>Ga0256841_1002003_pt1 | contig 16752 bp, 18 predicted proteins | sample 356308metaG_FD_185971 | JGI IMG/M metagenome (GOLD analysis project Ga0256841, IMG submission 185971) | Hydrothermal vent microbial communities from Mid Atlantic Ridge, Atlantic Ocean - 356-308 | ecosystem: Environmental > Aquatic > Marine > Hydrothermal vents | place: Atlantic Ocean: Mid... | reverse complement strand
TAGGCTCGACGGCCGCTGTCCGTGCGGCCGACGTCCGTGACCGGCCGCTACCCACCGGGCTGCTCCGAGGGAGTCGTTGGGTTCGGTTTTCGTTTTGTAGTTCTTCCGGCCCCCGCATCGGGTTGCTCCGAGGTAGCCCCTGTGAGAAATCCGGGCCAGGATTTGTCGCCGGTTCATGTTGTGGAGACCGTACTGGGTGGTCGTAGTCGTGATGTCATCGGTCGCACTGGAAGTCCCTCTATGGGGATATTCAGTCAAGGTGCGGGATTCGTTAGGATTCGCCGATTGATTTTGAAACCCGCCTTTGTGGCTGTGTTGGCGTGCATGGTGGGTTGAAACAGTTTGTTGGTGACGGTTGTATCGGCTCTCTGAATGCTGTATACACGCCGGACAGAATTTTTAACCTGACTTGCAGGAGAACCTACTATGAATGAAGAGTACCGCGAAACTACCATCAAGATGGAAGAAAAGGGCGTTGACACCGATTACATCATTGGTTGGCAGGGCGGCTATCTGGGGCATCCGGAGCGGGAAGAGCAGCGGGTCACCGAGGCTTATGCTGCCGGGTATGCCGATGGTCAGGCGAAGAAGACCGACGGCTACGAGGCCTGGATCAAGTAGTCCGCTCCACCGTTCGGCGCACTGCCTGCGCGACTGTCAGGTGGTGCGCTGAAGCGATTCAAATCTCCCACCCGAACAGTGATCGGATTGCGCGTTTGAGTGTCTTCTCGGCTTCGGGCGATTCGATATCCTGAATATAGGTTGTTACCCATTTGCGGTCGCGTTCTCCCATTTTGTTGGTGACGTGATCGCCAAAGGTACGTGTCATTGAAAACCCGGGTCCTTCTTCCGGGGTCCATTTGCATTCCGAATAATCTTCCATCCGGGCATTGAACAGCGAGATGAACGCGTCACGGTATTCGCCGGGGCCGTCTGTCTGTTGTCTGTCTTCGTGGTCGAATTGTGCCAGTCGAAGCGCCAGTGCCTTGATGAGCCGGAAGCGTTGCTCGTCGTCGAGTTCCCGATAGGCGATGCGGTCGGTCAGGTGGGTGAGGAAGATGACGAATTCGTCGACCAGATCGACGCGTTGGGATTGGGTGTCGGTCTGGAAGTTTTCATTTTCGAGGTTGAGCACGCCCTGCATGCCGATTCGCCAGATGGTGAAGGCGAGTGCGCTGGCGATTTCTTCGATCGAGCGTTCCTTATCCTTGTTGGCCCATTTGGTCTTGAGTCTCATGGTGCAATTCTGTCTGGTTACCGAGGGTTGCAAATGCTAGCATAAATACCTGACCAGAACAGTCGGGAATTTCTTGTACTGTTGCGAGGGTTTTTCGAGTGGGCTGGTCCGGTTCCTGTTGGGCATTTTATGGGGTTTCAATGTCAGTCGATCTCGATCAGTTGGTGAAGACGGTACAGCACAATTGCGATATTTCGGATGCTCGTCATGCGGCACGTTTTACGTTGTGCACCTATCTCATGAAAATGCGTGAGTTGTATCGCTGGGAGCAGGGATTGGGTTTGGAGGAGGATCCTGGCAAGGAGGCTCTGGGTAGCTGGGTGCGTGATCGGGAGTCGTATTGGGAGGCGATCGTCGACCGGGAGTTCGTACCGATCGAGTTGGACGGGGCGAATTTCGATCCTTTCGAGCAGGATGCCATCAATCAGCGGCTCGAGGGCGAGGGGCTGGTTTACAGTGCCGGTTTGGGGCAGGCGTCCGTTCCTCATTTTTTTCTGGCGGATGTGCGGTCGCGGCGCTTGCACGATGGTTATTCGGTTTGGGTGGCCGGCCGGGAATATGCGCGAGATCTGGCGTCGCCGCCAGCCATGAGTCGCGATGGGGTGGTGTTTCTGCGCTATGAGTCGTTGCGGCGGTTGATGTGGGAGCGTGTTCAGGAGTGGCGCTGGAATCGTCCGGACAATGCGATGGGGCGGGCGTTGAAGGCGTTTGGTCTCGATGGCGCGGGTGAGGGAGCACTGGAGCAGGGACTGGATGCGGTGACGGAGGTGCAGCTCGATCTGGCGTTGTGGCACGAGCTGGGGGAGATTGGGGCAGGGCGTTGTTTACCGGAGGATTGGCGGGATATGTTACAGCGGGTGTCGGATACGCCAGTGGAGCATCGGGTACGGGCGTTGCGGGATAATCTGGCAGATGCGTTGAGTACCTGGCCGCGTATTCTCGAATCGGGTGATACCAGAATGGTTCATCTTTATTTTGCACTGCTGACGCCTTTGCGTCGTGCGTTGCAGTCGTCACTGGTAGCGGCTTATGAGCAGTATCTCGAAACGGGCTCTATGGGGGATTTCGCGCCGGTGGTCGAGAAAGGCCGATCGTACTGGAAGGATCGCCTGGTGACGTTGCTGGAGCGATTCGGTTCGGCAGACAAGGTGGATATCAAGCAGTTGTCCAGCGAGATCGATGGCTGGATCCTGTAACGGATTACCATGTGGCTGAGTGGTGCCTGCTATGGTGCTTCCTGACTGAAGATCAATTGGGTTTCTTCGATTTCGCCGTTGGTGGAGATGTCGACAGCGGAGACTTTGGGGGCCCGGCTGAGAATGTAACCGGCCATCATGGTAGCAAGTTTCCGGTTGTCGAGTTCTATCGCACCAAGTATCCGGTCGGCTGCAATCTTGCAGCGTTGCTCGGTATCGGGGTTATCGACCCAGCGGCGGCTGATCTGCCATCCCCGGTTCATGTCGTTGTCCATTTTGTCGAAGAATGTCTGGGCTTCCTCGATCAGTGTATCGGGTACGTTGATGGCAATGGTTTGCTCGCCAATGATGACATCGAGCTTCATGGTTTCGGATCCGCGTAAGGTGACAGGCCGCTATTCTATACACACTTCGATCTCATACAAGAACTGCCTCGAATCGTCAGGTAGGATATACTTCCAACTGTGGAAACTGCTTGCTGCATTCGTGATGCCGAGAGGCTTGCCAATATTTGTGACAAATCTGAAAGGAGAACTGCGATGACCAAAACCTTTGTGAAAATTCTGGGTGGCTGTGTGTTGGCCGCGATGCTGGCTTCACCCGCTTTTGCGTGGTGGGGTGACGATGATTGGGATCACTGGGGTGGCGGTCCGTATTGGGGCGGCGGGCCTCACTGGGGGGGTGGACCGTACTGGGGCGGCGGCCCACGTTGGGGCGGTGGCCCGGGTTTTGGGTTTGCTCCTTCATGGGGGGGCGGTCCCTGGGGCGGTGGACCAGGCGGTTTCGGCTTTGCGCCTTCCTGGGGAAACAATTTCGGTCCCGGGTACGGGTACCGGGGCGGATATGGGCCCCAACCTTATCCCGGTCGTCCCTATAACCCGTATCTGCAAGGTAATCGTTCGGCCTACGGCTATCCGTACAAGAAGGTGCCGGGCATGTCGCAGGGGCACACTACACAGTCACGTAAACCCGCGGCAGGAGCCGCTCAAAAAGGGTCGGCTGCGAAGTAGTGATCGTTTTGGCCCGGCGTGTTGGCCGGGCCGGTTTGCGTCAGGACGCTCCCGGCGGGCGATCGCCGGGATGTGGCCTTGACGCATATCCCGAGGTTACCGCCGGCCGTCGTCACTTGCGTTGAGGGAAGGGAGTTCCTATAATCCCGGCCCGTTCGGTTACATGGCGGTGGTGCTGTGTGGCGGAAGGCCGCAAGGCTTGGCTGGTTGCAGCGGTCGTGCGGTGAAAAGTGGACTTTTCGAAATGGGCCTTTGAGCCCTTTTTTTATTCCTTTTTGCATGGTGGCCCGATTGGCGGGCACTGTGCCCAGAGGTGCAGCGAGGTTTGAGTCAATCGAAAGTTTGAAGTTGTTGATCGAGCCGGTGGTCCAAAGTTTTGGATGTGAACTTTGGGGTATCGATTTCCGGGCCTACAAGTCCTCGGCATTGTTGCGGGTGTATATCGACAAGGTGTCGGGCGTCACGGTCGATGACTGTTCGAAGGTGAGTTATCAGCTCAGTGGCGTGCTGGATGTGGAGAATCCCATCGATGTACCGTATACGCTGGAGGTTTCCTCGCCGGGTCTGGAGCGTCCGTTGCTGACAGCGGCACATTTCGAGCGTTATGTCGGTGAGCGGGTGAAGATGCGTCTCGATCGGCCGTTGGATGGCCGGCGAAATTTTGTGGGGACGGTGGCGCGTGTCCATGACAATACGGTTGATTTGAACGTGGAAGACGAAGGCAAGGTTGTTGAGATTCCGCTCGAATGGCTGTCCAGAGGACGGTTGCTGGTGGATTTCGATGCGGTTGCGCAAGGTGCGAAGAAATGAATAAAGAGATTTTGATGGTTGCGGAAGTGGTGTCCGCGGAAAAAGGTGTCGACAAGGATGTGATTTTTGAAGCGCTCGAGGCGGCGCTGGCTTCGGCGACGCGCAAGAAGCAGGGGGGTGACATCGATGTCCGTGTCAGTATCGATCGGGAGACTGGCGATTACGAAACGTTCCGGCGCTGGCGGGTTGTCGATGACGAGGATCCCGAATTCGAATCGCCCGAGACCCAGATTCTGTACAGTTATGCCATCAAGGATCACCCAGATGTTGAGGTGGGCGATTATATCGAGGAACCGATCGAGTCGGTCGACTTCGGCCGCATCGCGGCGCAGACGGCCAAGCAGGTGATCGTGCAGAAAGTCCGCGAGGCCGAGCGCAAGAAAATCTACGAGGCCTTCAAGGACCGGGTTGGCGAGTTGATGATGGGCACAGTCAAGCGAGCCGAGCGGCGTGGCGTTTTCCTGGACCTGGGCGAAGGCGTCGAGGCATTCATTCCCCGTGAAGAGATGATCCCCCGGGAATCGCTGCGTATCGGTGATCGCGCCCGCGGTTATCTCAAGGAGGTGCGCGACGAACCCCGTGGCCCACAGTTGATCGTCAGCCGGACTGCGCCGGAGTTGCTGGTGGAACTGTTCTCTCTGGAAGTGCCCGAGATTGGTCAGGAACTCATCGATATCCTTGGCGCTGCGCGCGATCCGGGATTGCGCGCCAAGATAGCGGTGCGCTCGAACGATCCACGGCTCGACCCTGTAGGCGCCTGCGTCGGCATGCGGGGCTCGAGGGTGCAGACGGTTTCCAATGAGTTGGCGGGTGAGCGGGTGGACATCATCCTCTGGGATGAAAATCCGGCGCAGTTCGTGATCAATGCCATGTCGCCGGCGGAGGTGTCTTCGATCGTGGTCGATGAGGAGAAGCACAGCATGGACCTGGCGATCGCCGAGGACAAACTCTCCCAGGCGATCGGTCGCAACGGACAGAATGTACGTCTCGCCAGCCAACTGACCGGTTGGGAGCTGAACGCCATGTCCGTGGAAGAGGCCGAGGCGAAGAGCGAGGCGGAGGCCCGCAAGTGGATGGAAGGTTTCATGGAGCAGCTCGATGTCGATGAGGACGTTGCGTTGATCCTGGTTCAGGAGGGGTTCACCACGGTCGATGAGATCGCTTATGTCGATCGCGCGGAGCTGGAGCGAATCGAAGAATTCGATGAGGACATTGTGACCGAACTGCGCAACCGCGCCCGTGATGCGCTCCTGACCAAGGCGATTGCGCTGGAGGAGGTGCTCGAGACCGAACCGCCAGCGGAAGATCTGCTCAATATGGAAGGCATGGACGATGAAACTGCCGCACTGCTGGCAGCCAAGGGTATTTGCACGATGGAAGACCTCGCTGAACAGTCGGTGGAAGACATCACCGATGTGGAGACCATTGATGAAGAGCGAGCGGCAGCATTGATCATGAAGGCGCGTGAGCCCTGGTTTGCCGACCAGGAGGCTTCGTAGCGAAATCCTGCGGACAGAAAAACGTATGAGTAAGGTAACAGTAAAACAGCTCGCCGATGTAGTCGGCACGCCCGTCGAACGTCTGCTGGAACAGATGAAGGAAGCGGGTGTCGAACTGAACAGTGCTGACGATCCCGTCACGGATGAGCAGAAGATGGCTTTGCTCACGTATCTGCGGGAGAGTCACGGCAAGGGTGACGCCAAAGGCGGTGGCAAGAAGATTTCCCTCAAACGCAAGAGTGTTTCCGCAGTCAAGGCCGGTGGTCGCGGGCAGGCACGGACGGTCGCGGTCGAAGTTCGCAAGAAGCGCACCTTGGTCAAACCGGGCAGCGCCAAGTCAACCGCGCCTGCATCCAAACCCAAGGTCGAGCCGCCCAAGAGCAAGATGGCGGAACTGGCCAAGAAGGTGGAGGAAGAAAACCGGGTGCTGGCGGAAAAACGGCGAGCTGACGAAGAAGCGCGCAAGGCGGAGGAACAGGCGCGCCGGGAGGCCGAGGAGCGTGCCAAGGCCGAGGCCGAGGCAGCGCGATTGGAGGCCGAGCGCAAGGCGGCCGAGGAACAGGCCCGGGCCGCGGCCAGCGAAGCCCGGCCTGCCGCGCCCGAAACACCGCCGCCTCCACCGGCGCCAACCTCCCGGGGTAAGGCGAAAAAGAAAAAAACCTCCCGCGATGAGCGTACCCGTTATGGGCGTGATGAACTGCACGTTGGTTCCGGCACGGCCAATCGGCGCAAATCGAAAAAGCGTCATCAGCCGGTGATCAGCACGCCAGGGCGGCACGGTTTCGAGAAACCGACCGCGCCTGTGGTTCGTGAAGTCGAGATCGGTGAGATGATCACCGTTGGTGAACTGGCCCAGCAGCTGGCGATCAAAGCCTCGGAAGTGATCAAGGCATTGATGGGTATGGGCGTCATGGCAACCATCAACCAGAGCCTCGATCAGGATACCGCCTCATTGGTGGTCGAGGAGTTGGGCCACAAGGTCAAGATCAGGGAAGAGAAGGAAATCGACGAGCAGCTGGCTGAGATCGCCACGGCGGAGGATGATCGCGAGAAACTGCCACGGCCGCCGGTGGTGACGATCATGGGGCATGTCGATCACGGCAAAACCTCGTTGCTGGACTATATCCGCCAATCGCGGGTGGCTTCTGGCGAGGCTGGGGGCATCACCCAGCATATCGGCGCCTACCATGTCGAAACCGACAACGGCGGGATCACCTTTCTGGATACACCCGGTCACGCCGCATTCACTGCCATGCGGGCGCGTGGCGCACAGATGACGGATATCGTCATTCTGGTCGTATCTGCGGACGATGGCGTGATGCCTCAAACCATCGAGGCGATTCAGCATGCCAAGGCGGCCGGCGTGCCTCTGGTCGTGGCGGTCAACAAGATCGACAAGGAGGATGCCGATCCCGAGCGGGTGCGTAACGAACTGGCGCAACATGAAGTCATTCCCGAAGAATGGGGTGGCGATAATATCTTCGTCAATGTCTCCGCGCTGACGGGGCAGGGTGTCGATGATCTGCTCGAGGCGGTGTTGCTGCAGGCGGAGTTGCTGGAACTGGCCGCACCCGTCGAAGGGTTGGCAACCGGCGTAGTGATCGAATCGAGCCTCGACAAGGGGCGGGGGCCGGTGGCAACGGTGCTGGTGCAGAAAGGCACCCTCAAGACCGGCGACACGATACTTTCCGGTACGGAGTATGGGCGTGTTCGCGCCATGTTCAATGAAAACGGCCAGCAGGTGAAGGCGGCGACGCCATCGATGCCCGTCCAGGTGCTCGGTCTCTCCGGCACGCCCAACGCGGGCGATGACGTGATCGCGGTCAAGAACGAACGCAAGGCGCGGGAAGCGGCCGAGACGCGCAAGGAAAAACTGCGCCAGAGCAAGCTGGCTTCACAGCAGGCAGCGCGGCTCGACAACCTGTTCAACCAGATGCAGAGCGGCGAAAAGGCAGTCGTCAACGTTTTCATCAAGGCAGATGTGCAGGGTTCGGCGGAAGCGCTGCGTGATGCATTGCAGAAACTTTCCACCGATGAGGTACAGATCAATGTCGTTGCCTCCAATGTGGGTGGCATCAATGAATCGGATGTGAATCTGGCGGTTGCGTCGGGCGCCATCATGATCGGCTTCAATGTCCGGGCCGATGCGGCGGCGCGCCGGCTGGTCGAGGAAAACGGTGTCGATCTGCGTTATTACGACGTCATCTACAATGTGGTCGATGACGTCAAGGCAGCGGCTTCTGGCCTGCTGGCACCCGAGTTGCGCGAAGAGATCGTCGGTATCGCCGAGGTCAAGGATGTGTTCAAGTCTTCCGCTTTTGGTGCAGTGGCCGGTTGTCTCGTGGTCGAGGGTGTCGTCAAGCGCGGTAACCCCATCCGTGTGCTGCGAGACAATGTCGTCATCTACGAGGGAGAGCTGGAGTCGTTGCGGCGTTTCAAGGACGACGTTCAGGAAGTCAAATCGGGTATCGAGTGCGGCATTGCAGTGAAGAACTACAACGATGTGAAACCGGGTGACCAGATCGAGAATTTCGAACGCACCGAAGTGCAGCGAACCCTGTAAGTTGCCGGTCCAATGCGTTCAGGCAATCCACGCACACTTCGGGTTGGAGAGCAGATTCGTCGCGAACTGTCACGACTGCTCCAGTACGAGGTCAAGGATCCACGGGTGTGCGGCGTGACAATCAACGATGTCGAAGTGTCCGGCGATTTCGCCCATGCCCGCGTGTTCTATACCCTGTTCGGCGATCAGGCGCCGGGAGCCCGGGAGGCCTCACAGCAGGGACTGGAGCGTGCTGCCGGTTTTCTGCGTGCCCGGCTCGGACGGGAAATACGGATTCGCCAGATTCCGAACCTGCATTTCATCTATGACCATACGATGGAAGAAGCCGAGCGGCTCGATACCCTGATCGAAGCGGCCCGGCGGCGTGATTCCGATACAGGAGAGCCGGATTCATGAGTCGGCGCCGCCCGGCCGGGCGTGACCTGACGGGCATCGTGTTGCTCGACAAGCCATCTGGACTGTCTTCCAACCAGGCACTGCAGCAAGTCAAACGCCTCTTTCGCGCCCGCAAGGCTGGTCATACTGGCAGCCTCGATCCATTGGCTACAGGCATGTTGCCGATCTGTTTCGGCGCGGCGACGCGGATTTCGCCTTTCCTGCTCGATGCGGACAAGTCCTACCGGACGGTTGCGCGCCTTGGTGAAGCCACCGATACCGGCGATGCTGAAGGAGCAGTGATTCGTCAGTGTCCGGTTCCCGCCATCGATGCGGCAAAGATCGAAAAGGTGTTGAACCGTTTTCGAGGCGAGATCGAGCAGGTTCCTCCCATGTACTCGGCGTTGCGCCACAAGGGGCAGAGGCTGTATGAGCTGGCGCGACAAGGCAAGACTGTCGAACGTCCCGCGCGCCGGGTCACCATCCACCGGCTCGAATTGCGCGCCTGGTGCGCCACCGAACTCGAGCTGGATGTGCGTTGCTCCAAAGGCACCTATATACGTACGCTGGTGGAAGATATTGCCAGCGCACTGGGTTGTTGTGCCCACGTCACCCTGTTGCGTCGCACCACCGTGCACCCCTTCGAGGACCAGCCCATGATGACGCTGGAACGGCTGCAGGCGCTGGCAGCTGATGGCCCTGCGATCCTCGATGGGGCTTTGCTGCCGACCGATGCGGGGCTGGCGCATTGGCCGGCCGTGCTGCTGGACGAGGACGAAACCCGGCGTGTGATTCAGGGCCAGACGGTGGCACGTTCGGAGCTGCCCGGCGCGCAGTGGATCCGGATGTATTCGAGTGATCGCGAGTTCCTGGGTATCGCTCAGGGCAAGGGTGGCCGGCTGGCGCCAAAGCGATTGTTCGCCAAGCCTGTCTAGCCCGAATTTCTCACAGGATCACGGCTGCGACCGCCCAATGCGGCGCGCTGACTGGCGTTCGCCCAACGATTGCCGGATGCCTGCTGGCGACATCGAAAACGTGATGAGTTATTGATTTATTGGGATCTGCCCGGTAAGATTCCGGCCTTTGCTCAACGTCTCAAACAGGGAGAAAACTGTCTATGCGCAAGATTCTGGTCGCGGGTAACTGGAAGCTCAACGGCTCACTGGCGGATACCGAGACACTGATCCAGGGTATTCTCGACGGTCTGTCACAAGTGAAGGCGGCAGACGTGGCTGTTTGTCCACCTTATCCCTATCTTGCGCAAGCCCAGCGTCTGCTCGATGGCAGTACCGTCAAACTGGGTGCACAGGATGTCAGTGACCAGACCTCCGGGGCTTTCACTGGTGAGGTTTCCGCTCCTATGCTGGCGGAGTTCGGGTGCCAGTACGTGATTGTTGGTCACTCCGAACGACGGGCCTTGTATTGCGAAGACGACGAATTCACCGCCCGCAAGTTCGTGGCGGCGCAAGCTGGCGGATTGACACCGATTCTGTGTGTGGGTGAAACGCTGGAAGAAAGGGAAAAGGATATCACCGAAGCAGTGGTCGCCCGGCAACTGGATGCGGTGATCGAGTTGGCCGGAATCGATGCCCTGGCCAAATCGGTGATTGCCTATGAGCCCGTCTGGGCAATCGGCACTGGCAAGACAGCGACGCCGGATCAGGCGCAGGCAGTGCATGCCTTCATTCGTGGTCGGATCGCCTCCGGCAGTGAAAGCGTGGCCGAGAATATCCAGATCCTCTATGGCGGCAGCGTCAAGCCGGATAATGCCAAGGAATTGTTCGGCATGGCCGATATCGATGGTGGCTTGATTGGCGGTGCATCACTCAAGGCCGAGGATTTTCTCGGTATCTGCACGGCCGCAAATTGAGATTGATGGAATGATTTACACGATTCTACTGGTCACCGAAGTGGTGCTGTCGGCGGCATTGATCACGCTGATCCTGATGCAGCACGGCAAGGGCGCTGATGCGGGCGCGGCTTTTGGCAGCGGAGCGTCGGGTACTGTTTTTGGCGCCCGGGGCGCGGCCAACTTTCTGAGCCGCACCACAGCCATTCTGGCAACGGCGTTTTTTGTCAATTGTATTGCGCTTGCTTATATTGTGTCTCATCGCGATCAGGCGCCGACCAGTCTCATCGATTCGTTGCAGAAGACTTCGGTGCCCGCGGTTACACCGGGTAGCCAGCCGGCGGATACGCCAGCCGCTGGTGACAGTGGTTCGTCGGCGGCAGCACCGGCTGCCGATATTCCCGAGGTGGCCGAGCCGGCGAAAACCGCTGCAGAAGGGCAGGGAAAAGATGTACCTGATGATGTCCCGGATGCACCGGCGATGAAACAGGGGGGTACAAACAAGAAAGCGGATATTCCGGATTCATCGGAGTGATCGCAGTCGAAACAGAAGATTGAATGCCGATGTGGTGGAATTGGTAGACACGCTATCTTGAGGGGGTAGTGGCGAGAGCCGTGCCGGTTCGACTCCGGCCATCGGCACCATATTTGTTATCGAAGAAACTGGAAATATATCCAGTCAGGCCGATCCGTAACGCAGGGTATCGGCCTATAAAAAACTTTTGATCCAAAGGAGGGGGCCAAGCCCCTACAATGGAGTACCACCCGGGCGGTTGGTGTGCTCGGAACCTGAGGAGGGCCATTTTGTGTTAGAACTGTATCTGCCGGTTCTGGTGTTTTTGGGGCTGGGGCTGTTCGTTGGCGTGGCTGCGCTGAATGCCGGGCGCCTGATTGGCCCGAGTCGTCCCGATCCTGCCAAGAATTCTCCTTACGAGTGCGGCTTCGAGGCTTTCGAAGATGCGCGCATGAAGTTCGATGTTCGTTACTACCTGGTAGCGATCCTTTTCATCATCTTCGATCTGGAAATCGCTTTTTTGTTCCCGTGGGCCGTGGTGTTGTCGAAAATCGGTATTTTTGGGCTGGTTTCCATGGCGGTATTTCTGGGAATTTTGATCGTGGGTTTTGTCTACGAGTGGCGCAAGGGGGCACTGGAATGGGAATAGAGGGCCTGCTGGAGGAAGGGTTCGTCACCACTTCCGCCGATAAACTGATCAACTGGGCGCGAACCGGGTCGCTGTGGCCCATGACGTTTGGACTGGCCTGCTGCGCGGTCGAGATGATGCATGCAGCGGCCTCCCGCTATGACCTCGATCGCTTCGGCGCCGGTATCTTTCGGGCCACGCCCAGGCAGTCCGACGTGATGATCGTCGCCGGCACGCTGACCAACAAGATGGCGGGTGCGCTGCGCAAGGTGTACGACCAGATGCCGGAACCGCGCTGGGTGATCTCGATGGGATCCTGTGCCAATGGCGGCGGTTACTACCATTATTCCTACTCGGTGGTGCGTGGTTGCGATCGTATCGTTCCGGTCGATATCTATGTGCCGGGCTGTCCTCCCACTGCTGAAGCGCTGATCTACGGCATCATGCAGTTGCAGGAGAAGATTCGGCGAACCAATACCATTGCGCGTTGATGGCGGGGCTTCATGAGTAGCAGACTGGCGGCATTACAGAGTGACCTTGGGAATCGTTTCGGTGACGATATCTCCGACAGCAAAATCGAGTTCGGTGAATTGACGCTGACCGTGCCGGCCGAGCGTTATCGGCAGGTTTGCAGCGCGCTTCGCGACGAATTTTCTTTCGAGATGCTGATCGACCTGACCGTGGTCGACTATCTTTCATTCGGTCAGACCGAGTGGAATACCGATACTTCCGACGCCGGCGGTTTCAGTCGGGGACTGGAACCCGTGACGGCTGCCCGTCAGACCTTCGACAGCTCGTCGGAACCGGTCGAGATGGATGGCCCTCGCTTCTGTGTCGTTGTTCATCTGCTGTCGCTCGATGCCAACCGCCGTCTTCGAATTCGCAGTTATTGTACCGATAACGATCAGCCGGCAATGGATTCGCTGGTGTCGGTTTGGAGCAGCGCCAACTGGTTCGAACGGGAAGCCTTCGATTTGTTTGGGGTCATCTTCCGTGAGCATCCTGATCTGCGCCGCATTCTTACCGATTACGGTTTCGTCGGACATCCTTTCCGCAAGGATTTTCCGCTCATCGGTCATGTGGAGATGCGTTATGACCCGGAACGGCGGCGGGTCGTCTATGAACCCGTGAGTATCGAACCACGCGTGCTGACACCGCGCATCGTGCGTGAACCGGCGGAGGACAAGCCGAATGCCTGAAATCCGTAATTACACTGTCAATTTTGGTCCACAGCATCCGGCTGCGCACGGCGTATTGCGTCTGGTGCTCGAGATGGATGGCGAAGTCGTCCAGCGGGCCGATCCGCATATCGGACTGCTGCATCGCGGTACCGAGAAACTGGCGGAAAGCAAGCCATATAACCAGAGCATCGGCTATATGGACCGGCTCGACTATGTGTCGATGATGTGCAATGAACATGGCTATGTGCTGGCGCTGGAGAAACTGCTGGGCATCACCCCGCCCAAACGGGCCCAGTACATCCGGGTCATGTTCGACGAAATCACCCGCATTCTCAATCATCTGCTTTGGATCGGCTCTCACGCGCTGGACGTGGGAGCGATGACCGTCTTTCTCTACGCGTTCCGTGAGCGCGAGGACTTGATGGACTGTTATGAGGCGGTGTCCGGTGCCCGCATGCATGCCACCTATTATCGTCCCGGCGGCGTCTACCGCGATCTGCCCGACAGCATGCCCAAGTACAAGGTCGAAGGTGGTCGCAGCGAAGCCCGCACGCGGGAATTGAACGCCAATCGCGAAGGTTCTTTGCTGGATTTCATCGAGGACTTCACCAACCGTTTTCCTGCCTGTGTCGATGATTACGAAACACTGCTGACCGATAACCGTATCTGGAAACAGCGGCTGGTCGATATCGGCATCGTTTCTCCGGAACGCGCCATGCAGATGGGATTCACCGGCCCGATGCTGCGGGGTTCCGGCGTCGAATGGGATCTGCGCAAGAAGCAGCCCTACGAAGTGTATGATGAACTGGATTTCGATATCCCGGTCGGCACCAATGGCGACAGTTACGACCGTTATCTGGTGCGGATAGAAGAATTTCGTCAGTCCAACCGGATCATCAAGCAGTGCGTCGACTGGCTGCGCAAGAATCCCGGGCCGGTGATGCTGGAGGATCACAAGATCACGCCACCACCGCGCGCCAATATGAAGGGTGACATGGAGTCACTGATTCATCACTTCAAGCACTTTACTGAAGGCTTCACATTACCGGTGGGCGAGGCTTATGCGGCCATCGAACATCCCAAGGGTGAATTCGGTTGCTATATCGTTTCCGATGGCGCCAACAAGCCGTATCGGCTCAAGGTTCGTGCTCCCGGTTTCGCGCACCTGTCCGGACTGGACGAAATGGCCCGGGGCCATATGCTGGCGGATGTGGTCGCCATCATTGGCACCCAGGATATTGTTTTCGGGGAGATTGACCGTTGATGACTGTTGCCAAACCCAGAAAATCCGACCGGCTTTCCGACCATCTCAAGCAGGAGATCGACGACTGGCTGAGCCGCTATCCGGAAGATCAGCGTCAGTCGGCCGTGTTGGGCGCGCTGCGTGCGGTTCAGCATGAGGAACATTACCTCAGCCGGGAAATGATGGATGCGGTGGCGGACTATATCGGCATGCCCGAGATCGCGGTCTATGAAGTCGCCAGCTTTTATTCGATGTTCAACCTCGAACCGGTGGGGCGCCACGAAATTTCGGTTTGCACCAATATTTCCTGCATGTTGCGTGGCAGTGATACCGTGGTCGATTATCTCGAGAAAAAACTGGGTATCAAGCTTGGCGAAAGCACGCCCGATGGCAAGTTCTACCTGAAAAAGGAAGAGGAATGTCTGGCGGCCTGCTGCGGCGCACCGATGATGCAGGTCAACCATGTCTATCACACCGATCTGACGCCGGAAAAGATCGACAAGATTCTGGATGAACTGGACTGAGCCATGACCAATCAGATTTGTTTCGAAACGCTACAGTTCGGTGACCAGTCTCACACACTGGAGAGCTACCTGAAGATTGGTGGTTACGAAGCCTGGTCGAGAATATTGCGCGAGAAGATATCACCAGCCGATGTGATCGAGGAGGTCAAGACTTCCGGCTTGCGCGGCAGAGGTGGTGCGGGGTTTCCCACCGGCCTCAAATGGAGTTTCATGCCCAAGGGGGATGGTCAGAAATACATCGTCTGCAATTCCGACGAGTCCGAACCAGGCACCTGCAAGGATCGGGATATCTTGCGGTTCAACCCCCATGCGCTGGTCGAGGGCATGGCGATCGCCGGGTATGCGATCGGCGCCACCGTTGGATACAACTATATGCGCGGTGAGTTCCTCGATGAACCCTATCAGCGGTTTTCGCAGGCCGTGAAAGAAGCCTATGAGAAAGGCTATCTGGGCAAGAATATTCTCGATTCCGGCGTCGATTTCGATCTGTATCCGTCGCTGGGCGCCGGTGCCTACATCTGTGGTGAGGAGACTGCACTGCTGGAGTCACTGGAGGGCAAGAAAGGGCAGCCTCGTTTCAAGCCGCCATTTCCAGCGGGTTTTGGTCTGTATGGCAAGCCGACGACGATCAATAATACCGAGTCGCTGGCTTCCGTCCCGACGATCATGCGCAAAGGCGGCCAATGGTTTGCCGATCTGGGCGTTGAGGGCGCCGGTGGCGAGAAACTGTTTTCGGTTTCCGGGCATGTCAACAAGCCGGGCAATTATGAAATCCCGTTGGGTACGCCTTTTGCCGAATTGCTCGAGATGGCGGGCGGCGTACTGGAAGGGCGCAAGCTCAAGGCCGTCATCCCGGGTGGGTCATCCGTGCCGGTGGTGCCCGGCGATGTGATGATGACGCTGAACATGGATTACGACAGCATTCAGAAAGCCGGTTCGTTTCTCGGTTCCGGTGCGGTCATCGTCATGGATGAGACCACCGATATGGTCAAGGTGCTGCAGCGCATTTCCCGTTTCTATTTCTCCGAGTCCTGCGGACAATGTACCCCGTGTCGTGAAGGGACTGGCTGGATGTACAGGGTCATCACCCGTATCGTCGAGGGCCGGGGACGGCCGGAGGATCTCGAGTTGCTCGACAGCGTTGCCGGCAGAATCCAGGGGCGCACGATCTGTGCACTCGGCGACGCGGCGGCCATGCCGGTTGCCAGTTTCATCGAGCATTATCGGGATGAATTCGTCCACTATATTGAAACCGGCCGCAGTATGCTGGATGGCGGCAAGAGCAAGGCGGCGTGAAGGATATGAGCGATCTGGTAACTCTCGAAATCGACGGTGTGGAAGTCAAGGCCAAACCCGGCTCGATGATCATCGAGGCGGCGACGCAGGCAGGTATCCATATTCCGCGCTTTTGCTATCACAAAAAACTGTCGGTCGCCGCCAATTGCCGCATGTGCATGGTTGAAGTCGAGAAGGCGCCCAAGCCGTTGCCGGCCTGCGCGACACCGGTCGGTGAGGGCATGAAGGTGTTCACCGGCTCCGAAGTGGCGCGCGATGCCCAGAAGGGCACGATGGAGTTTCTGCTGATCAATCATCCACTGGATTGCCCGATCTGCGATCAGGGCGGCGAGTGTGAGCTGCAGGATGTGGCGCTGACCTATGGCAGCGATGTTTCCCGTTTCACCGAGGCCAAGCGCACGGTGCCGGATCCGAATCTCGGTCCGCTGGTGGCCACCGATATGAATCGCTGTATCCATTGCACCCGATGCGTGCGTTTTGGTGCGGAAATCGCTGGCATGCGGGAGCTGGGCGCGACCGGGCGCGGCGAGTTCATGAAGATCGGTACCTTCGTTGAGAAAAGCGTCGATTCGGAGCTATCGGGCAATATTGTCGATATCTGTCCGGTTGGCGCGCTGACCGCCAAACCGTCGCGATTCAAGTTTCGCCCGTGGGAACTGGTGGCCCGGCATAGCGTCGCGATGCACGACAGTGTCGGTTCTAACATCATCTGTCATTTGAACAAGGGCGAGATCGTGCGCGTCGTTCCCGACGAGAATGATGCGATCAACGAATGCTGGTTGTCCGACCGAGACCGTTTCTCCTACGAAGGGCTCTACAGTGCAGAT
>Ga0256841_1002002_pt1 | contig 16755 bp, 9 predicted proteins | sample 356308metaG_FD_185971 | JGI IMG/M metagenome (GOLD analysis project Ga0256841, IMG submission 185971) | Hydrothermal vent microbial communities from Mid Atlantic Ridge, Atlantic Ocean - 356-308 | ecosystem: Environmental > Aquatic > Marine > Hydrothermal vents | place: Atlantic Ocean: Mid... | reverse complement strand
AACTCCGAATGGCCGACCGTAATGGAATGCGCCCAAGCATGAGATCTGTGAGACCTGGTTCCGGGTTGAGCCCAAGCAGCCTTTCTACTGAGGGGAGCCTGAGGTCGAAATCCAGAATGATGGCGCTCTGGCCCTCAAGCTCGGCGAAGGCCAATCCAAGGTTCAAGAGGGTCGTAGATTTGCCCTCCTCCTTAATGGCGGAAGTGACCACAAGGCTCCGCGACAACCCCTCGGGATTGAGAAAGATCAGCTTGTTCCGCAGCGATCGGTATTGCTCGGCCCGAAACCCCGATGGGTTGTGAAACAAGACCAAATAGGGATCGACGACGCGGTCCAAAAGGACAAAGGTCTCCTCCCCATCCAACTCGAATGCGTCACCTTGGTCCGGTTTTCCCTTGATTCTTTCGCTCATGAATTCTCTCTTTGGTCCGCAAGCTACCTTCGGAAGAGAGGTAGATCAAACTCAAGCTTGTGGTTTCCCAGGAGGGGGTCCAAAGGGAACCACAGGGAACTCCCAGAGGGAAGGGGGTTTTGCAAAGCTAAGCGATTCCAACGCCCCAAAATACGCAAGGCTTGGATCCTTCCCACTTTTACTTGGTCGATTTGGGCCAGGCTGTCCCGAAAGAGGCTGCTCCTTCTCTTGATTCCGATCCCGAAGGCCTTCATCCCCGCTTCCCTCAGCTTAGGGTCTTGAACCCACGTAGCCAGCCATTGCGAGGCGGGCCTCCCAGAAGGTCCGCGCGGTAAAAGAAGGAGGCATTGTCCGAGAGCCTTTCCAAGAGCCTGGGACCAACCTTCCGTTTTCTGAAGTGGAGAAGATTGATACTGAAGAAGACGATCAAAGGCTTTTTGTAAATAGAGCTGTATTTCGCGAGTGGGTGGGGAAGGATGCCGAATTTCTCCGATTCCCAGATCCAACAAAACTCTTCCAACAGGACTGGCCTTCCCCGTTTTAAAGGCCTTCATGATTTCGGGGAGGGTGAGCCCCAAACCAGGCACTCCAAACGAGTCAAAGGCCGCAAGCAGTCCCAGGTCTCCTGCCTCCAAAGTCTTCCTATGGGAGAGTTGTTCCATAATGCGAAGGCTATGTTTTTTGCCGAGTTGGCTGAAATTACGACCCATGAGCCTCCCTCTCCGGAGATCTCCTCCGCAGACCCATGGCTCGAATCGAGGCATCTCTTTTTGCAAGGCCTCCGGATTTCGCTGGAAGAGAAGAAAGAGCCAAGCAGCGACCCTTCGGTTCCCTCCCTTCCCAAAGGGAACGCGGTTCTTACTAAAACATCGGGCAATACCCATTTTGGTCAACTCTTTTGAGAGCACCCCCTCCCCCCTTGCAAGGCAAAGCACAAGGGAAGTCTCTACTCGAGGAGGAAGGCCCGCGATAACGCTTCGGGACAGCTCCGCTTTAAGCCTGCCTGGTCGAACACCAGCCAAAATCGTGGCCCAGGCTTCATCGGTTACTTTGATTTGCTCAAGACCTTTTCCCAGCATAAGGGAACGTCGGAGAGCCAAGCCCAAATAAAAGGCTGCATCCCCCTGCGTTTGGGCAAATAAGCGGTACCAGCTGGAAACTTGTTGGGATAGATTTGGAATCTTCCCCCCCAAAGCAAAAGAAACCGCCCGGCAGAGTTGCACCGCATTGTTCAGGTCAGGGCGGTTCGGGGCAATCAACTTCAGATTGTCTTCCCAATTCGGGATTTGCAAGGAAGCGAGTTCGATGGCGGCCCGCACACGAACCTCTGTTCGCAGAGATGGTTGGATAAAGAGAAGGAAGGTTTTGGCAAAATATTCTGCGAGGGATGCGGGAGCATTGGCGCGTGCCAACAGGATCCCCCTGGGTACAGGCCGCACTTTCATCCCACGAGGTAGAGGGGACTCGGGAAGAAGATCTTCAAACCACCAACTCCCATCAGAAAACCAAGGTCGTTTTCGTGCCCAAGAAGTACCCAGGGCGAGTCCGGGTTCCACCCGAATTGGGAGTCTGTCCCCCGGGTTTTGAAGCCTTAATAAATCCACCACCCTTAGAAGATCTGGAACTCCATCCAGTAAAAGTGGATTTGCCGGTAGGGCCACGATTGCATCCGGGTCGGCCGGAAGGGGATACTGGCGTTTTCGAAACCAAGTTTCCAGGGCATGGAGAGCTTGGTCCGCCTTCCACCCTTTAAGGGGACCCTCGGGAGACCTTTTTGCGGATAGGGCCAAGTGGAAAAGCAACTTCTCATCCTTCTTCTGGAGAGAGAAGGCCTCCTTCTGAAGACAGTGAGGGAGAAGAAGCGCTCCAAAAAAGAATGGAGAAAGAAGAAATTGCATCACTTCCTAAGCTCTCTTCCTTCGAGAATGATTTTAGAGATGGCAATCCCCCCCGCAGCTTGAATCAGAAGTTTCAGGGTTTTGTCTCGTGTTTGCGTTTGGAATGTCCCGAGAAGGACGCCGTCAAGGAAAACCTCAAAACGAAACTTTCGGTTCGAGATAGGCGACTTCCTGATCTCAAGTTTATAGCTAAGACCAGGGACAAAATACCAGCTCCCCTTTCCAGCTTTGGTTCCCCCGGCAGCATATCGAAGCCCATCCACCAATCCTTCACCCGTTTTTAAAACACCAAAGCTCCCCGTTTGTCCTGGTGCTTGGGCCAGAAAAAAGCGCATTCTGCCCAGGCCCACCCGAAACCCGCCCAAGGCTCTTTCTCTCGGAATCTGAAAGTGAAGGAGGAATCGCAGGCTTTGCCTCGGGTCGAGAAAAGGAAAATCCAGATGAAGGGGTTTGCCTTCGCGGAAATCCCCATGGGTTTCAGGGGCTGGGCTTTGGAGACCGAGAGGCCCCCGGGACCAGGCATCCAGTTCGCCGCGAAGTTCTACAGGTGAAGAAAAATCCATGGAAACCCGGAGATTCCCCGCTCCGATAGCTTGAACCTTTGTCAAATCTCGGAGGGGTTCCCGAAGCATCTTTGTCAGAAAAAAAAGGTGTTTCCTCCGATTCCATTGCTCCTGAAGTGTTTGGAGAAGGGGGCCAACCTTTTTGTCCCGGGGGAGAGAAGGGAAGACCTCGGGCAAAAGCTTCAGAAGCCCGGAGGCTTGATCCCAGCGGCCTTGTTTCAGGGCATCCCGGGTGGCCCCCAACCAGCCAGCCCATTTTTTTTGCTGATCCACGAGAAGAGCCCTTTCAAATACCTTGCGACGTTGGGAGAGTTTGAGAAAGAGACTGGGATCCCTCTTGGATTTACCCAGATATTTCAAGGCAACCTGGTCTCGGCCCAGAAAAAAGAGAAGTAAGCCTAATTCCTCATCCCTCCGAATTCCTTGGAGAACATCCCCTTGCTCCATCCTTCCCACAAGAAAGGAAGTCTCCAGGCGGCCGAGAGGAATCGATCTCAGCTGGCCCTTCCGGTCTTTGCAACTCAGGGTCAATCCCTCACGGGAGACGGCTGTCCCCAAAAAACTCTCCGTCGGGTTGAGCAAGAGAAAGGTTGTTCTCCTTCCCTCCTGAATCAAACTGTCCAAGACACCTTCTCCAGCCTCACGTGCGAGGAGCAGATCCTCTGCCAGGGATCGAGAGCGTTCCCGCAAATCGCCTGAAAGAAAGTTTGTGCGCAAGAGAAGCTGCTCCGCTTCCTGAAATCCTTTCCCTTCTAAGCAAAGATGGAGAACTCCGTCCAACAGGGGCTCGAAGATTTTTTGCTCTTGTTGAAGGAGAGCCAGGTGGACCTGGGAATCTAAGGTAATGAAAGCTTGTCGCTCTTCTAAGGAAGGGTCGGGGAGATTGGGTGGAAGGTCCTTCCAGACGGTTTCCTTCCTTTCAAGAAAGGTCTGCAATGTCTGAAGCGCAAGAAAGGCTTCACGTGCCTGCCCCTGTTTCAGCAGGGTTGTTACGCGCTGCCGAAAGCCTTTTGCCCGAGCTTTCCAGGGGAGAAGTTTTGCTGCGGCTCGATGTTCCAACTGTTGAACTAGGTTCAAAAGCTCGGACTCAAAGGAGTCCAAAGATCCTTCAAACCCCTTTGGTAAAGGGAGGATGCGTTTGATATCGGGATCGAAGCGTTCGGGGTGTTTCCGCCAGATCTGAAGCTGGCGGATGGCCTTCCCCCATTCCCCATTCCTCTCAAGGGATTGAATCCGAGCTAGGCCTGAGGACTCAAATCGGTCCTGGAGGTGCCGCAGCGTTTCCTGAACCACATGCCTCACCTCGCGCCCAAGAAGATTTTCCTCCCTCTCCATCCAAATTTTAAAATGCTCCCGTGGCCCCCCACTTTTTTCTCCTTTCCTTGAAACAGAATATGGAAGATCCCGAGGCAGGAGTTCGAATTCCCGAAAAAACAAATCCTCCACTTCGTTGGGCAAATAGCCAGGCTTCCATTGAGAGAGACTGTTCCGGCGAAGCCAGCCTTCAAATGCTTTGACGCCCAGCTGCTTTCGGAAGAAATCCAAAATCCTTGAATCCAAGTTCTGGTACTCCCGCTCTCGGAGAAGTATAAAAGCTTCTTTTTCCTCCTGATCTCGAGGTTCAAAGGTCTCCAGAAGAGCAAGTCGCTTACGGGGGGCTTGAATTTCCCGAAGAACCTTTTCGAGATGAGGGATCCCGACAATACTTTCTCTTTGTTGATCCTTTGGATTCGGCCAAAAAGACCAGAGTGTTAGCCAACCGGCAATGGTGAGAACCGTAATCGCCAAAGCGAGTCGGTGACGGTGAAAAAATGTGGGTGGGCGCTCCGCCTTCTCAATGGCACGGAGGTTGACTCCCGGAGCTTTTCCCCTCGAGACCTGTTCCAGATCTCGGAGTAGCTGAGCTGCACTACCGTAACGTTGTTCCGGCTTGCGCATCAATAGCTTGCGCAACACAAGGTCCAAGCCTGGGTCCAAGCCCGGATTCAAGACAGAGGCAGGCGGGATTCGTTCGTGAAGAACCGCATGGATCAGCTTGCCCACCGTTTCCGCCTGAAAAGGAGGCTGCCCTGTTGCCATGTGGTAGAGAGTTGCGCCAAGGGAATAGAGATCACTGCGTTCATCCACCGAGGCTGGATCCCGAGCCTGCTCCGGACTCATATATTGGGGAGTTCCAATCGTTGCGCCGTCCCTGGTCAAACTTGGATCTTCCCCTCCCTTGGCAAGCCCCAAATCTGTCAACCATACATGCCCCTTATCATCGATAAGGATATTTCCAGGTTTGATGTCACGATGGACTACGCCCAGTTCGTGAATGCATTGAAGGGCGCCCGCACACTGTATGCCCACATCCAAGACCTGTTCCATGGGAAAGCGCCCCCAAATCCCTAACAGTTCCTTTAGGGATTTGGCATCCACAAATTCCATGGCCAAAAAGTGATAGCCCTGCTCCTCCCCGAACTCGATCCCCTTAACAAGAGCATGGTGGTCCAGGCGAATAGAGATTTCCGCCTCCCGTTTGAGGCGCTCGACATAACGGCGGTTGCGAGAGAGAGAGGGCCGAAGAACCTTAAGCGCCACGATTTTTCCGTCGGATTTCCGTTTGGCCCGAAAAACGGTCCCCATCCCCCCAGAACCCAAGCGATCAAGGATCTCGTAATTGGGGAAAGGTTGGACAAATCGTGTTGGCTTCGACATTTACCTTGAAATCGATTCTTATGGTTTTTGGGCTCGGCCTCGATTGTATCAGGACGAAGAAGAAATCCCCGCGATTCCTCCGCTCGGTCTGCCCCGCTATCGTTTGAACCTATGAGTAACGAACAAGCCCTCCGCCTCGGGATCGTGGGCCCCCGCCGTGTCCGTCAAGGCCTCGGCCCCTATTTCGCTCTTCATGCCGAATCCTTGGGAGCCATCCTTGTTGGAACAGCCTCCAGCTCCCCCCAAAGCGCCCGTGCCGCCGCAAAAGAACTTAAAGCCCGTCTGGGACACCCTATTTCCGCCCATGTGGGGGCTGAAAGCCTCTGTGCCTCCGAGGCCTTGGATGCCCTGATCATTGCATCTCCTCAAAAGTTCCACGAAGAGGCTCTCCATGCTGCCCTCTCCCGCAGCATTCCCTGCCTCGTCGAAAAACCCCTCCTCTGGGAAGGCCCTGGCACAGCCGCCCGGGTCGCAGCCCTAACAAAGGCCTTTCAAAACAAGGCTGTCCCCCTTTGGGTCCACTGCCAGTGGCCAGAGACCCTGCCTGCCTATTACCAGCTCTTCCCTGGACGTTCGGAAACCCTGCCCCAGCGAGAATTCCGAATGCGCCTCTCCCCTACAAGTTTTGGCCTGGGCATGCTTCCTGACTCCTTGCCTCACCTCCTGAGCCTTTGCCAAGCCCTCCTTCCAGGGGAAACCTGCCATGTTTCCGAGCCCAAACTTTCTTTCGAAGGAGAGGGGGCTCTCAAGCTCTCCTTTCATTTCCATGGATCCTCGGCCTCCTGGCCCTGCCTTTTCGAATTGAGGCCTGTCCCCGATCCCCCTCGCCCCGCGGGCTATGGATGGGATGGAGATTTTGCGACCCGAGAGATCGAGCTTCCCGCCTACAAACAATATTTTTCCTCCGGAAAGAAGCGTGTCTTCGTCCCCGATCCCCTGCTTTCCCTCCTCAAAGCCTTCTTCGACTCGATTCAGAAGCCAAAGCTTGGCAAGATACTCCCCGACCCGACGAACCGGGCAAAGATGATGGAGACCTTGATTTTGGCCGCGTCCAAAACCTGGCAAAAGGAAACACAATGAAAACTGAATCCCAGGGGACTCCTGGAACCAACAAACCGAGGGTTGCAGCAACCCACGATTTCACCGCCAAACTTCGACAGCCTTCTCTGTTCCCGACGGTGGAATCCTATGTGGATTGGCAGAAGTCTCTCCGCAAGGCCAAGGCCCAAGGGACCACCTTGCCCCCGATGCCCGGCCACGCTCCCATCTCCATCAACCTGGACCTCACCACCGCATGCAATTACCGCTGTGATCACTGCATTGACTGGGATGTTCTCAACAGCCCGATCAAATATGATTTCCAAGGCCTCCTGAACTCCCTCGGCACCCTTGCCGACAAGGGGCTCAAATCCGTGATTTTGATTGGTGGCGGTGAACCCACCCTTCACCCAGGTTTTCAAGAATGCGTGGCTTTCCTCAAAGAGCGGGGCCTCCAAGTTTCGGTTGTCACCAACGGAAGCCGGAACGACAAAATCTATGAGATCATCGACCTCCTAGATGACAAAGACTGGATCCGGCTCAGCCTGGATTCGGGCAGTAACGAGACTTTCAGCGCCATGCACAAACCTGTCCGGGCCGACCTCAGTCTCGACGAGATCTGCTCCTGGATCCCCAAGTTGCGGGAGAAAAACCCCAAGCCCCTGATCGGCTACTCCTACATTATTGTGTGGGAAGGTGCCGAACGGGAGGAAGGCGTCAAGATTGTCGAAAACATCGACGAGATTTATCTGGCCACTCAACGAGCCAAAGAGGCAGGGTTTTCCTATATCTCCCTGAAACCCTTCCTGACCCGCCAAGAGAACGGGTCCGAAGTGATGGACCCTCAGGCCGCTGCTCACCTGGAGTCTTGCATTCAACGCATCCGCGAGCAAGTCGATAAGGCCCGCGAACTCCAGACAGAAAACTTCCGGGTCGTCGAGAGCATCAATCTCCTTGTCCTCGAGAAAGGCAATTGGAAGGATTTCACCAAACAGCCAAAGGTCTGTCATATGCAAGCCCTCCGCCAGGTCCTCAGCCCCATGGGTCTTTATAACTGCCCAGCACACAGGGGTGTTCCCAAAGCCAAAATCGCCGGCTCAGATGCGTTCCGGGGAGAGCAAGGGTTCGGTCGTAGTATGGACCAGACCGCGGAAATCCTCGAGCGCTTCGATGCCTCCAAGGAATGCAGTGAAGTCACCTGTCTCTACCATGACGTCAATTGGTGGATCGAAAACGCAATCGAAGGACGCCTTGACCTAAGCGAAGACGGCCCCGGCGAAGAGAAACGTGACTGGTTCCTTTAAGCTCCCCACGGGCCCCAGGCTCAAAACCTTGCATGTCCTCGAAGACCGGGCCGATCAACAAGGCCCCAAGGAGGGGTTCTTGAGGCTTTCCCGCCTCATTGTGCAAAACCTCTACGAGGACGGCAGCAGCTCCAAGCCCTACCCCTGTGACCTGGTTTCCAGGCGAGGGACGGACGCAGTGACCATCGCTCTCTACCAACGGCTCCCCGGCGGCAAGGTCCGCATCGGCCTTCGAGCCAACCTTCGGCCCCCGGTTTGGCTGCGGCGTCACAAGACCTCCCTCCTCTTTCCCGATCCTGAGCCCTGCGATCTCTGCTATGAGACCGTCGCCGGCATTCTCGAACCCGAGGACCAAGGCAAGGGCATTGATCAAGCCCTCCGACACCGCGCCCGTGCCGAGTGCCTGGAAGAAGTCGGTCTCGATGTTTCCACCGACTCCTTCGAACCCCTTGGTCCCCCTTCCTTTCCCTCCCCCGGCATCACCGATGAAAAGGTGTTTTTTCTCGCCGCCGAAGTCGATTTCACCAAGGCTCAACCCCCCAAAGGCGATGGTTCCACCATGGAAGAAGTCGGCGGCCTCGTTCTTTTGGATCTCGAGAGCTTCCTCCAGGGCAAGGCTCCCACTGACATGAAAACAGACCTCGCTCTTCGAAGACTCGCCCAAAAACTCCAAGGCTGAAGGCGATTCCGGCTACACCTCCCGCATCTCCCGTTTAGCGATCTTCTTCTTTTCGGCCTGACGCTTGTCTCCCTTGGTCTTCCCCTTGGCCAGGCCGATTTCCATTTTGATGAGGTTGCGATCATTGAGGTAAATACGGAGGGGAATCAGGGTCAAACCCTTCTCGCGCACCTTGGCGTGGAGCTTTCGGATTTGGGGCTTTCGGAGGAGGAGTTTGCGCGTGCGAGTCGGTTTGTGATTAAAACTGCGGGCCTGGGGGTATTCATCGATATGCCCCTTCACCCAAAAAGCTTCTCCCTCCTCAATCTTGATATAGGACTCCTGGAGGGAGCCCTTGTGGTCCCGGAGAGATTTGACTTCGGAGCCACGGAGAACTAAACCGACCTCGAAGGTCTCCAAGATCTCAAAGTCATGGCGCGCCTTCTTGTTTTGCACCAGTAGCTTTTGGCCCGGAGTCTGTTTCTTGTGTTTCTTGACCTTCCCCATGTCTCGGAGCCTAGCCCCAAAGCAGGGCTAGGAAAACAAAATCCAAAGCCTTGAAAGAGGGGGACCTGGTCCCCACAATGCCCGGCCTGTCAAATCGAACTACGGATGCGGAAGTGGCGGAATTGGCAGACGCGCAAGATTCAGGTTCTTGTGCCCGTTTAGGGCGTGGAGGTTCAAGTCCTCTCTTCCGCACCAGCTTTTCTCCTCGATCCTTTGAGCGACCCCGACAGATCCCCCGCGAAGGCCGGAGAGTTCCCCCCGCTCCGTATCGGCACCTTGGTCCTGGAGGTTCCAGTTGTGCTGGCGCCCATGGCCGGAGTCACCAACCCCCCCTACCGGGCCCTCTGTCGATCCTTCGGAGCGGGTCTCTATGTGAGCGAAATGATCTCCGCCCGCGGAGTCCTTGAGAACAACCAGAAGACCCTTCATTTAGCCTCTTTTTTTCCTGAAGAACGCCCCAAATCTCTCCAACTCTTTGCCAAAGATCCCCAGGTCCTGGAGAAGGCCGCCCGGGTCCTCGAAGGCCAGGGCATCGAGCACCTCGACCTCAACCTAGGCTGTCCCGTTCGCAAGTTGACCGCCAGCGGAGGAGGCTCCGCCCTCCCCTACAAACAGGGTCGCCTGAGACGCCTCCTCGCTGCTTTCCGCCGGGGAGCCCCAAACATCCCCCTAACCATCAAATGCCGCCTCGGCATCGACGAGGAACACATGACCTGGAAAGAAACCGGCCATATCGCCCAAGAGGAGGGGATGGACGCGATCGCGGTCCATGGGAGGACGGCCGCCCAGCTCTACGATGGAGAGGCTGACTGGGAACCCATCGCCGAACTCAGCGCCACCCTCAAAATCCCCGTCCTGGGAAATGGGGATCTCTTTGAGGCGAGCGATGCCCTGTTCCGTATGCGACAGACCGGTTGCGCCGGGGTCGTCATCGGGCGGGGCTGCCTGGGACGTCCCTGGCTTTTCCGTGAACTGGAGGAACTCTTCCGGGGACAGCCCAGCTCCCCACCCCCCAACTTTGGAGAGATCAAGCTGATTCTCCGGCGGCATGGGGAACTCCTCCTTCGCTTTTTCGGCCCTGAGTTGGGGGCCAGGCATCTTCGTAAGTTTGCGTCCTGGTACACAAAAGGATTTCCTGGAACCAGCCGCATCAGAGATCGGTTGGTACGCATCCGAAGCCTGGACGAATGCCTGGCTCTGATGGATGAAATCCCGGATGACAGCCCCTTTCCCCAAAAAGCTGTCCGAGCTAAGCGCTGCAAAAAAGGAGGCAGACAAAAGGTCGCCCTTCCCCCAGGCTGGCTCGATTCGCCCGTGTAAAAGGTTTTGAATCAAAGAACGGGAGTCAAAGGGGAAAAAAGATTCGAGAAAATCCGGCCCCCTCTTCCTTCCTTTGAATATTACTTCACAATGCTTGCACTCATTTTTTCCGTTTCAATTGCTTTCAAGGAGTTTTGATGCTTAAAACCACTCGTTTCATTCTGGCGGCGGCCCTGGTCGGCGCCTTTTACAGCAGCCCGCTCTCAGCCCAAAAACAGGAGACCAAAGCTGATTGCGTGGACTGCGGTTCGGGATGCACATCTCCCGATTGCGCGCAAAAATGCGCGGAGGGCCAAAAAACTGCATCTCAAACAATGGCGAAGCAAAACAGCGCCAAGATCAAAGCCGTATCCATCCAAGCTGCATCAGCCAAGAAGGCAAAGGCCGCAAAGATTCTCCCCATCTCAATCCAGGGAATGACTTGCAAAGCCTGCGTTGCAAAGGTCACCAAGGCCCTCAAGGCCGCCGGGGCTGAAAACGTCAACGTTTGCCTCAAGAGCGGTCTCGCCTCCGTGGTTCCCCAGAAGGGCAGCAAGGCAGCAGACCTGGTCAAGGCTGTTTCCGCCGCCGGATTCAAGGCTAAGCGGGTACCCGTCACAGCATACGCCCTCTCCGTCAAGGGGATGACCTGTGGCGCCTGCGCTTCCAAAGTGGAAAAAGCCCTGAGCGCCTTTCCTGCGGCCTACAAGGTCAAAGTCGACCTCAAGAAGGGACGCGCAGTGGTCATGGGTCCCAAGGGATACCTGAAACCCGAAACGCTCACCAAGGCAGTAAACGCTCTCAAATTTAAGGCCAGCCCCCTTCCCACCACCATGCACTGCTTGGACCTCAATGCTCTGGGCAACCCAAAGGACCTGGCCTCGCAACTGAAGGCCATGGAAGGTGTGATCACTGCCAAGGTCTTTGCAAAAATGAAGCACGCCTGCGTCCTGACCATCGACGACAAGGCAACGAATGCCGCCTTCACAAAAACCTTCGGAAAGGCCGTCCGCCCCGCCTGCAACGCCAAAAGCGCAAAATCTGCCTGCAGCGCGAAATCCGCTAAAAGCTCTTGTGGTGACTGCCCATCCGGCAAAAGTGAATGCCTTGATTGCGACAAAGGCACCAAGGTCAAAGGCTCCTGCAACAACAAGAATTAAAGCAAGAGTGAAAAGGACCCTTTGTAAACCTTCGAGAGGGGGGCCTCAAACCGTGGCCCTCCTCCTCGGGTGTTTCCTCTCGGGTCTTCCCTGCCTCCCTGCCCAGGTTCCCGGTAGGCGGCACTTCGGCACCCACGCCTATGTCGAATACGTCGAAGGCAATCTTCCCATTATCCTCGCCGCCCCCCACGGCGGACGGCGCATCCCGGCCACCATTCCCCGGCGGACCTTCGGTGTCCTCACTAGGGACCGCCGCACCCAGCCCCTCGCTCGGCAGATTGCTCGAGAACTCCTCCTCCTCACCGGTCGCCGTCCTCATCTGATTCTTTCCCATCTCGACCGTTCCCGTCTCGACCCCAACCGCGAGATCAAGGAAGCCGCCCAGGGCAACAAGGAAGCGGAGCAGGCTTGGCGCGAGTTCCATGCCTACATCACACAAGCCAAGGCCACAGTTACCCGGCAATGGAAACGCGGACTTTTCCTCGATATTCATGGGCACGGCCACAGCATCCAGCGGGTGGAACTTGGCTATCTCCTCTCCTCCCAAGATCTGCAAAAATCCGACAGCAGTTTGAGAAAGACATCCTACCGGGACCGTTCTTCCATCCGCAGCCTCGCCTCCCTTCCCGGCAAAGATTTTCCTTCACTGCTTCGCGGCAAGGATTCTCTCGGCGGTCTCCTTCAAGCCCTTTCCATCCGAGGGGTTCCCTCGCCAGGGGATCCCAACCCAGGCTCCAACCCCTATTTCCGAGGTGGCTATGACACAAGGCGCCACGGCTCCCGCGATGGAGGAAGCATCGATGCCATCCAACTGGAGCATCCCTGGTCCCTCCGCAAAACAAAAGATACGCGAAATCCCTATGCCAAAAAACTCGCCAAAGTTCTCCTAAGCTTCATGGCCAGACACTACGGCTTGAAGCTAAGCGGAGGCAGCCGTGTCCATCTCGTATCGGATGGATTCCTTCTCCCTGAAACTGGGGGAAAGAGAACTGTCCGGCTGGTTCGCGCAAAGAAGGCGAAGACCCCACTGAGTCTCCGCCTTCTTGTCGGAGGCAGCGCAAGCCCGGGGAAGGACTTCAATCTTCCTCCAAGCACTCTCACGATCCCTGCAGGAAAAACCGAAGTCTCCTTTGTTCTTCAAGCCAAACAGGACGGTCAAAGAGAAGGTCCCGAGACCATTGTCCTGAGTCTTGGAGGAGGCCCTGAAATCATCGGATCCAATCGCCTCGAGCTGCGAATCCAGGACGAGGACAAGGCTCCAAGCCCCTTGGCCCTCTGGTCTTTTGAACGAAGCCAACCCGGGCCTCTCATTTTGGATCATGGGGCTGGCCATCACGATCTGAGCCTCTTCCCCAAGACCACTCCACCTTCTTTGGTGGGGGGCGCGCCCATGGGCCAGGGGCTCCTTTTAAATGGAAGGACCCAATTCGGTCGTGTCAGTCTCCCCTCTCCAGGCACGAGCTTTCATCTCCGCATACACTTTTTCCTTTTCAAACCGCCCTCAGGCCAAGTCTTTCTTTTCTCATGGGCAGTCCCCGGAAAACCGAACAGTCTCGCCATCAGCATCCTCCCGAAGACTGGTTTTTTGCGATGCAACCTGCGGTTTTCCAACAACGAAGTCGCCTCCGATGCCCTCGATGTCGAAACAGGACTGGCTGACGGAAAATGGCACCGCCTGGATCTCCAGAGCGACGGAGGCAGGCTGGTTCGAGTCTGGGTCGATCGGCAGCTCGAGCGGAGCATGGTCCTCGGAGGAGACAGCTTCAGCCCAAAAGGTGCTCTTTACCTGGGAAGCGCCAGCGATCTTCGGCCAGGAGGCTTTTTCCCCGGAATCTTGGATGAGATCCTCTTAGGCTCACCTCTTCCGAACGCAGCGATTCAGCTCTGGTCCCCCGAAACTCATGCCGCTCCCTTCGGCCAAGCTTGCCTCGCTTCCCTCCCATCCCCCCTCCTACGGCCCCTCGCTCTTCCCAGATCTTCGAGCCCCTTTGTGCTCGAGTTGCAAAACAGCCCATCCAATCTTCTGAGCCTCTTATTCCTCGGGTTTTCCCGCTCTTCCTGGAATGGGGTTCCCCTTCCCATCGACCTCAGTTCTCTTGGGTTTTCTACTTGCAAACTCCAGGTCGCGGGGCATGTCATCATCCCCATCAAGATCTCCGCACAAGGCAACACCAGGATTCCCCTCTTCCTTCCCGGAGGACCTCAAACCCTGGGTGCCCGTTTCTTTGCGCAAAGCCTCCTCCTGCTCCCCAAGGGGCCTGGCTTTTCCCTGGGAACAAGCAACAGTCTTGCTTTTCGGGTGGGGTATTAAACCTGCTTACTCTTCGTCCCCTCCCTCGACTTCAGGTTCCTTTGCAGGCTGGCTGGAAGGCGGGATGGATGCGTCGTCTCTCTTCGAAACCTCCTCAGGCTCCTGCGAGGACTCGCCGCCTTCGGGGATCAAATGCACATCCCGCTGCGGGAACGGGATCTCGATCCCCGCGCGGTTAAAAGCCGCATAGATTGCAAAATGAAGGTCACTGAAGGTCCCCCGTTTGTATCCAAGGTCCGTCCAATAGACGACCGCGAAGTCAATCGAAGAGTCCCCGAAATTCGTGGCAAAGACGGCGGGCTCGGGTTTTTTATAAACTCTCCCATGTCCTTTGACCGTCTCCAGTAGAAGTTCCCGTGCCTTCTTGAGATCCGTCCCGTATGCCACTCCGATGTTGATCGTACTGCGCATATCACGGTCGGTTCCCGTCCAGTTGGTAATGGGTTGGCTGATGAAGTCCTTATTGGGAACGATGACATCGATGTTGTCAAACGAAGTCACCGTTGTCGATCGGATGGTGATCTTTTTGACTTCTCCAAGGGTGTCCCCCACCTTGACAATGTCCCCCACCCGGAGGGGCCGCTCGAAGAGAAGGATCAGGCCGCTGAAGAAGTTACTGACAATGTCCTGGAGTCCAAAACCGATGCCGACACCAAGGGCGGCGAGGGTCCATTGAAGCTGGGAGAGACCCACTCGAATCCAATCGAAGGAAAAGAGAAGTCCGAGAACGAAAACAACATAGGTTGCCACGGTTCCCAAGGTGTAGCGGAGGCCTCGGTCGATGGCTGCGTTTCCTTTGAGCAAGGCATCTACGGTGGGACGCATGCGTCTTGCCACGGCAATCGTCAGGTAGAGGAAGAGCAAAAAGAGCAGAAGATCTCCGCTCTGCACGATCCCCCGTGGATCGGCGCTTTGTCCCCAAAGGGGGCGATGGAGCCAGTAATTCCAATCCCCCATGTCCATTCCCACGACCAAGGAAAAGACAGCAAGTCCTCCCAAAAAGGTCACAAGGATCTCAACAATTTGAAGGTAGTCTCCGAAGAGCTTGGCTCCAGGGCCGTTTTTTTCCGGGTTGAGGAAACGGAAGCGAATCTCCTCCCGGAAGAAACGATGTACCAGGACTCCTGCGCTGACCGCTCCAAACACTCCCAACACCGAGAGTCCCAGGAGACTTGCGAGGCCGAAGTACTGCAAAACCCAACAGAGCAAGGCCAGCCCCAACACGATCCGCGCAGGCCAGAGAAGAAACTGGATAAAGCGCCGCAAAAAGGCGAGCCCTCCACTCTCGGCAACAGGGAAAATCGAAAGGAGCAGGTGCTTCCTAAGGAGAAAGAATAAAAAGACCAGAAGAAGCCCCCCTTGACTGATGGCTGTTAAAGGCCCTTGCAATGCCTGTCCGTCCAACTCTCCCAAGAGCGCAGGGGACAACCTCCCCAAGTGCCCTAAGAGCCACAACAAAAAGGCGAGAGCAGAAAACCTCCAGCAGGCTTTGGCCTTTTGGTCATCAAGGGGGAGCAAGCGAAGGCGCCAATTTCCGGGCCGCAGGGCAACTTTGGTGCTCGCCCACCAAAGAGCCCCGTAGATCAAAAGATCCCCCAATTCCGCGGCCAAAGTTCTCCGGCCCGGAAGAATGGAGCTTTGTTGACTGAACAAGACGAAGGCAAAACCCACCCCCAATGGGAAGGCCGTAAAACGGACCATCCCCAAGAGGGCCAAGACATAATCTTCACGACGCGGAATATCCTGATCCCCATCAAAGTGAGCGAGGATTTTCTTGGCGCTGCGCCAACCGAGAAGGGCAAGCAAAAAACCCAAGAGGGGGAGCAGCCAAAAGAAAACGCGGTGAGAAGTTGAGATCTCCATGGCCCCGAAACCCCAAAGTTCCGCAGGCAAGGAAACGAGTTTGTCGAGAACCCCGAAACCTTCACGGAAAACGCGCCTGATTCCCCTCCAGAGCTTGGGAAAGGAGAGGCGGTCGGGGTCACGTAAAAACAAGCTCCGTTGGTTCAACTCCTTGAGACCCTCTTCGAGAAGGGCCTTTTGTTTTTCGAGAAGCCGCAAAGGTTCAAAGCTGAGAAATAAAAGCCGTTCCGTCTCGAGAACATGCCCACGGACCTTTTCCAGCTCGAGACGAACCCAAAGCTTGATGGCCTTTTGGACTTCGCTTGGGAGGGGCTTGTTCGCATTGCCCCATGCATCCTGCACCTCGGAGTTCAGCCGGGTCTCCACAAGAGTTTCTTCACGAGCAGCCTCAGCCAACTGGGTTTTGAGTTTAGCAATACGGGCAGGAAGCCGGCTCCAACGGGGATCTTCGAGAGCCTTAGCCAGGTGGTCTTTGATCCTCTTGCGGTATTTGTAAATCGTAAAGTAAAGAACTTCCGGAGACTCCTGCACCGCCTCTTCAGTCTTTTTTCGCGCCTCGTCCACCAAGGCTTGATCCTTGGCCAAAAAGGCTTCCAGAACCTTTTTGTCACCCTGTAATTGAAGCTGTCTTTGGCGGAGGAGGACGATTCTGTCAATCGCACGAGCCACCCTTCGCCTGGCTCTTTGGAAGACCTTGGTCAAGGCCTCCCTCTGTCGGGGTTTCATTTCTGAAGACAGCTTGGAAAAATCGGGAGGAGGGGGAAGGAGTTTTTGGCCCACCCGGTCCAAAGCCTCCTGGGTTTTAAGAAGAGCTTCTTGGAGGGGATGCAGCCGTTTCTCCTCGAGTTCCTTTAAGAAGCTCTCCCATGTTTTGATCGCCTCTTGAAGGGCTTCGCTGTATTCAGACTTTTTCAATCGCTCTCGTTCGATTTGTTTTCTGGCGAGAAGCAAGGCCTTTTGAAGCCAAGGTTTTTCCGCATCCTCCGGTCTTTTTTTCAGCGCTGCCTGTTGGTCTTCAAGCTCCTTCATCTCCTTGGAAAGGACC
>Ga0256841_1002001_pt1 | contig 16758 bp, 13 predicted proteins | sample 356308metaG_FD_185971 | JGI IMG/M metagenome (GOLD analysis project Ga0256841, IMG submission 185971) | Hydrothermal vent microbial communities from Mid Atlantic Ridge, Atlantic Ocean - 356-308 | ecosystem: Environmental > Aquatic > Marine > Hydrothermal vents | place: Atlantic Ocean: Mid... | reverse complement strand
AAGATGCCCGACGAAGCCCAGGGACGTTACTTGTTCGCCGCCATCGAACGGGATACCCGCTGGGTCTATCTCGAAATCCATGACACCAAGGAAGCCAAGGTCGCTGCCGCTTTCTTCGATCGCTTGGTCGACAAAGCCCCCTTCAAAATCACCAAGGCCCTCACGGATAATGGCAAAGAGTTCACCGATCGTTTCTGTGCCACCGGGGAACGAAAACCGACAGGGAGGCACCTGTTCGATCAGGCTTGCCGCAAGCATCAGGTGGAGCACCGTCTCATTCCACCCAGACGCCCCCAGACCAACGGTATGGTGGAACGCTTCAATGGGCGCATCGCCGAAATCGTCAAGTCCACCCGCTTCCAAAGTGGGGCAGAACTCGAACAGACCTTGTTGCAATACGCCAGAGTCTACAACTATCAGATTCCACAAAAGGCTCTCGGCCATGTTTCACCCGTCCAGGCACTCAAAAACTGGCAGGCAAAACAACCAGAATTATTCAAAAAACGTGTATATAATCTATCAGGACCTGACATCTAAGCGTCATGTCATAATTTGATAATGATTTTTTCAACAAAGACATTCCCTTCCTTCGTGAACCCTTGCAAATGGCGACTGTGCTGGCGCATATCCGCTTGCTGCTGCCGTTTGCTCCGCATTTCGACATAATTCAAAACCGGCAGCCGCTCATCTCGCCGCGTCTGCCTCGTGCATTGCCTTCGTAGCTGGATCCGTGGTTGCCTGAACATGAGGCAATCCATGGAAAACACTAAAAACAACCCCCGTCAGTTCCTGATCGGAAGTCTCTTTATCGTACTGGGAGCGATCGGTTTCTCAGCCAAATCGATTCTGATCAAATTAGCCTATGCCAAGAGTGCGCAGATTGACGCCATCACTTTGATGACATGGCGTATGCTGATTGCGTTACCTTTCTTTCTCACTGTTGCGATATGGAACCGGGAAAAGGGAAGACGGAAGCGCCAAAGCCAGGATTGGTTAGCCCTGATACTCTTGGGGCTCATGGGCTATTACCTGGCCAGTTTCCTGGATTTCAAAGGTTTGGAGTATATTTCGGCCGGTCTGGAAAGATTGATCCTGTTCCTTTATCCCACGATGGTGGTCTTCTTGACAGCTCTGTTCCACCAACGACCGATCAGTCTTGCCCAACGGTGGGCCTTACTATTGAGTTATATCGGCATCGGATTGGTGTATGGCAGTCAACCCATGGCTTCCTCTCCCGATATCACCCTGGGAGGCCTGTTGGTCCTGGGCAGCGCAATGGCGTATGCCATTTACTTGACTGGCAGCGGCTTCATTATCCCCCGCTTCGGTTCAAAGTGTTTCACTGCCTACTCCATGTCCTTTGCCTGCCTACTGACAATCGGCCACTTCCTCCTCAGCAAGCCCATCAATCAGTTAGGTATATCATGGGAAATCTTTCTTCTGGCATTGGCTCTGGCGTTGATCTCAACAGTTGCCCCCGCATTTCTGGTAAACGCCGGCATACGGCGAATCGGTGCGGATCATGCGGCTATCCTGGGTACGATCGGGCCTGTTTCGACGCTCGTGCTTGCATACTTTGTGCTTGATGAGACACTGGGACCTGTCCAGATCACAGGATCAGCCTTGGTACTAGGTGGCGTCATGCTGGTTGGTCTGACCAAGCGGACGGGATGACGATATGGATAGCTGGAAGAAACACATGTTAAAGGGCTATTGTCTATGGCCCAAGAAAGCTGGCAATCTTGATTTCAAGCCCCATTCCTCGCTGGAGAATTTAACGCCGATCCAGTTTCGGGATCGGCATTTGGAGCCGGAAATCTCTAGTTTTGAACGATCCTGAGTTGGGGAGGTCCTCATAAACTGCTCCCAAAAGCTCGGCCAGACCTTGAGGGCATATAGCTTTACAGCGTCAACAAATGGGGCGCCCCTAAAACCGAACGCTATTTGGAAGAACTGGAACAGCACTTCCAACTCCTCGTGGAAAGCACTGAACTACTACAATTTACACCGCCTGTCCGCCTCTCACATCATGGCATACACCTCATCGTCTATCACATAGAAGATAATCATATTGTGATTATCCGCATCCTGCATGACAGCATGGATATTGCACGGCATCTTTGAACCCGACTAGCAGAAAGAACTTTGAATCTCTTGTAGAAACCGAGATGGTCTGTTACGGCCTGAGTCATCGGTAACATAGATTAGAAAACGTCTGGCACGGGTAGCGCCTACATAAAAAAGGCGCTTGTATTCAGAAATTTCCTCCTCTGTCCGTGAGTAGTAATATGGTATTTTCCCTTCATGCATATCGATCATGGCCACAGCATCGTATTCCCGCCCTTTCGCGTAATGGATAGTTGATAGCTTGAGCGCAGCGTCCGGGCTTGCGTAAATGCCCAAGTCGGGGATATCCAGATTGGCTAAATCCACTTTGTTCCTTTGCATGTCCGCCTTCATTTCCTCAACAGAGGCCGCGAGCAAGTGCCTTTCTCCTTCGGTGATGTACTCGGCCTCAAGGAGGACATCGGAAAACGCATCAGCCGCTGCTTCCAGCCAAGCGATTGCTCCCATATGCACTTCATATAGCTCCTTGCCCTTCTCCAGCAATTGGAAAATGACAACGCGGCCGCGATAAGAAAAAACATCGAAATTCGCACGGCCTGTCATGTCGAGAAGGGTATTAAACAGCGTGCGTTCAATCCCCAGGATTGCGTCCGGGTTCGATTCCATCAGATAGCCGCAGATCTGCTCTGCGAGTGGTGCAAACTGCGATCTGCGCTTGTAAGGGCGTGCGCCCGGACCAACGATGCTGATCCCATATTCACGAAGCTGCCTTCCAAGTGGGAAAAGCGGGAACCAGGTTGAGGCAAGCACTGCGGCGTTTCCATATGGAATACCCAGACCTTCAAGAGCTGGGAGGAAGTAATCTGTAAGTACTTCGAAGGCCGAATGTCCACGCTTCCACTGTGGCTGTTCTGTGTAGGCCCTTGCAGGGCCGAGCGCCTCCATAGGAGGTGTGCGCGGAAAGATCAACTCAGCATGCTCAACGATTACCTGGCTGGACCGGAAATTGCCGGAAAGCGGCAAATCCGTCCTAGCGCCGATGCGTCCAGCGAAATCATCTGCAAGATCGGGTCTTGCTCCGGCGAACCGAAAAATCGATTGAAGCGGGTCACCGACCAGAAAGAATCGAGTCCGCCCCCGACCAGCGATCAGGGATAAGATTTCGACTTGCAGATCGGACGTATCCTGAAATTCATCGACCAGTATCCACGCAAATCTGGATGCCACATAGTCGAGAATCTCAGGCCGTTCTCTTAGCAACATAAGCGAGTAATAGATGATGTTCGAGAAATCGATATAACCGGCCTTGCGGATCGTTTCCCAGAAGCTCTTGGCCACCTCCGGGGTTAGCGCGCCCCGCTCTATGCCGTATCCAACTGGCTCACCATCAGGACTTATGCGCAGATTTACGAACTCCTCAATATCCTTGAAACCAACGTCGAATCGGCCAAACCGTTCCCAGGCCGATGCGACGTAACGGGCAAAGTCTTTACTATCAGGCGTCAGGACCTTAAAGCCTTGCTTGTAGCCGTCAATGAGATGGCAAAAAAGGCGAAATATGTGGTTTAGGCAAAACGAATGGATGGTGCAAACATCATAGAAGTTCTCATCGCCAGGTTGTGCATGATGGCGCAGTCTTATCTCGATCTCGTGAACCGCCGTGTTGGTGTAAGTGATGCAAGCGGCCATGCGAGGCGTATCTCGGACCTCATCCATTGCCCGTACTAACTTTGAAATTATAACCCGCGTCTTGCCGCTACCGGGACAGGCCGTAATCAAAACGTTGTCATCACAGCGAACAACATTTTTCTGCTCAGTTGTAAGTTTCATTTCTCAACAAGCCATTTAACAGCCTCACCGAGGTACTTGGGCATTACTTCCGCGCATTCCACATGGCGTGCTGCCACTTGGGCAAAGCGGGCCTTTCCAAACCGCTTCGCCGTATTGAGGACTGATGCGCGAAGAGTCTTCAGAAATTCTTTCTCGTCACCCTCGTCAAGACCCTCGTTAATGCTCTGCAAACCGACCCACAGCCGCTCGGCAACGATCGGTGCGCCGATTTCTTCCGCGGCTCTCGCGAACATCTCCAGCGTACCAGGAAGCACGAGCGCGCGTTCAAAAGTGGTCTTGCAGGCGAACACCTTTACAAAGTCATTTTCCAGCGAAGCAAGGTCCGGAGGTGGCGGCAATTCGTCCTCGCCTTCGAGGCCCGGCACAGCGTCACTTGGCTTCAAATCTCCGTCCGTCACGATTGCGCATTTCTTGGGTAATCCGTTACCCGAGAACAGACGCGCATATACATCGAAATGCACGCCATAGATGGGGATAACCGACACGCCTTCACGCGCGAGATCAATTCCTCTGACCTGCTTGATTAACGCAGGAATCAGGAACAACTCGGCGGGACCTTCCACCAGCATTACTTTACGTGCGTAGAGGAGATTGGATTTCGTTGCATCTAGATAGCGTTCGAGATCACTGACATCGGCTTCATTGAGCCCGCCATTGGCAGCAGGCACCGATGACGCAATGGCCGGTTCTCCTGTCTGCGTCAGCACGACATAGGACTCAAGGTCTGCCTGGGCGGTTATATGCGTACTGTGTGTTGTCAGTATCGACTGAAAAGGAAGTGAGCTAAGGGCATTGAACAAGGTAAGCTGTAACTGCGGATGCAAATGCGCTTCCGGTTCTTCGAACAGGATTATCTGACCAGCCGATTTCTGTTGGGCGAGCCGTTTGTGGAAGTATTCGATCAGAATTGAGACATAGAGAATGTTATTGAGACCGAGCCCATTTGACGATGGATCGAAATCGCTCATTGCCGCATTCGACATGAGGACACGAAGTGCCCGAATGATGGCCTGAAACGAAGGCTCGGCAACGCCAAGGCCGACATCCATGCTGAACGCGGGTCCGGTAACGGCTTTGAATGCTTTGTCTATGGCCTGCGCGATAGCCTCTACGGAAGGCGATTCTGCAATCCCCTGATTCGCGTCGCGGAGCTTTTCCAGCAATTTCTCCTGCTCGTCTGGTTCAATCTCCATCGCGTTAATCAGGCGCGCAAGCGGCGAAGCGCGGAACTGCCGCAGATCAGTCTCTACGTCACGAAGCGCCGGCAGAAACACGACCAGGAACGATTGCAGGTCGGAAAATCGGATTTGGGCTCCGACGTCTTCATCCCATTCGATCTCGGCAAGATCACGATCGGGGTCCCCACCGCCACAGATCTCCCAGTGGTAGTCCTCAATCGTCAGATTTCCGGGAGTGATTTCACCGGACTCCAGATCTTCCCGAACGCTTGTCTTCGGCCTGAAGCGATAGATCAGGCGAGCCAGTCCCGGCTGGCTTTGCCATGTACCGACAAGTGCTTCCTCATTTACCTTCCCGGCAAAGTCGGTGATCTCAAGCCCGACTAGTACCTGGCTCGGCTGAGATATATCCACAGTCGAATGAATGTCATTGGGGATGAGCGAGCGGTAGGTCGAGGACAGCCCCGCATCTAGGCAGAGCCGGATTGCGTGGAGAAAATTACTTTTCCCCGTATTGTTCTCGCCAATAATACAGGTAGTCCCCGCTGATATATGAACATCCACATACTCAAATGAGCGGAAATTTTTTATTACAATCCGACTAATCTTCATGCTTATTCGTCACCCCCTTATACACCAACGCAATCCGCGTTCTATTTTTGGCTAACCATATGTAGCCGTCCTAAATGACTCCTATTTTTTCTTTCAGGAAGTTTCATACGAATCTGACCTCCACGATTTCATTAAGCCTCTGCCGCCTCACCTCCCAATCCTTCATCGCCGCCGTCAGCAGTCGATAAAACGCCTGGCTGTGATTGGGCTCCTTCAAATGGCACAGTTCATGGGTGATCACGTATTCGATGCAGTCTTTTGGTGCGGCCACCAATTCCGGATTGAGCAGGATGTTGCCCGATCGGGTACAGCTCCCCCACCGTTTGGGCATCAAGCGAAGCTGGAAGCCTGACTCATGCCGGATGCCAAACTTTGCGACCAGGGTGCGGCAGTGTTCGTAGCGTTCGGTGAACACAAGCCGTGCTTTCTCCCGGTACCAGGCTTGCAGAAGCGCCTTGACCCGCCTTTGGTCATCCGGGCCGCGCGTTTCCACCTGCAAGCAACCGCGCAGGAGCTTGACCTGTTCCCCCTCGCCCTGGAGTACCTTCAGCCGGTACTGGCGACCCAGATAGCGGTGCGTTTCTCCCGTAACGTAGCGCCTTGCTGGTAAAGCCGGGGGGTAGGCGGCAAATTGCCGTTGTTGCCTGAGTATCCAAGTGGCTCTTTTTTTGACCTTACCGTAAATCTCTTCAATCGAGGCAGAGACTGGGGCATCCACACTGACCTGACCATCCGGATGAACGTGAATGGCCAGGGTCTTCCGGTCGCTGTAGTGGAGGGAAAACCCTATTTCCGTCTTTCCCCATTTGACCGAATGGGACCGGTCTGGTAACTCGGTCTCTGTCATCGGTTATGAATCCCTGCGTTCGGCAATGGAAAGGAGCTGACCGGTGACCGCCTCAATCACTCCAAAATCCATATCCAGGTCATAGCGGCCTTTGAGACTGTAGAAATAATCCTCGATGTCATTGAGGATCTGGTTCTTGACGTCCTGGTTACGGGTCCAGTCACGGATTTTGTGGCTGTTGATGATGTCCTCGATCCGAAGTGCCGCCTCTGCTGTGAAGTCATCGGGATCGCACCCAGGTATGGCATATCCGGTCAAGGGCTCGTGCAAAACCCGGTAATAGGCCTTGGCATCGTCATGGCCTTTCAGACGTTCCGGAAGATCTGAATTCCCCTTGCCGCGCAATTCATCAAGCGTCCCGCGAATGCGTTTGAGATATTCCATGTCGGAGAGCCGCTTGGCCCGATGGTCGGCGATGGCCTCGTCGATCAGTTCGGACAGACGCTTGTACAGCGCCGGGTCTTCTTCCATTTTCTCGTGAATGGTCTTTTTCACCCGCGAGGCGATGGCGTCGGCTTTGGCGGCATCGCCCTCGATGGATTCGATCTCCTTTTCGAATTCATCGATGGCAAAGACATTCACCGGCTCGATCAGCTGTTTGACTGCATCGGCCCCGATATATTGATTCACCAGGTTGCGGATCTGCTTTTCGTAGGAAGAATAATCCACCGACTCGCCGTAACGCTGTTTCACCGCCTGCCGCAGATTGAGGAAATATTTCAGGTCCTCCTTGTAACGGGCAATCTTCTTTTCCGGGGTTTCCTCCTGGAATTTTGCATTGGCCAGCGCCAGTTGCAGGGTCTTGGCGAAAGTGGCCAGGCGTTCATAGAAAAGCTGCCGCCGGTCTTCGGGCTCCAGATGGCGCTGCATGGCCTCCAGGTCTTTCTGGTTGGTGACCTCCTTGAAGACTTCCCAGACATTGGTGTGACGTTGCGGCAGGAGGCGGATTTCCTCGCTGACATCGGTGAGGGTGCCTTCCACGTCCTCCCGGTCGAAGCCTTCATTCTCCAGGGCCGCATAGGTATCGATGGCTTCGTTCAGCTCACCGAAGATGCCACGGTAGTCGATAATCAGACCGTAATCCTTGCCCTCGAACAGGCGGTTCACGCGGGCAATGGCTTGCAGGATGTTGTGTTCCTTCAGGCGCTTGTCGAGATACAACACGGAGTTCCTGGGCGCATCGAAGCCGGTCAGGAGTTTGTCCACCACAATCAGGATTTCCGGTTCGTCGGAATGTTTGAAGGCATTGATGATGCTGTCCTGATATTTCTGATCGCTGCCGTACTTGGCCATCATGGACTTCCAGAAGGCCTGCACCTCTTCCAGTGCGTCCTCATCCACGGTTTGATTGCCTTCCCGCGTATCGGGGGGAGAGATGATCACTTCGGTCGTGACATCGCCGAACTCGTCGAAATAATGCTTGTAGCGCAGGGCCATCGCCTTGCTGGAGACGGCCAGTTGTCCCTTCTTGCCCGTGCCCCGGAAATTGGCCTTGAAGTGCTGGCCGATGTCGTAGGCAATTTCGGCGATACGCTGCTCGGATTTGCTCAGTTCTTCTTCGCGGCGGAATTTTTTCTTCAGATCGGCCTTTTGCTCCGGGGTCAGATCCTTGGTAATGCGCTCGAACCATTTGTCGATCTGGTCCCGATCTCCGTGCAACTCGCTCATGCGGCCTTCATACAGCAGGGGAGTGACCGCCCCGTCTGCTACCGCCTGGTTCATGGTGTACTTGTGAATGAAACCGCCGAATTTCCGGGCGGTGGCTTTCTCCTTTTTCAACAGCGGCGTGCCGGTAAAACCGATATAGCAGGCATTGGGGAACACGTTCCGCATTTTGGCGTGGGAGACGCCGTATTGAGAACGATGCGATTCATCCACCAGCACGAATATGTTGCTGCTCTCGTCGCGGATTTTGCGCTTGCGGCTGGCGGACTCGAACTTGTCGATAATCGTGGTGATGATGCCGGCCTTGTTGTGGGCGATCAGATCGATGAGATGTTCGCCGGTTTTGGCTTGTACCACATCCTTGCCGCAGGCGTGGAAGGTCCGGTAAATCTGGTCGTCCAGATCCACCCGGTCGGTCACCAGGACAATCCTGGGGTTGGCGATGGAAGGTTCAAGTGCCAGGGCCTTGGCCAGCATCACCATGGTCAGGGACTTGCCGGAGCCGGTGGTATGCCAGATGACGCCGCCAGGCCGCCGGCTGTCGCCGCGGTGTTGGGTCACCCGCTTGAGCGTGGCTTTGACGGCGAAATACTGCTGATAGCGGGCGATCTTCTTTTCCTTGTTGTCGAATACGATGAACTGATAAATCAGCTCCATAAGGCGTGCGGGCCTGAGCAGGCTGTGAATGGCCCGGTCCTGTGGGGAGGGAAGGCGATTGCCCGACTGCCAGAGACCTTCCATATAAGCCCGGTGTTCGGCTGTTCTTTCGGCAAACAGCTTTTTCTTGAAGGCTTCGTCCGGGGTGGCGTTGACAAGGGACTGCAAGATCTTGTCCTGGGCGTCCTGATCCTCCTCCTTCCATCTGGCCCAGAACTTGGCGGGCGTGCCGGTGGTGCCGTACAGGGCCTTGTTCTGGCTCACCGAAAGCAGAATCTGGCTGTAAGTGAAAAGCTGGGGGATTTCATCACTGCGTTGATTGCGAAGATGCTGGCTGATGCCTTCCTCCACGGCGTCCTTCAGGTCCGGGCGCTTGCACTCGATCACCGCCAAGGGGATACCATTGACGAACAGGACGATATCCGGCCGGCGGGTCAGCTTGCTGTGATGGCGTTCCAGAACGAACTCATCGCAGACGTGATAGACGTTGTTTTCCGGGTGCTTCCAGTCGATGTAATGGAGGGAAAAACTCTTGGTGTAACCGTCGATGGTCTGCTCCAGGCTGCGGCCCAGGGTGAGGAGGTCATAGACCTGCTCGCTCGTATTGATCAGGCTGTCGAAAGGGATGCCCGCCAGGCTTTGCACCGCCTTTTGAATGTTGCCTTCGCTGAATTTGTATTGTTTGCCCTTGAAGGTAATGCAATTGAGTTTGCGAAGTTGCTGGCGCAAAACGTCTTCGAGGATCAGCTTCGAGGTCCGGCCGCCTCGCAAGGCCAGGTTTTCCGAAGGGGTGAGATAGCGATAGCCTAGCTTTTCCAGCAAGGTGACGGCAGGGAGAAGTGAGGATAAATCCTCCAGGTAATCATGGACCGCCATAGTCAAGCCTCCGTCACAGTGGCTAGTGGTTCCGGTTCATCCAGCTTGACCCGTTTCCTGCCGGTCAGGAGTTGCTGCATCAGGCCTTTTTTCTGTTGTTTGAGGGCTTCAAGCTGTTTTTGGTGGGTTTCGATTTCCTTGTCGGCAGCGGAAAGGATGGTGGCGATTTTTTGTTGTTCGAATAATTCAGGTATACGAACTTTAATTTCTGAAAAATGATGAAACTTTAGGTTCCATGTGTCCGAAGTCAGGCCCTGTGAGTACCTTTTAAAGAGGTGTATTACGGGTGTAAATTTAAAAAGATACGCAATAAATGTTTCGCAAACAGCCTTAGTTGGGATGCAGATCGTATAGGCTGGGCTGACGATCCCTTCCAAAGTCGAAAGTGCTGATACCCCCTGCCACATCCGCATGGTGTTGTATCCAATATCGCCAGGGCAGATGCGGAGATACTTGGACTTATCTTCGTTGGATGTATCTTTTCTATCTACCTCCTCACGCAATATAACACCCTTCTCACGAGTGATGGAAAGTAGGTTCAAATTATCATGGCCTCTTTCTCTTCTTTCTGTGAAAAGTTCCCCTAAACGAAATTCCTTCCACTCCCCCACAAATCCCGGCAACCGCTTCTTCCCAGTCAAAAGCTGCTGCATCAAGGACTTCTTGCGCTTTTGCTTGGCGGCAATCAAGGCTTCCAGCTTGTCAATGGCTTTGTCCCAGGTGGAAAGGATTTGGGCGATTTTTTGTTGTTCGGGGAAGGGGGGGAGAAATATTGGAAGTGCCTTGATCGTTGGCAAATTGAGCCCCGCTTTCGCGCCTGCATCGTTTAGCTGGTTAATAATCAAATTCATCCGCCTAGACGAAAGCAAGTAGGCGATAAATTTAGAATCAGATTTTTGCTTATCAATTCTAACTAATGCAGTATGTTGATTGATGAACGCCTCTCCAAAACCATCAGGTATCCAGCCGATTTTTCCTAATTCCGCAGTAATAGATATAAGAATATCACCACCTTGTAAGGCTGTTCTCTTACCATCGGCTGAGTTACCGGAAATGCGCACATATTTTAAGTCGTCAAGTTTTAGATAAATCCCATCACGCCTAAGGTTGGTCATCCGAATAAATTTACTACCAGATTCAGAATAATACTTTGCCCAATCACGGGATCCACTGGTAACGGTTTTGGATATCTTGCCAAGTCTTGTTACTTCCCATCCCTCAGGCACGCGCATAACCTAGCTCCTTCAAATATCCCGCCATTTCCTGCTTCACCTCGGCCAGCTCCTTCTCAAGCTGGTCGATTTCCGTCTGCACCGCCTCAATATCGATTTCTTCCTCTTCCTCGAAGGTGTCCACATAGCGCGGAATGTTTAGGTTGAAGTCGTTCTCCTGGATCTCCTCGAAGCTTGCCAGGTAGGCATATTTCTCGACGCTCTCCCGGGCCTTGTAGGTGGCCACGATCTTGTCGATGTCGGATTGCCGGAGTTTGTTCTGGTTCTTGCCGTCCTGATATTCGCGGCTGGCGTCGATGAACAGGACATCGGTGTCGGGCTTGTTGCGTTTGAAGACCAGGATTGCCGCCGGGATGCCGGTGCCGTAGAACAGGTTGGCGGGCAGGCCGATGACTGCATCGAGCAGGTTTTCCTCGATGAGCTGGCGGCGGATTTTGCCTTCACTGGAAGCCCGGAACAGGACTCCGTGCGGCACCACCACCCCGACCCGCCCGGAGTCTTTGGTGGTGGTTTCGATCATGTGGGAGATGAAGGCGTAATCGCCCTTGGATTTGGGTGGCAGGCCGCGGTGAAAGCGGTTGTAAGGATCGTTTCCCGCTTCCTCATGGCCCCATTTGTCCAGGGAAAAGGGCGGATTGGCGACGACAACCTCGAATTTCATCAGGGTGTCGTCCTCAATCAGTTTGGGGCTTCGGATGGTATCGCCCCACTCGATCCGGGCGTTGTCCATGCCATGCAGAAACATGTTCATCTTGGCCAGAGCCCAGGTTCCGCCGGTGATTTCCTGACCGTACAGGGCAAAATCCCTGATTCCTTTTTTCAAAAGCTGATTGCCACATTTGATCAGCAGGGAACCGGAGCCACAGGCCGGATCACAAATCCGTTCGCCCGGCTGCGGGTCCACCAGCTCGGCGATCAGTTCGGAGACTTCCGCCGGGGTGTAGAACTCACCGGCTTTCTTGCCGGCGCCGGCGGCAAAGCGGGCAATCAGATACTCATAGGCGTTGCCGATCACATCCAGATTGCCCACACGGGAGGGGCGAAGATCGAGCCTGGGATCGTTGAAATCCTCCAACAGGTGCTTTAAGCGCGCGTTGCGGTCCTTGGTCTGCCCCAGATTGGCCTCGGAGTTGAAATCGATATTGCGGAAGACCCCGGCCAGCTTGTGCTTGTTGGATTCCTCGATATGCTCTAGGGCGATATTGATGAGTTCGCCGATGTTGGCTTCATTGCGCTGATTGTAGAGGTCCTCGAAGGCGCACCCCTTGGGGAGCACGAAACGTTCCCGCTGCAGGCGGCGGAGAATCATTTCCTCGTCATCGCCGTATTTTTCCTTTAAGGATTGATAGTGCTCCTTCCAGACATCGGAGATATATTTCACGAACAGCATCACCAGGATGTAGTTTTTGTACTCGGAGGCATCGACCACGCCGCGGAAGGTGTCGCAGGCCTTCCAGAGAATGCTGTTGATTTCGTCCTGATTGATTTTTGTTGTCATGGTCTGTCCCCTTCTCCTTCAAACTGTTCCAACGTTCGCTCCAGTAAAGCATCTAAAAGCTGCTGCTTTTTTTTGATCAGCCCTTCGAGCAAGGCCTTCTCCCTGAGCCTACAGGCATGGGCTTTGACAATCTGATCCTGCACTGCCAGCGGTGGCACGATCACCGGCAAAGCTTCCAAAGTGCTGCGGTTGATATGTGGCAAGGCGCTTCCTGCCACATGGCGGGAAAAATAGCGCTGCGCCCGGCCATGATTGATATACCAGGCAAGGTAATCCGGCCGGACGTTTTTGTTGGCGCGCAGAATAAAAAAATGCGGTCCGGCCACGGTCTGCTTTAGATCCTGATCGACCAGCACGGCGAAAATCCGGTAGCCCCGGCCCACAAACAAAATATCGCCTTTCCTCAGATAATCCGGTTTCTTGCGGCCTGTCAGATGGACCCGGTACAGCTGAGAGGCATCGATGCCGTTCTCCGGGTCAACGTCTTTCATCTGCACCACAGCGACATCGCAGTCCGGCGCATGTTCGATGCAGCCGCGAAACGGGTGCCCTGCTGTCAATGTCGCCAAGCTTTTTATGTTCACCCTTATGCATCATGTTGTTTGATGCATAAGGGTAGAAGCATAAACTGCCAGCGTCAACATTTATTTTGCATCAAACGACAAGACGCATAAGAAGCGGGTGGGGCACAGGCGCGTTTTTTAGGTGTTGGGTCTCTTTTAAGTTATGTTGATTTTCCTGTGGTATGGAAAAGCTTAGTTCTTGGGCTCGCGCTCGGTTTGATAATCAAAATCGAGGCTTCGATGACCGTTGGCGACATAGGCAAACTTGAGACCGAGGATTTCAAAATATTCCTTGGCCTGCTGCATACCCTTGCCAGGTGACTCGGTTTCCGGTTTGGCCTTGACCATTGCGATAAGAAAATCACGGGTGTAGTGGAGCAAATAATCAGCCCGTTTCCGTTCAGCTCCTCCTGACTATGTCACCTCTAACCACGACCTGGCCATCGGTGAAGGCCTTCTGTTCGGTGATGAAATGAGGGTGTTGCTCCCAACCAGCTTCCCTTAGCTTGGGTGTGACGCAGAAGCGGCAGGTATCGGCTTCGTTCAATGGCATCGGATATCGAGGGTTACAGATCGTTCAACATTCGCATCCCATGCACGACACGAACTAACTCAATTCTTCCGGGGACCACCCGGTAGAGCATCAGGTAACGGCCTACGGGAAAATAGCGGAAGTCCTCGGCTATATCCGGCCTTGCCTGTCCCAGTTTCGCATTCTCGGCAAGCAGCCAGCCTTTCTCCTCGATGGTGTCGAGCAGATGATCGGCAGCGGATGGATTGTCCTGGGCAATGTAAAGCCAGATGGCGATCAGGTCCGTTTCGGCCTGGGCGGTCTTGCGAAAAACCGACACGTTGAATTATTGGTCGTTCTCATCTAGGCGCTTTCTGGCAGCCTGTTTGATTTCTTCCATGGAACCGTATTGGCCCTTGCCGCTTTGCAGGCCTTGACGCCATAAACCCCGAAGTTCCTCGAGCCCCTGTTCCATCAAGGTGCGCTTACGGCGCCAATCGCGCAGGGCTTCTCGAATAACTTCGCTGCTGCTGGCGTATTCGCCGCTTTGTACGGCCTTGCGTACTTCCTCGGCCATTTCGGAGATGAGGGCGATACTGAGCTTTTCGACGGTAGCCATGAGAAGTCATTCTGTGGTAGGAAAATATACTACTTCTTAGTATAGCATTACTAGCTGAATGCAGTTGCAAGGTCATTCATGAATTCCTTATGATTCCAGCCACCCACTTCAGAACAGTCGGGTTGAGCATATGGCCATCATCCACCTTGGCACAAATAACTCCTCACCATATTCCAGCTCATTCCAAGTACCTCACCAATCCGGCGGTTTCCCCCAAGCCTCCGTATGTAAGCTCATTCCCGAAGCCACATCCTCTGGCAGCTTCATTTCTTTCCTCCTCTTTGCTCTTGGACAAAAAGGCCGGACACGAGTACTTCTCTCTTAATTGACCACTCCTCACTGGTTCAAAGAATGGGTCAATTCTTCGTGTCGTAACCGGGTCATTTTTCCATGTCGCCTGACAAGGGTCAGTGGCTAGCCAGTTATTATTGGAACGCCAATCTGGTTGGCCACAGGTGTATAAATGTCCGCTTCAACTTCTGGCGCCTGAATAGTTACCACCAATGCGTAGCGGGCACGCTTGCCCCAACGTTGGAGGTTGGCGCGTTCCTTCCACCATCCCAGCACTGGATAGATGGCGATATGCCGTCGCGCGGCGAGTTCGGCAGCCGTGCCCTTCCATGTGTCGGAGTGAATCGAGCCGAAGTTGCGCAATTTTTCGCCAAGCGTCCAATAACCAGAATCCTTTACTGATACTCGCTGGTATTCTTCGTCCCGGGCCTTCTGATTGATGCGCTGATGGAATGATTCCCTGCTTTCCAGCGGCCGCTGAACCACGAAGCGCAGTCCATGAGAGGCGTAACGGTACTTGTTGGTCCAGCCCCGCTCTCCGGGGTTTGGCTCGATAAAATAGGAGAGTGTCACACGCATCTCGACGTTGGCTTCTCCCAGTTCTTCCAGTATATCCGTTGGCCATGGAAGGGTGTGCAGATGGATATCACGAGTCTTTATCTGTTTGTTTTCCTTGAAAAACGGTTGCAGGCTTTCCTGGGTAATGAGTGTCAGGGAGTTTCGGGCACTCCAAAATAGGGTGCCCTCATCTGGAACGCCATAACCGCAATAACGCAGCAATTGGCGATAGTGTTGTTGTTTGCGGTCTTGCTCGTTGGATGGCAGAAAGCGCGCCTCCATGGCTGGCGTCCAGCGAGCGGAATGCACGATGAGTGCCCGCACGGTTTCCGGCCAGAAGTCCGGGTATTGAGCCTGGACCCTCGCGGCCAGTCGTGCCGCAAGGGCCGAGGCGGCGCTGGTGTCGCCGAAGGAAATGAGCTGTTTTCCCATGGCGAACTGGTGGCCGGTTGTGAGTAGTTGCAGGGAATCATCAATGTAGTCGGCCTTGCCGTCATGGGGGCTGATGGCCATGTTGCCGGCCTCCATGACAATATCCGGCTTGATGGGCCAGGTTTTGACCCAGTCCATCGAGGTGCAACTGGAAGGAGAGAGATCTCCTGCTGGCGCAATGGGTGTCCACCCGGGATATTGCGCGGTGTCCAGCCAGACCTTATCTGTATATCCGCCCACGGTAAGGGCATTCCATGCCTGTCCTGGGTCATGGATCTCATCTGTCAGGCTGCTGTCCGGATAGTGGTGGCGTTCGCCTGGATCGGTGTTGCCTGCGGAGAGCACGATCAGCCGCTGGGTTTCGTCTTCGTAACCGGATGCCAGGGCATCGATTGTTGCCGACCAGGATGAAGGACGACCTCTATCCCGATCGTCAGGGGTAGTAATGGCCATGCAGTAGGTTCGTTGCCTGTCTGGCCGTTCGACTTCAACGCGCCCCATGCTTTCACGTGTAATGGCACCATAGAGTCGTTTGTCCTTATGATGGCCTGGCTCGGGCATGATTTTGACCGATTCCAGCCGGTGAGAAATAGGAATCGGGTCGTTGTTGGCCAGAGGCCCGGTCAAGTCTCCGTAGGAGGCAAGGCCAGCCATCGGGGTACCGTTGTTAGCGGAACAGTAAAAATGACCCACCCTGGAAACTGAAAGATGACCCGTCTTTCCGTAAGGTTACCGGCCGGAGATAACAGAGGAGGCCGGTATGATTACAGAGGAGAGATGTATGGAGATACGCATATTGTCCAGACAGGGGAAAGGGATCCGTGAAATCAGTCGGATCACGGGTCTATCGCGTAACACGGTTCGCAAGTATCTGAGGGATCCCGAGAAGGTTCCTGGGTATTCGAAGCGGAAACCCCGGGGAAGCAAGCTGGACCCATTCAAGCGCTATATCGAGCGGCGGGTGGCGTCGGCGCGTCCGGAGCGGCTGCCGGCGACGGTGCTTTTCCGGGAGATCCGGGCGCTGGGATTCGATGGCTGCGAGCGACTGGTGCGTAATTTTGTGCGCGATCTGTATCCTGCAGCGGCGGCGGAGCCGGAGAACCGGTTCGAGACCCCTGCTGGTCATCAGATGCAGGTGGATTGGTGCGTTTTTCGCCGGGGCCGTGATCCGCTGTCGGCCTTTGTGGCCACGTTGGGCTTTTCCCGGGTTAGTTTTGTGGCCTTTGTGGTGTCGGAACGTTTCGAGGTGCTGAGAGACTGTCATGAGCAGGCTTTCGAGTTCTTTGGCGGTGTCCCCAAGG
>Ga0256841_1002000_pt1 | contig 16765 bp, 20 predicted proteins | sample 356308metaG_FD_185971 | JGI IMG/M metagenome (GOLD analysis project Ga0256841, IMG submission 185971) | Hydrothermal vent microbial communities from Mid Atlantic Ridge, Atlantic Ocean - 356-308 | ecosystem: Environmental > Aquatic > Marine > Hydrothermal vents | place: Atlantic Ocean: Mid... | reverse complement strand
AGCAAGACTTAAAGGGAAAAAAACAACAGGGGCAAATATTGAAATATTCCTGTTAAGACCATTTTCAGAAAATAGGTGGGAAGTTTTAGTAAAAAATATAAAGAGACTAAAAGAAGGTCAGGAAATTATTTTTTCAGATGAATTTAAAGGAAAACTTTTAGAAAAATACGATGAAGGTAAAGCATTAGTTGAACTTATTGGAGATAATGTAAACAGTCTAATAAAAAAATACGGGCATATTCCACTTCCACCTTACATTGAAAGGGAAGATGAAGATAAGGATAAAGAGTATTACCAGACTGTTTTTGCAAAAAAAGAAGGAGCAGTAGCTTCCCCAACAGCTGGACTGCATTTTACACCAGAGCTGATAGAAAAAATAAAAAGTAAAGGTGTTAATATAGTCTATGTAACTCTCCACGTTGGACTTGGGACATTTAGACCAATAACAGTTGAAAACATTAAAGAACATAAAATGCATGAAGAATTTTTCCAGATACCTGAAGAAACAATTAAAGTTATAGACGAGACAAAGAAAAGAGGTAATTCTGTTTTTGCAGTAGGCACAACAGTTGTAAGGACATTAGAAACTTACGCAAGAACAAATAAATTAGAAGGTTTCAGCGATATTTTTATATACCCACCTTTTGAATTTAAGATTGTTGATAAATTAATAACAAATTTCCACCTCCCAAAATCAACACTTTTACTTCTTGTTTCAGCTTTTGCAGATAAAGAACTGATTTTCAAAGCTTATGAAGAAGCTGTTAAAAATAAATACAGATTTTTCAGCTACGGTGACGCAATGTTGATTATTTAATATCAAACATTTTACTCTTCAATTTCAAAAATTTTTTCCTTTGATGTTTCACCTCTTATTAGTTTTATCCTTGATTTTGGAACTTTGAGATGTTTTGATAAAATTTCCACAACCTTTTTGTTAGCTTTACCTTTTTCTGGAACAACAGTTACCCTTATTTCGTAATAGTCAGGCTCTATTTCTTTTAATTCATTCTTTTTTGCATTAGGTTTAACTTTGACCTTTATTTTCATTTTATCTCCACAATTCATATAAAATATTAAAAAAAATTATACAACAGGTGGAAAATTGGAAAACATATACTTAGTTGGATTTATGGGAAGCGGGAAATCAACAGTAGGACATATTTTAGCTGAAAAATTAGATATGGAATTTATTGATGTTGATACAGAAATTGAGAAAAAAGAAAATAAAAAAATTTCAGAAATTTTTAAAGAAAAAGGAGAACCTTATTTTAGAGAATTAGAAAAAAAAGAGATTGATTTAATTACTAAAAAAAAAGGAGTAGTTGTTTCAACAGGAGGAGGATTAGGAGCAGACATAGAAAATATGAAAAAAATGAAAGAAACTGGGACTGTTATATGGTTAGATGTTCCGATAAACATTATTTTAAAACGGTGTGAAAAGGATATAAACAGACCATTACTCCAGCAACCTTTTGAAGATTTAAAAAAGCTTTTCGAAGATAGAAAAAAAGTTTATTCAATGTCAGATATACATATAAAAATTGAGAACCAGACACCAGAAGAAATCGTACAGGAAATACTAAAGAGGTTGTAAAAATTGACGAAGATATACACAGGAATTGATATTGTTGAGAACAAAAGAATACAGGAAGCCATCTCAAAGTTTGGAAACTCTTTTTTATCAAGGGTTTTCACAGATAAGGAAATAAAATACTGCACCAGCCAGAAAAATAGTATCCAGTGTTTTTCTGCAAGATTTGCCTGCAAAGAGGCTTGTATCAAGGCTTTTTATTCAGCATTCCAAAAAAAACTCACCTTTAAAGAAATTGAAATATTGGGAGAACAGGGTAAACCTGCAACCATTTTGCTGCACCCTGATATAGATAAAAATAATATCCCTATAGATACTATAAATATTAGCTTTTCAATAGCCCACGAGAAAAATAATTCAGTTGCAATAGTTATCATCTACCTTTAAAACCTCAGAAACTGCAACAAAAAATATGCATCTCTAAACTCAAAATCCCTCTCAAACAGTAATAACAACAACAAAAACATAATTGGCACGATTCTTGTATATATAAAAATTAACTAAAAACTTTAAGAGGAGAGGTAGCCATGAAAATATCAAACGAAGAAAGAAACAAAATCATCTTAGAATTTTTACCAAAAATTAATTACATCGTACAGAACTTAAAACAGGAAAAACTTCCCCCAATTGTGACAGAAGAAGATTTAATTAACACTGGGATTTTAGGTCTTATTGATGCAATTAACAAATATGACCCGTCAAAAGGTGTGAAACTAACTACATACGCAGAAATCAGAATTAGAGGACAGATTATTGATAGTCTCAGAAAATTAGACTGGATTCCAAGAAATATCAGACAGAAGGCAAGACAGATTGAAAACGCTATCATTGAAATTGAAAGCTGTAAAGGATGTGAAGCAACTGCTGAAGAAATTGCAGAATATTTAGGAATGAGCGTTGAAGAATACATAAAATATGCAGAAAAAATATCAAACACAGCTCTTATCTCTATTGAAAACACAATCAGCAGTGATGAAGGAAATCCAACACAGTTATGGCAAATCCTATCAATAAACGACGACACACCTGACAAATACGTTGAAGAAGAAGAACTAAAAGAAATTTTAGCTGACATTATTTCAAAACTTCCAGAAAAGGAAAGACTTGTGATAACATTATATTATTATGAAGAATTGTCTATGAAAGAAATTGGAGAAGTTATTGGGTTAACAGAATCCAGAATTTCCCAAATACATACAAAGACAATTCTCAAAATAAGGAATATGATAAAGAAATATCTAACAACGGCAGATGGATGAGGAGAACATATACCTTAACTATTTAATAAGTGATTTAGAAAACTACGTTTTTTTACATAGGAAAAAGGCAAATAGTATAATCTCAAAGGGAGATTTTTCCCAGGAAGATAGCTTATATATATTAGAAAAGATAACAGAAACCTTAGTTAAGACAGAAAATTTATTAAGAATATTAAATGAAATTCGGGATAACAATTTAAAAAAGCATATATGCATAATTTCATCAGAAAGTCTTTCATGGATACTTTTCACTTTACCAAACATAGAGCAACAACTCCCCCTTTTCTCTGAAAATATGAGAATAAATGGGACCCATATAATGGATATACTTGGAGATTTTATTCTACTTTTAGAGGAGATTATAGAACAGCCAAAAATCTCCCAGAGTTCTTATTTCAGTTTAATGAGAAAAATAAGCGATATATCTATGGCTTTAGGATATATTTACAGTTTATCTAAAAAGGGTGGTAAAGAAAACTGACTACTCCCTTGTTCCCCTTACTAAAGATAATCCACCATCAACAACAATAGTCTGTCCCTGTATCCATTTTGCATCAGGGGTACATAAAAACCCCACCACACCTGCTAAATCTTCAGGTAAACCCATCCTTCCAAATGGGGTTAATTTTGCAGTTTTTTCTTTTATTTCTTCATAGTCTGGGAAAAGCCTTAAAGCTTCTGTATCTATTGGACCACCAGAAACAGTATTAACATTTATTCCAAGAGGAGCAGCCTCTACTGCAAGATACCTGACAAGGGCTTCTAAAGCAGACTTTGCAGCTGCATGTATAGCATAGTAAGGCATATAGTCTCTGGTTCCAGTTGAAGAAATAGCTATAATTTTACCTTCTCTTCCTTTCATCAATTTGACAGCCCTCTGTGAAGACCAGATAAAACCTTTTGTTGTTATATTAAAAATTCTGTCTGTTCCTTTTTCTCTTAATTTTAAAAATGGTGCAAATCCACCTAAAACTTCCCTTCCTGATGCGACAGCATTGCTAACAAATATATCTAAATACCCGTATTTTTCCTCAATTTCATCAAAAACCCTATCTATGTCTTCTTTTTTTCCAAAATCTCCTTTTATTGCGAATGCTTTTCTTCCTTTTGCTTCAATTTCTTTTACTACTTCTTCAGCTTTTTCAGCATTTCTGTAATAGTTAATAATAATATCTGCACCCATATCAGCTAATTTTAAAGCAATTGCCTTTCCAATTCCTCTACTTGCTCCAGTTATAAAAGCTAACTTTCCTTCTAAAACCATTTTCTCCTCTCTTTGAGTTTTTCAGATTATTATATCAAAAGATACCAATAGCATTAAATATTTTTATGTGAAATTTTTAGGATAAAATTATCATTTCAAAATAAATTAAAAAGGTTATATATAATGGATGGAATATTATTAGTTGATAAACCTGTTGGAATAACTTCCAACGACATGGTAGTAAAAATAAAGAAAAAATTTGGAATAAAAATCGGGCATACAGGAACTCTTGATTATGCAGCCTCTGGGCTAATGATTTTAACTATTGGAAAAGCAACAAGACTAACAGAATATTTTCAGGGTTTAGATAAAGAATATATAGCGACTGGAGAGCTTGGAAAAATAACTACCACTTACGATTCACAGGGAGAAATATTAGAGGAAAAAAAGTGCAAAATTACAGAAGAGGAACTGAAGAAAATAATTCTTTCTTTCCAGAAAACTTACCTTCAAACCCCTCCTAAATACTCATCAAAAAGGATAGGTGGAAAAAGGGCTTATCAACTTGCAAAAAAAGGTGTAGAAGTCCATTTAAAACCAAAAGAGATAACTGTTTACTCTATTGAAATTTTAGACATAAATCTACCTTTTTTCACTATAAAGGTTCACTGTTCATCTGGAACGTATATTAGAAGTCTTATAAAAGAAATAGGAGATGAAACTAATTGTGGAGCATATGTAAAAGAGCTTAGAAGAACAAAAATAAATGGATTTTCTGTTGAAAATGCTGTTAAATTTGAAGAAATATTAAAAAAAGATAAAAAAGAATTGGAACAAATCATTATCCCTATAGAAAAAGCATTGAGATTTTTCCCTGAAGTTGTTTTAGATGAAGGTTTTGATATAAGATTTTTAAATGGACAGAGGTTTAAAATCCCTGCTGAGTTTCCAGTAAATACTTTAGTTAAAGTACTTTCAAAAGAAAGAAAATTCTTGGGAATTGGAAAAATAAAAGAAGGAAATATTCTACAACCAGAAAAAGTTTTTAAATAGTTTCATTCATTTTCTTCCTGAATTTCCTTACACTCAATACACAGATTAGCCACCGGTCTTGCTTTTAATCTTTCAAAAGGAATAGGCTTACTGCAGACTTCACAAATTCCATAAGTCCCATAATCAATCTTTTGTAAAGAAAACTCTATTTTTTTCAGTAATTTCCTGTGTTTATCTAAATTCCTGAGCATTAAAATTCTTCCTGCTTCTGCATCAGCCCTGTCTATTTCATCTCCACCTTCATAAGATAAAGGTTCACCCATTGAGTCTTTAGATTCTGCAAGTAATTCTTGCTTCCACTTTGTTAGGATTCCTTTAATTTCTTCTATTTGCTCCTTAGTTAAATGTTCCATTGAAACACTCCACAAATATTGCAAATTTAAATAAAGTACTTACTTTAAAACAAATTTCTTTTTAAGTCAAACTAAAATATAATAGTAAGTTAAATTATTTTCAAAGGTGAGGTTATTTGAAAGATTTAGATAAAGAAGAATTAAGAGAAAATATTTTTAAATATATAAAATTTGGGGTTTTAGGTTTATTTTTATTACTTATAGGATGGATAATATACTTTTACATTGTAAACACCAGAAACCTTCCTGATGTAAAAGCCCTTGAAAACTGGAAACCTGACCAGGTTACACAGGTTTTTTCTTCTGATGGTTCATTACTTACAGAATTTTACATTCAAAAAAGGGAGTACGTAACTATTGATAAAATCCCAGATTATGTAAAAGAAGCATTCATCTCTATTGAAGACAGGACTTTCTATAAAAACATAGGAATTGACCCGGCAGGTATTTTTAGGGCTTTTATAAAAAATGTAACCTCTGGAGAGATTGTAGCAGGTGGAAGTACAATATCCCAGCAACTTATAAAAAACCTTTTTCTAACTTCAGAAAGAAGTTTTTCAAGAAAAGTAAAAGAAATGGTATTAGCTATAAGGCTAAATAAATACTACTCAAAAGACAAAATTTTAGAAATGTATCTAAATCAAATATATTTAGGACATGGAAGTTATGGGGTTGAAACAGCATCAAAGGTATATTTTGGAAAACACATCTGGGAAGTAGATATTTGTGAAGCTGCATTACTTGCCGGTTTACCTAAAGCCCCAAGTAGATATGACCCTTATGTAAATATGAAAGGGGCATTAGAGAGAAGAAATATAGTATTACAGAGTATGTTTGAAGAAGGGTACATATCAAAGGAACAGTTAGATGAATGTTTAAACAAAAAAATAGAACTTTACGGTGAAGATGGTGAAAACTCATACAGAGATCACTTTACAGAATTAGTAAGACAGTGGCTTAAAGAAAATATTGGATTAGAAGCAGTTTACAAAGGAGGATATAAAGTTTACACAACAATTGATAAAAATCTCCAAAAAAATGCTTACTCAATAGTTCAGGATAGAATTGACAAACTCCAAAAATACGTTGGACTTTCAGAATTAACAGAAGAAGAAATTTCACAACTTATGTCAAGATACAAAAAACAAAGCAAAATTAAAAAACTAAAAAAAGGGAATATATACATAGCCTTAGTACAGAGAATTTCAAAAAACAAGATACGATTTACAATAAACGACTTCTGGTATGGAACTATCATTTTTAAAGGGAAAACAAATAAATTCGCAAAACAATTAAGCAAATACCCTACAGGGCTTCCTATATATGTAAGATATAAAGGAAATGATAAATTTGAATTTGTCCCTTACTTGGAAGCAGCTGTTGTATCTATTGATTCCCATACTGGAGCAATAAAAGTTTTAGTTGGTGGATATGACATACAAAAAAGTGAATTTAACAGGGTAGTCCAGAGTAAAAGACAGCCTGGGTCTGCTTTTAAACCAATTGTTTATGCAACTGCACTTTTAAAAGGTTATACACAGATAGACATACTAAAAGATGAACCTTTAACATTCTGGGACGAAGATAGGAATCAAGAATGGATTCCTTCAAATTACGAAGATGAATATTTCGGGGAAGTTACTTTAAGATATGCCCTTGCCCACAGCTTAAATGCTGCATCTGTTTACCTTCTTTCAAAAATAGGAATTGAACCGGTTATTGATTTAGGATACAAATTAGGAATAAAGGGGAACATCCCAAAGGTTTATTCACTGGTTTTAGGAACTTTTGAGGTTTCTCCTTTAGAATTAGCCACAGTATATTCAACATTTGGTAATAATGGAATTAAATGTGAACCTTATTTTATAGAAAAAGTAGTTAACCCTTACGGAATTGAAGTCTATACACATAAGGAAAACTGTAAACAGGTATATCCTGTTAAGGAAAATGCAGTCCTTGTTGATATGCTTAAAAATGTCATCCAAAATGGAACAGGAAGAAAAGCAAAAGTACTAAAAATGCCTTTAGCTGGAAAAACAGGAACAACAGACAATTTTACAGATGCGTGGTTCGCTGGATTTTCTAAAGATATAACTACAGTTGTATGGGTTGGATACGATACTAAAAAAAGAATTGGTTATCATATTACAGGTGCAAGGGCTGCTTTACCTATATGGATTAACCTTATGGGAACTATTTATGCAGAAAAAAAAGCTGAAGATTTTGATATACCAGAAGGGGTTATTCCAGTTCCCATTGACCCAAACACAAGGCTTATTGCTAATAAACATTGTCCCGGTGAAAAAATCTTATTTGTAAATGGAACTCAACCTGAATTAGACTGTGATGGAGAAATTGCCGTAGTTATTCCACCTATTGAAGATGTTGATTTTGGAGGAGAACTTGACTTTTACAATGAAGATATCACTATCCCATCTAAAAAAGAAAAAAAGGCTGAAACAGAAGACAAATTTCCTGTAAAATCTATAAATAAATCAGAAAAAAAAGAACCAGTTGTTAAAAACAAAAAACTTATAGATGAAGAAGATTTAAAAGAAAATGAAAGTTTTATAGACAAGTTTATTTTTGACATAAACAATAACTGAGGAGATACAATGAACTATAACTTACCTGATGAAAGAGGATACTTTGGAGATTTTGGAGGAAAATTTTTACCAGAAACGTTAATTCCAGCCCTTGAAGATTTAGAAAAGCAGTACAATCAAATAAAAAACGACGGTGACTTCCAGAGGGAATTTGTTTATTACTTACAGGAATATGCAGGAAGACCTTCTATTTTGTACTTTGCCCATAGATTAACAGAAGCAGTTGGTGGAGCAAAAATATATCTGAAAAGAGAAGACCTTTTACACACTGGAGCACACAAAATAAATAACACTTTAGGACAGGTTCTTTTAACAAAAAAATTAGGAAAAAAAAGGGTTATTGCCGAAACAGGAGCTGGACAACACGGTGTATCTATAGCAACAGCAGCAGCTCTATTTGGTTTGGAATGTGTTGTTTATATGGGAGAAGAAGACGCAGAAAGACAGGCTCTAAATGTTTTCAGAATGAAACTCCTTGGAGCTGATGTTGAAATAGTTAAAGCTGGAAGTAGAACATTAAAAGACGCAGTCAATGAAGCATTGAGGGACTGGGTAACAAATGTTAATACCACCCATTACGTTATCGGTTCAGCACTTGGACCCCATCCATTTCCAGTAATTGTTAGAGATTTCCAGTCTGTTATAGGAAATGAAACAAAAGAACAGATTATTGAGATAGAAGGAAGACTTCCTGATGCAGTTGTAGCCTGTGTTGGTGGGGGAAGTAATGCAATAGGTATGTTTTACCCATTTATTGAAAATGAAGAGGTTAAAATGTACGGAGTTGAAGCAGCAGGATATGGAATAGAAACAGGAGAACATGCAGCAAGTATTAATGGAGGTTCTATTGGTGTTTTACACGGTATGAAAACATACTTTATTCAAAATGAATGGGGACAGATTGAACCTACCCATTCAATATCGGCGGGACTTGACTATCCCGGTGTAGGACCAGAACATTCTTATTTAAAAAATATTGGAAGGGCAGAATACATTACAGCAACAGATGAAGAAGCATTAGAAGGATTTTTACTTTTATCAAGGACAGAAGGTATTATTCCAGCTTTAGAAAGTTCCCACGCTGTTATAAAAGCTGTTGACATTGCAAGGGAAATAGGAAAAGGGGGAATTGTTGTTATTACCCTGTCTGGTAGAGGAGATAAAGATGTTGCCCAGATAAAAAATATTTTAGATACAAATCCTGATTTAAATGAAAGACTTCTTTCTAAACTAAAGGAAAACTATAAAGGATTATGATGTGAAAAAGATTGTTCTTGTAGTCCTTTTTACAGTTTTAACAATTTCTTTATCTGAAGCAAAAATGAAAAGGATAGAAGAATACTATCTTCCTGATATTGGACAATGGATTTACGTTTATCAGGACACAAAAAGGAATACAATTTGTTATGTCATTCTAAAAAAAATAAAAAAATCAAAAGTTCCAGAAAGCTCTATTTCCTGTATAAAATCTAATTAAAATTGATTCTCAATTACTTAATTCTATAACTATATTTACAGTTTAAATATAAAAACTATAACAAATTATATTTAAATTTTGTTATATTAATTTAATTGACTCTATCACAATACTAAGGAGTGTGCCATGGCAGAAGAAGAAAAAGTAACCCGAAGGGATTTTTTACTTTACGCAATGGGAGGATGGGCTGCCATTGGAGTAGGAGCTTCTCTTTACGCAATGTACAAAACATGGGAGCCTCTTCCTGAAGTAAAAGCACAGGCAACAGTAAAATTTGATTTATCAGAAGTTCAACCGGGGGAACTAAGAGTTGTTGCATGGAGAGGGAAGCCAGTATTTGTTCTTAGAAAAACACCAGATATGATTAAATGCCCTGATAGAACTGTAAAAGATGAATACACAGTAGTTATCGGAATATGTACCCATTTAGGATGTATTCCAAACTGGGAAGAAGATAAAAAAATATGGCATTGTCCTTGCCACGGTGGTGAGTACGATGCATGCGGTAGAAACATATTTGGGCCTCCTCCTCGTCCTCTTGCTATACCTCCTTTCAAAATTGAAGGAAACACCATTGTTCTGGGAGAAGAAGGTCCAGAGTATAAGAAATTAATGAAAGGATAAGGGGGCAAAAATGGAAAAGAAAAAAGGTGGATTTATCCAGTGGTTAGATGAAAGATTAGCTATAAATGCTCTAATGAAAATAATGATGACAGAGTATTACATTCCTAAAAATATTAACTTTCTGTGGAGTTTTGGCGTTTTAATAATGCTTGTCCTTGTAATCTTAATAATCAGTGGACTTTTTGTTTTAATGTACTACAAACCTGATGCGAAACTTGCTTTTGACAGTGTAAATAAAACTATAATGATGGATGTTGAATATGGATGGTTATTCAGACATATCCACGCAGTTGGTGCAAGTATAATGTTTTTAGTTTTATTTGTCCACATGGGAAGGGGCATTTATTACGGCTCTTTCAAACCTCCAAGAGAAATAGTATGGCTCACAGGATATTTACTATTTATCCTGATGGCTGCTACAGCATTTACAGGTTATCTTTTGCCGTGGGGACAGATGTCATACTGGGCTGCACAAACAATTACCACTTTATTTGAAAAAATCCCTGTAATTGGACCAGATTTGGTAATCTGGATAAGAGGTAATTTTATAGTTGAAGATGCAACCTTAACGAGATTTTTTGCCCTTCATGTAGTTCTTTTACCTTTACTATTGATTGTATTTACTGGAATACATTTATACGCAGTTAGAATAGTTGGAAGTAATAACGAAGATGGAATTGAACTCACAAAAGAAGAGAAAAAAACAAAGGGTATTCCTTTCTGGCCTGTTTTTATGTCAAAAGAATTTTTTGTGATGTCTGTGTTTTTAATATTTTTCTTTTATTTGGTTTTCTTCCAGTTCCACTTTGCTATGGACCCTATTAACTTCACACCTGCAAATTATCTGCAAACTCCTCCCCATATTTATCCTGAATGGTATTTCTTGGCATTTTATGAAGTTTTAAGGGGATTTTTCTTTAGTCAGAATTTAGGATTAATTGCCTTTGTTCTCAGTATGTTTGTTGCAATGTTTTTGCCGTGGATAGATACTTCCCCGATAAAAAGCGGAAATTATAGACCTTTATACAAAATAGCATTCTGGATTTTTGTTGCAGATTTTGTATTTTTAACTGTTTTAGGAAAATTACCTCCAACAGGTCTTTACGGATGGTTAGGTTTTATTGGAACTTTAATATTCTTTGGTTTTTTCATAGCTCTACCTATTATCTCTAAAATAGAGAAAAAGCAGATAGAGCGTGGAGGTAATCAATAATGAAAGATTTAAAAATATTAGCTATTTTAACTGTTATTGTTTTAGCAACGTATATTGGAATAGAACCTTTTGCAAAACATGAAATGCATGGAACTGTACCTGAACCTGATTACAACTATTTAGATTTACCTAAAGTCCAACTTAATGGAAACCCTGAAGAAGGAAAAAAACTTTTTAAAACAAATTGTGCTTCCTGTCACGGTGTAGAAGCTGACGGTATTTCAGCAACTATGGATAAAAAAACAGCAGAGCTTTCATTTAAAGTTGTCCCTCCTGACCTGTCAAATATAGCAAATATAATAGAACCTCACTTTTTTGCAGCATTTGTAAAAGACCCTCAGGGAACAACTAAATTTCCAAAATTTGCAATGCCAGCTATGTCTTACCTTACAGAAGTTCAGATAGGAAATATTTATGCTTATTTAAAAAGTGTTGCCAAACCTGCTGAAGAGTTAACTGGGAAGGAAATACTAAATGATGCATGTACAAGATGCCACAGTGTAAGATATCAAAAAATATACGCCCACACTGATAAAGATTACTTAAACGACTATTTAGGTAAAGTTCCACCTGACCTTTCTCTTATGGGAAAAGCTAAAGAACACGAGTATTTGTTAACATTTATAAATAACCCTCAGGTAATGTTACCAGGTACATCTATGCCAAGGTTAGGCTTATCTGAAGAATCTGCTACAAAAGTTGTTGAATATTTAGATAAAATAGCAGACCCACATAAAGAACAGAGAAATAAGGTTGGGTTCTGGGTTTTAGGTTATTTGATTGTTCTTGCAGGATTAACTTTTGCCTGGAAGAAAAAAATCTGGAAAAATGTCCATTAAATAAATGTCCCTCATTAAGAGGGACTTATCTTAAATAATTTCTACTTTTTCTTCAATAAATTTATTTCCTTCTAATTCCCAACTTCTCCAGTTTGAAGCTTTACCTTCTTTTACAGACATAATAATATAAGACATGTCAGGTTGTGCAAACATCAAATCTGTCTGGGAAGGTCTATCAGGATGGTCTGGATGGGTATGGTATATACCTATTATCTGAATTCCTTTTTCATCTGCGTAATTTTCTACTTTTAAATAATCTTTCGGGTCTATTTCAAACCTATCGTTAGCCCTTTCTTTATTCTGATTTTCAACCTGGTATATTTCTTCTGCTTCCCTTTCTCCAGACTGGTAATCAATTTTTCCTAAAATAAACCCACATATTTCGTAGGGATAACCTTCTTCCCCTTGCTTTTGAATTTCTTTTATTAATTCTTCTTTAATTTTTAACAACTTTTCCCTTTTTAACTGTTAATGGCTGATAATAAATTTTACCAGTTCTTTTAATTCCTGGTCAGATAATCTTTTTGTATCATTTAACTGTGGTTTCATAATTGTAAATTTTTCAGGTTCTACTTTTGGAGCTGCTTTTCCCTTTAAGAATTTAATTAAATGTTCTTCATTACCACGGTATTTTGCAGCAATCTTTTTCAAAGCTGGTCCAGTCGTATCTAAATTAGGATTGTGGCATGCTGAACATCCTTTTGACTGGAATAACTGTTTACCCATTGACGCAAAAGACGGCATAACCATTACTGAAAAACCTACCACTACACCAACTATAAGTTTTTTCATTTCTCTTTCCTCCTTATTCGCCTATTCATATATTATTATAAATATAATATATGAATTTTTATAGAGTTGTCAAGTTATAACTTTATTAAGTAATCTATTCGACAAAAACATAATTTTCTTTATACCAACCCCAAACAGTTGGGAAAACATTTTTTAGCTTATTCCTAACGGCAATAAGTTCTTCAGGGGCAACTATAAACACCATTGGTTGCTCCTCTCCTAAAATTTTAAATGCCTCTTTATACAATTTATCCCTTTTCTTTGGGTCAAGCTCAACAGCAGCCTTTTGAAATAGCTTATCTATTTTTGCTTCCCATTCTGTTGCAGGCTTTTTCTGATTAGGATTCCACATGTGAAGATGTCCTGAAGAAAGCCATACATTTTGTCCAAAATAAGGGTCCATACTACCTGTTAGTCCTATTATTACAGCTTCAAAATCAAAACTTGACATAAGTTTAGAAACAAGATTATTAAAATCTATTGCCTGAAAATTCACTTCAACACCTATCCTTTTTAAATCATCTTTTAGAATATTACCTATCGTTTCCCTTTCTTTTGCTCCAGAATTTGTAATTAAAGTAAATTCTAACTTATGCCCTTCTTTATCGTAAAGGAAACCATCTTTACCTTTTTTGAAACCTATTTCCTTTAGGAGTTCCTCTGCTTTTTTTAGATTGTACGGGTATTTTGGATAGTAATTTTCATCAAAAAGCCTTCTGTTTGCAGGGGTAACAGCTGTGTATATAGGGTATGCAAGTCCGTTATAAGCTATATTTATTATTCCTTTCCTATCTGTTGCATAAGATATTGCCTGTCTGAATTTTTTATTCTGAAACCATTTTAATTTGTACTTTGGAATTGGAGAACGGGGATTCTGGTTAAAAACAACAAAGAGTGTAGAAGGGGTTGCCCCAAGGTTGTATATTGTAAAATCTAATTTTTTGGACTTTGGAATAAGCTCTGTTAAATCTGTAGCCCTTACCCCATAATAATCTGTTTCTCCAGAAATAAATTTTATCAACCTTACATCAGGGTCTCCAATTATCTGGGATTTTATTTTTGGAACATAGGGAACTTTCTGTCCTATTTTATCTTTTTCCCAGTAGAATGGATTTCTTTCATAAACAGCACTCTGTCCAACTGTATAGGAAACAAGTCTGTAAGGTCCTGTACCTATTAAATCTTTAGGGTCTGTATTAACTCCCCATACAGAAGTAAATGTTCCGTTTTTTACATACTTTTCTAAAACATGTTTTGGAAGAATAGGCTGTCCTACAGCATTTAAAAAAGGTGCAAAAGGTTTTGGAATTATAAATTCAACAGTTTTATCGTCTATTTTTCTGACTATAAATTTCTTTCCTTCTATAATCAAAACATCTTTTGAGGAAGATGGGATTTTATCGTTATAGTAAATTTCATTATAGGTAAAGACAACATCATCGGCTGTTACAGGCTTGCCATCAAACCATTTTGCATCTTTTCTTAAGAAAAATCTCCATTTTGTTCCTGTTTTATCCCTTTCCCATCTTTCAGCTAAATCTGGTTCTGGAAGAAGTGTTTTTACATTTGTCTTTGTAAGTCCATTAAAAAGTCTTCCGATAACAGCTGTAGAAGTTGTTTCCTGAGCCATTACAGGATTAAATGTTTTTGCATCGCCTGCAAGGGAACTTTTTATAATTCCCCCTTCTTTCCCTATAACTGGATTAAAATCTTTTACATCTACTTTTTTTATACTTGATAAATCTATGTTTTCACTGTTTGGAGAAATTATGTAAATTGGTATAAAAAGTATAATTAAAAGTAATATTGCCTTTAAAAAAGCTATAATATTACCCATTTTTTATTTCTTTAAGATTTTTTGCCTCTTCAACTAACAGGATTGGAATTTTCTCTTTTATCTGGTAAGCAAGCTGGCAATTTTCACAAATTAAGTACTGATTTTCATTTGAAAAAAACTCAAGCTGTCCTTTACATTTCGGGCAGGCTAAAATTTCCAAAAATTCTTTTTGTATCAAATTGCCTCCTTTAAAATGTTAATATTTTATAATATTATTACAAAAATTTATGGAGGAATAAAGCTATGGACCCAAATGTATGGTTTCCTATCGTTATTATGGGAATGGTAGCAGGAGCAATCATAATTTTTGGTATTTTACTTTACCTTGATAAAGGTGATTGATGTACAGAATCCTTCAGAAATTTTACGCTATCTCTGATAGAAAACAGTTTAAACATCCATTTGAAAAACAGATTAGTCTTATGTTGGAAAAAGGGATAAGAATGTTCCAGTTAAGGGAAAAAGACCTTCCTTCTGACGAATTGCTAAAATACGCACTTAGATTAAAAGAATTAATAAAAGGATATGATGCCTATTTCTTTATAAATGAGAGGGTTGATATAGCTGTACTTTCTGATGCAAATGGAGTTCACCTTCCAGAAAAAAGTATTCCTGTAGAAGCAGTAAAACATAAATTTTCAGACCTTATAGTTGGTAAATCCTGCCATTCTTTAGAATGTGCTTTACAGGCAGAAAAAGATGGGGCAGACTACATTACTATAGCACCTGTTTTTCATGTTGAAGGGAAAGGGGAACCTCTAGGTTTAGAAAAATTAAGAGAGATAGTTGAATCTGTAAATATCCCTGTTTATGCCCTTGGGGGAATAAACGAAAAAAACATATCAGATGTGCTAAAAACTGGCGTTTACGGTGTAGCAGGTATAAGACTTTTTATTGATTGAGACTGGAGAATTGATGACAGAAAAACAAAAACAACAGATGTACTATTTTTTCTTTTTATGGATAGGATTTCTATTCTTCTGGAATATATGGTTAAACGATATATGGACAGCCAACGAAGCGTTTTATGCAGAAGCTGTCCGAGAGATGTTTGAAAAACATAACTTTTTAGATATTTACTACAACTACGAGCCAAGGTTTAACAAACCTCCTCTTACATACTGGCTAATGGCTATTTCAGCTTTTATCTTTGGTATGACAGAATTTGCAATGAGGCTGCCTATCGTTTTAGCTGGAATTGGCTCTATTTTCCTTACCTTTTTAATTGGTAAAAAATTACACGGAACAGAAGTTGGTATTCTTTCTGCATTTATTATAGCTTTTAGTATACAATTTTACTCAAACTCAAGGTACGCATCACCTGAAATCCCTTTAACGTTTTTTTTCCTTCTGACTCTGTATCTGTTTATTGTTGGATATAAAGAAAATAAATGGAAATATATACTTTATTCGTATTTTGCCCTTATCCTAACAATCTGGACGAAAGGCTATCCATATATGATTTTGATTGGTCTTATAGTTTTCATTTATATTCTATGGGATGTTAACTTTAACTTTAAAAAGTTTTTAGAAAAATTAAAATTTTTAAAGCTCCACATTGGAATTCCTTTAGTCCTTGTCTTTGGTTTCTGGTGGTTTGTTTATATGTATATTAAATTCGGAAATGAATTTTTAGATGTTTATATGGAAGAAACTTTAAAAAGGGCTATTGCGAAAAAATCAAATGGTTTGGCAGATTTGTTTTTTTATCCATACGTGATTTTATGGGGTTTTTTACCTTATTCCCTTGCTTTTTACTTTAGCTTATTTGGTTATTTAAAAAATTGGAAAAGGATAAAAGAAATCTCTTTTGTCATAACGTGGTTTTTAGTTATGTTAATTGTTTTTACTATAGCAAAAGGAAAAGTTCCAACTTACTTCATACAAGCACATGGGGCTATGTCTATAATCCTT
>Ga0256841_1001999_pt1 | contig 16768 bp, 18 predicted proteins | sample 356308metaG_FD_185971 | JGI IMG/M metagenome (GOLD analysis project Ga0256841, IMG submission 185971) | Hydrothermal vent microbial communities from Mid Atlantic Ridge, Atlantic Ocean - 356-308 | ecosystem: Environmental > Aquatic > Marine > Hydrothermal vents | place: Atlantic Ocean: Mid... | reverse complement strand
ACATTTTTACCATTGGTAATGCATTCATATAAAAGGGAAGACCGGATTCATCCGGTCTTCCCTTTTTTTATGGCTGAAAGAGTACTTCTACTATTCTACAGTCTCTTCTTTCTTTTCAGCGAGGAGCTCTGTTTCTATCACCTTAATAAGGACATCTTTAGGAAGGGCCCCTGCCTGCATCATAGGTGGTTTATCTCCTGTCGGTATGAAAAGTAAGGAGGGAATACTTCGTATTCCAAAGACATAGGAAAGCTCTTGTTCTGCTTCTGTATCTACTTTGTAGAAGTCCACTTTTCCCTCATATTCTTCAGACAACTCTTTGAGAATTGGAGCAACCATTTTGCAAGGTCCACACCAATCCGCATAGAAATCAATAATGGCAGGGCGTGTACCCTCAAAATTCCATTCCTTATGCTTTGTAAAGTCAAAGACGTTCTTCTTAAAGTCCTCTGTTGTTAACTGTGTTACGCTCATGGTAAATAATTTATTTAGTATGCAATTCAAAAAGGATGATGCAAAATAAGCTTCATCCAATAACTACTACAAAGATAGGTGGAACATCTCTTATCTTTTGTAACAGAGTTAACAGAACCCAAGATTATTTAGCTACTTTATCAAGCAAACGACATAATAATCGACACTCGTCATCAGATAACTTGGCAAAGAGGTCTGTCGCGTAAGAAGAAAAATTTTGTTCAACTCGTTTGATGAGGGTTTGGCCGTCATCCGTTAAGGCAATGTCCAGAAGTCGTTTGTCGTTACAGCAGCTTTGTCTCTTTAAAAGACCTTTTTCACTCAGGCGTTTTACCAATCTTGAAGTGTCAGACATTTTATACATCATGCGCTGGCGTATTTCACAAACACTTACAGGAGCAGGTAGGCTATTGAGAATACGCAGAATATTAAACTGTTGAATGGTGAGATTAAATGGCGTAAGGTAACTTTGTAGTCTGCCTTGAACGACGCTGTTAGATTGAATCAAACGGTCAATGGCCTGTTCATACATACTCCCTAATTGTAGATTTGGTTCGACTTGAATGTAGTCAAGTGCTGATATGAAATAATTCCTTATTATACATCAGAAATGAGTCAAGCGACCGCATATCTATTTTTATATTGTTTTTGCAAGATTTTCCTTGCCTTATGAATTCTACTCTTAATGGTGCCAATAGGAAGGTCCAATTCATCAGCAATTTCATGATATTTAAAACCTTCATAAAATCGTTGGAAAGGGATTCTCAATTTATCATCTAGGTTGTTGACCATTTTGACAAGCTCTTCATAATTCATGCTGATCTCCCCCTCGTTATGTACCGTCTTGTGATTCAATTTGAAATATAACCCATCATGACCTACTGAAGTTACCTGATTATTGCGCGCACGCCTATATTCATTTATAAAGGTGTTGCGCATAATGGTCGTAATCCAAGCTTTAAAATTGGTTCCTATGCTAAAACTATCCTTATTCTTTAATGCTTTGAAAACTGTTTCTTGATACAGGTCCTTAGATTTCTCAGAATCTTGAGTAAGCTTAAAAGCAAAAGCTCTCAAGATGGAAGAAATGGCATTTACATTGGTATAAAATTCTACTGTACTCATCGTCTTTTCTATTTCGTTCGATCCTTAATTAATTAGGTCGATGTTACAACAACAAAATTACAACAAATATTTTCATCCGGGTTATTAATCCGTATAAAAAGTAAAAAAAAGGACAATTTTATGATTTCATTAACATTTATACCCTAATAATAAAGTATATCTTTTGAATTCTTGTCCGGCAACTCTTAGTTCTCTTATCCATACGCACAAGGGCTTATAATGGTTGTCTTGAACCCAAAACCTTCATTAGACCATGGAGTGAAGGATTAAAAATATATCTCTCTTGTTGCAAGTCAAATTATCGTCTTCATTTTACCTGAAGATGGCTCTTCTACTGCGGCGCATTTTGACTTCAAAATCAAGCATTTCTCCTCGTCGCCATAGCCCGCTATGCCTCCTTGGAGAAATACCTGCTTTTATTGCCAAAATGCCCCTCGCTACGAATGCTAATGTAGATTTTGGTTTATAGCATACCCGTTTTTACCATAATCATAAAAGTAAGGGCTCCACCTATAAATCCAAGGAAGGCCAGCCATGATACTTTCTTAAAATACCATATAAAATCTATTTTTTCCATACCCATGGCAGCTACCCCCGCTGCAGATCCTACGATTAGCATACTGCCGCCGGTTCCTGCAGAATAGGCGATATAATGCCAAAGGGGGTGATCCATGGGGAAGTCGTACATTCCCATAGCTGCAGCAACCAATGGAACGTTGTCAATAACTGCTGATAAAAATCCCAATAATGTTACCACGATGTATTGATTTGGGATGCGACCGTCAATCCATTCAGCAGCAGCTTGCAAGGCGCCTACATTGCCTATAACAATAGCTTCCAATGCCCCGACAGCCAAAAGTATTCCCAAAAAGAACAGGATGCTACTCATCTCAATTCTCGAAAGGGCAGTGTGTGCTGAGTAAAGGTGGCGTCTTTCTTCTTTAAATTGCTCCTCGGGGTGAATGTATTCTGACACCATCCATACGACACTCAGCCCCAATACCATTCCTAGGTACGGGGGTAAATGTGTAATCGTCTTAAAAATGGGTACAAAAATGATAGCTCCAAGGCCTAAAAATAACATTGGTCGACTACTGAGCAAACGCTCTTTCTTGACATTTTCACGAACATCCAACTTGATGTCTCCTTTCATGATAGAAAGTCGTGAAATGACAAATGTCGGGACTAAAAAACAGACAATTGCAGGGAGGAGAATGTGCTCTATTAATTTGAAAGCAGTTGTCTTATGCCCTATCCAAAGCATGGTAGTTGTAACATCGCCAATCGGAGACCAAGCGCCTCCCGCATTTGCTGCTATCACCACTAAAGAAGCAAACCATAATCTCTCTTTTCTCGAATGCAATACCTTTCGTAAAAGAGTGATGAGTACAATCGTAGCGGTAAGGTTATCGATAATCGCGGATAGGATAAAAGCAAGTCCTCCTATAATCCAAAGAAGTCGTTGTTTCTTGTTGGTTTTAATCCATCCTTTTAATACCTCAAACCCCTGATGCAAGTCGATGAGTTCTACGATGGTCATGGCACCGATTAGAAAAAATAATATCTCTGCAGTTTTGCCGAGATGATGCAATAAGGTTCCTTCAAATCCTTTATTGCCAATTTCTGGTGCTTCTTTAAGAAAATTGAATACTTCTCCATGACCATTGATGATCTCGACAGCACCGGTATGAAATCCAAAGGAAAGAAGTGCCCAAGTTAAGGCCGCAGCCAGAAGGGCAGGTACGGTTTTATCTAATTTTAGTGGATGCTCGAAAACAATGCCTAGATACGCTAATACAAATACCGTTATGGTCGCTATGTGATAAAATCCAAATTCCATAATTGATGAAGATTTGTTGGGTTTAAAAGTTCTTTTGAAATGAAGGCTTAGAAAACTGCAAATGTACACGAATTTTCTGCATATCACATGTAGATAATTTATGAAAATCTAAAAGAAGAATAAGTTCAACCATTTCATATCTTTAAAAATTTATAATAAATTAAAAATAAATGTATTACAAATTTTCTGCACCTATGGAACCGCTTCGCTCTCACATGAATTTTTTCATAGTGTCTGACCATAAAGTGCTTAATGAATGAAAGTAGTAGATTTTTGATGAGATTTTCATCTTTTTTTAGATCGGTGATGCCTAAGTATCATTGATTTAAAAAAAGTGAAAATATCACTAAAAGATACGCTTTCAGCATTAATGATTTTATGGACAGATACTATTGTCATACTTCTGTGTGAATTTACAATTAATAAAATTCATGTTCGTTTCATATTATGAAAAAATTTAATATTTTAATAAAAAATATAGTATAAGATTCAGCGTCCCAGTGTGTGTAGAGGGATGTCTGAATGAAGAGGGGGGACACTCACTTTTTAGGGTAAATGTGTATTAGATAATAATACGGATGGGTACAAAACAAGGAATAAGAGTAAATGCCATGGCCTATTGGTATAATTCCAGTAGTTTTGTGCTCGATTAGAATTTTGATAAGATGATTAAAATAGGGAAAACAAACCTCGGCTCGTTCCCTCTGTTGTTAGCACCAATGGAAGGCGTAACTGATCCATCGTTTAGAGCGATATGTAAAGAACATGGAGCAGATATGGTATATACGGAGTTTGTCTCGGTAGAAGGATTGATACGGAATGTAAAGAAAAGTCAAAAGAAAATATCAATATTTCCCCATGAACGTCCGGTGGGAATCCAAATATACGGTGCTAATCTAGAGTCCATGTTAAAAGCCGCCAAGGTTGTCGAAGCGGCTCAACCTGAGGTCTTGGATATCAATTATGGATGTCCGGTCAGTAAGGTCGTTAACAAAATGTGTGGAGCGGGAATTCTCCAAGATGTCGATCGTATGGTTAGCTTGACTCGAGCAGTTGTAGAGGCTACCTCTCTACCTGTGACCGTCAAGACGCGTTTGGGATGGAATGCAGAGACCATTAGAATAGGTGAGGTCGTGGAGCGACTTCAGGAGGTAGGAATCCAAGCGATAACAATTCATGCCCGTACGCGTAAGCAAATGTACAAGGGAGAAGCAGATTGGGATTGGTTTTTACGCATTAAAGAAAATCCTAATATTACTATTCCTGTATTTGGTAATGGTGATATCAATTCACCCGAAAAAGCGCAGGCCTACAGAGCGCAATATCGTGTTGATGGAATGATGATTGGTAGAGCGGCAATTGGTCGACCATGGATTTTCTCCCAAATCAAACATTATATGGCGACAGGTGAATTGTTGCCTGAGCCGGGAATGGAGGAGCGCATCAAAATTATCCACCAGCACCTCAACCATTCCCTCGAATGGAAAGGGGACAAAGTGGGTATACTTGAAATGCGCCGGCATTATACCAATTACTTTAAGTCTATTCCCCATTTCAAACCCTTTAGATTGCGCCTATTGACTGAGATGAATCCACAAATCGTTCGTGAGATACTGGATGAGATCGGATATACTTTTGCCCGTACTTACGAGCAGATTAATTAACTTAAAAGAGTAGAAAGATTGGATTTTTTTAAGCATGTACCAAAGTCAGATATAGAAATTCTGGATAGGATAGGAGAGGCTGCAAATCAGATTGGTTGTACGGCTTACGTTATTGGAGGATATGTTAGGGATGTCTGGTTGAAGCGAAGTTCCAAGGATATTGACATAGTTACTGTTGGAAGTGGTATTCGATTGGCGGAGAGGGTTCGGGATACTTTCGATAGCAATGTATCTTTGAAAGTCTTTAAGCGGTTTGGGACAGCGCAACTTAAAGCCCTGGGGTATGAAATCGAGTTTGTAGGAGCTCGCAAAGAATCTTATCGTTACCACTCTCGAAAACCAATAGTAGAGGATGGAACACTAGAGGAAGATCAATTGAGGAGGGACTTTACAATCAACGCTCTCTCCGTCGCATTGAATGGCCCCGAAAGGGGACAGCTCCTGGATCCTTTTGAGGGCATTAAAGACCTGGAGAATAGAATGATTCGTACTCCGAGAGATCCGATTATTACTTTTAGGGATGATCCATTGCGCATCTTGCGTGGCATCCGATTTGCAACCCAATTGGGTTTTGTTATTGAATCGGATACCTTTGCAGGAATGAGAGAGGTCGTAGATAGAATAAAAATTATCTCTTTTGAGCGGATAAGAGAAGAAGTGCAAAAAATAATATCTTCCTCTAAGCCTTCTATCGGGTTTCTAATGATGGAAAAAATTGGTCTATTGAAGATTATATTTCCGGAACTCATAGCGCTAAAGGGCGTCCAAGTGATTAATGGGATAGGGCATAAAGACAACTTTTATCACACCCTGGAGGTGTTAGACAATGTGGCGGTACATTCGAAAGATGTTTGGCTGCGTTGGAGTGCATTATTGCACGATATTGGAAAGGCCCCTACGAAGCGTTTTAGCCAGGAAGAAGGATGGACTTTTCACGGGCATGAAGTGGTTGGAGCCAAGATGGTAACCCCTATTTTTAAGCGTTTCAAACTGCCCTTGGATGAGAGAAAGAAATATGTTCAAAAATTAGTGAGGCATCACTTGAGGCCTATTTCGCTAACGAAGGAATGTATAACGGATTCTGCTATTCGAAGACTACTCTTCGATATGGGTGAACACATCGATGATTTGATGATTCTTTGTGAGGCAGATATTACTTCTAAAAATGAAAGAAGGGTTAAAAAATATTTGGAGAACTATCAATTGGTTAGGATTAAACTCAAGGAAGTAGAGGAAAAAGATAAGTTGAGAAACTGGCAGCCCCCTGTCTCGGGTAAAGAGATTATGGATACCTTTGGGTTGAAGCCTTCCCGTTTAGTGGGTGTTATAAAGACGGAGATTAGGGAGGCCATCCTCGATGGTATCATCCCTAACGACAAAGAAGCGGCGGTCCAATTTATGTTGGAAGTGGCCAAAAAGCATGATCTTACCCCTGTTGAGTAAGTTTTATAAGTTGATTTAAACAGTGGCTTGTTAAATGCATACATCCATTTATAAATCACTTAGCAAATAATTTTTCCACTTGCAAAGGGTATTTTAGTGGAGAAATTTTCTAACAAATGTGACTTCTATTGAGTACATAAAATTTATCGAATGATAATCTCAAAATTATGTTTAATAAGTGGATTGGTTTTACTATCCTTACTATCTTGTTCGACACTGCATCAAGCACAAGCTCCGAGTGAAAGGAGCACAATTCGACAAGTTATGTCAGCTCAGGAAAATGCATGGAATCGTGGAGACCTGGAAGGCTTTATGCAAGGCTACTGGAAGAGTGATAAATTGAAATTTATTGGAAGAAATGGCATTAGATATGGCTGGGATAACACCTTAAAAGCTTATAAAAAGGGTTATCCGGATAGGGCCACGATGGGAAAGCTGCATTTTGAGATCGAGTCTTTAGAACCCTTGGGTAAAAATAGCTACTTTATGGTTGGACAGTATAAGTTATTGCGTAGTCATGATCAGCCTTCCGGGTATTTTACCCTTGTTTGGAAAAAAATAGACGGGCATTGGAAGATCATCTCCGATATGACGTGTGGTAAGTAAAGCGAAAGAGAAGAACACTTTGTCAACACTTTATTCAACCCAAACCATGCGTTAGAATCCATAGCAAGGGGCATATGGGAAAAGCAAGTATTTGCTCGGGTAGGAATAACAGGCTTTGACTACGAGGATAAGTCCGCCTTTTTTGGGGCATGAACACCTATCTATAATTGGTCTAATCCATGATTAGGATGTAGGTTCCTACATACATCTCTACGACTATTTTACCACACTCGACCAATAGCAATGTGTACTTAAGTTTTCTGTTCACATTACGTCTTGTAGATTAATTCGTGATAATTCGCAAAATAATATTTCATAAATAACATAATTTCAGCTACAAATATATTAAATTATAGTAATATATGTATAGCTTTGCCTCGAAAACGTGTTTGTCTGTATAGGCCTACCCAATTTATTTTGATTCATATCACGGATGAATGACAAAATCCTATGTTCACAGTGGCGTCTGTTTAGGAACAGGCAGCTGTTCTATGTTTGGATAGGGCTTAGACCGCCAACAGGGGAAGACGCACGGATATGGTATGGGGAAGCAATCAAATATAATACAAAAATATAATATATATCTTTCTGTATTACTATAAGTAAAAGAATCAATGTGTTAGAGAGATGGTTAACACAAGCTTGATTAATGTTTTTCAGCCCAGATAGAGCCTAGGTGTAGAATTGTTTCTACAGCTTTCATCATATCCTGGAGGGACACCCATTCTCTTTTGGAGTGGATGCCTTGCATCCCTGCGAAAATATTAGGGCAAGGCAGTCCCATAAATGAAAGTCGGGATCCATCTGTACCGCCCCGAATAGCTTCTTTTACTACCTTGAGGCCACTTCGGCGAATCGCTTCTTCTGCATAAGCCGTTACCTGAGGAAAATTATCGAGTACTTCTTTCATGTTGCGATACTGCTCTGTCACTTCCATTTGGTAAGAGGAATTGGGATAATCCATCAATACCGTTTTGACGATGTCTTCGAGGAGTGATTCATACACTTTGAGTTTGGGAGTTTCAAAACTTCTAATGATAAATTCGAGTTGGGCTTGTCCGAGTTCACCACTTATTCCTGTGGGGTGAATAAAGCCTTCCTTACCGGAAGTAGATTCAGGGCAAAGTGTGTGATGAGGTAGACGGGAAATGATTTCAGCAGCGATTTTTATGGCATGCTCCATTTGACCTTTAGCATAACCCGGATGGATAGATACCCCCTTAATATGGATATTTACTGCATCTGCGGAGAAGGTTTCATCCTCTAGGGATCCGGGGGCCCCACCGTCCAGGGTGTATCCGAAGTCCGCGCCCAATAGTTCCATATTCACTTTGTCAACCCCCCTTCCGATTTCTTCATCCGGTGTAAATAGAATCCTTATTTTTCCATGTGGAATGGAGGGATTTTCAAGTAGTATTTGAGCCATTTGCATAATGATGGATACCCCGGACTTATCGTCAGACCCCAATAGTGTTTTGCCACTAGCACTAATGATATCGTGGCCAATACAATTCTTCAAATGAGGGAAATCATTGGGACTGATAACGATAGAAGGATCATCCGGAAGGGTGATGTCTTGCCCTTGATAATTATTGTGCGTAATAGGCTTTACCCCTGTTCCGGAAGCATCCGGAGCGGTGTCCACATGCGAGCAAAAACAAATGACAGGCACGTCTACTTTAACATTCGATGGAATCGTCGCGTACAAATAACCATTTTCGTCCAAAATTACTTCCTTCGCGCCCATATCCTTGAGTTCCTTTTCAAGTAGTCTAAGCAAGTCAAATTGCTTAGCGGTGGAAGGCGTTGTAGAGCTTGTGGCATCGGATTGGGTATCGATTCGAGTGTAATTTTTAAATCGTTCCTCTAATGTATTTTGATACTTTTGGATTTCCATGGAGTTATATTTTTTTGGTATGAAATGGTTGTACTCAGGGAGTATAAAAGGTCGGATTCCCTATTTGAATTACCAGATTGTTTCTAAGTTGAAATAAAGCGCTAATGTACATTCATTTTTCCGAATGGCAAGGGAGAAGCGCAGCTATTTTCAACTCTAAACCCTCAGTAGAATAATAAAATAAGGTTAAAATGGAAGTATTGGTTTAGCATTCACAAAGAGATGAAAATGATACGGCCTCATAGGAATGGTTTGGGTTTAACTACAAAAACATCCTGTTTTTTTATGACAAAAATCATTCTTCAACCGGAAAGTTGTTCGTATATTGCACCTGATAAGAGATGGGAGATATATCCAATGGAAAATAAAGCTGGGCCTTAGCAGATTCCCAATAAATACCAGAATGTGAAGGCTGGGCTCTAAAGGAAATATCCCGGTTAATGTTAAAGAAAAAATTTAAACAATGGATGGATTAACCCCGGTTCAAGAGATGATGACTAAGAATGTAATAGCATTGCACGTTGATGATCCTTTGCGTCTGGTAGATAAGACTTTTGATAAACACCATTTTCATCACATTCCGATATTGGACAATGATGGCAAAGTTGCAGGGATTGTAAGCAAGGAAGATATATTAAGGTTGATATCTGTAAGGCAGGAATTTACCGATAAAGAGTTTGGTCGGATCAAGGTAAAGGATTTTATGTCTGACAAAGTAGTGTGTATAACCCCTGATGATAGTGTAGGTTTAGCTGCAGATATGTTTATTACTAATCATTTTCATGCACTTCCTGTAGTTAGTCAAGGAGGAGAACTTGTGGGGATTGTCACTACACATGATTTGATTAAGTACGCCTATAAAGATGTTTAATTTAAAACTTTGCTATATTTGTTTGAGCCAAGTGGATGCCCTTAGAAGATAAATTTTATTAGTTTACTAAATCCACTTATTATGAAAAACAATGTTGGTAAAACGGACAAAATGATCCGATTGATTCTTGCTTTAGCGATTGCTTTGTGTTATTATTTTAATATGATAACCGGAACTTTAGCCACTGTATTGCTGATAGTGGCGATTGCTTTGGCATTGACTAGTTTTCTTAACTTCTGCCCTGCGTATGCACTTTTCGGCTTTAATACGAAGGAAAAGTAGTCTCAGGTTTGTCTAGCAGTGCGTTATCCAAGTGTAGAATTGGGTAGATGGAAAGGGCATGTTGAATCCTTTTAGTGTTTTTGGTTGTAAAGCACTTGAGCCAATTTTTTTTAAGTAAAGTCTCCATACTTTTTTATAAACCATATGGCTATCGGTCCTTCTGGTATAAGGATGTATTGCTGTCGTTTCTTCCTCCAGTAGAGAAGAAACCAAAAGGTTTATTGCCCTAAGTTATGATTTTATAATTAGGTTATTCTAACTGGTCTAAGATTGGTGTATTCCATTGTGGCTTTTGGAGGAAATGCCCCTTATACGGAAAGCTCAACAAAGGATTCTATACATTCTTACTACCATAAAAATGGACAAAAACAAAAACAGAAATAGCACCAATGAGTTATCATTGTTGAGATACGCTGCTTTTTCGAATGCCTTAGGAATTCTTTAAGTAGCTACATTGCTTCTCTCATCGTTAGAAAAGACATAAAGATGCTTGGTTCATTATATTCCCCTTTGAGATATTGGCTGCTGACAGGCTTATTGGGTCTAATGTTGATGAGCGTAGAGGGGTGCAGTTATTTTAGTGGGACGGAAGCGGATAAATCCAACAAAGATTTGGACAAGAATGCTTTACAAGATAGTCTTGCATTTCTCGTGGCTAGCCACCCTATCTATGTGACAAATATTGATCAACTTCGATTGCGACGCTATCCGGATACTAAAAGTAAAATCCTTACTACCTTTGATGAAAATTCTCTTCTGTACTATATGGGAGAACAGACGGATTATAAAGAGAAAATTAGTAAGTATGTCGGGCATTGGTTAAAGGTGAAAAGTATTGACGGTAACCATGAGGGATGGGTCTATGGAGCAGAACATTTTGTTACTCCCTTTTTAAAGATAGAGCAATTGGATTCCCTTAAAAATGCAGGTAAGGGCATTCAGCCTTTCCAAAATCTCGGCAGGAAGGATATGACGGACTTGACCGGAATGAACTGGTCCGGCACTATCCCGGGAACGAGATATTCAGGCTATTTTACCTTTGACCGTAGCTCCCGTCCTGATTTGTTGGATGGTCGAATGATTATTCGAACAAAGACCATAGACCGGGAGACCCACCAAATCCATTTTATCCCATGCTATGTAGATTTTGAGAAGGGGATGGCCTCGACAGATATAATATGTGAAGAACCCATCACCCGGTGAGTGATGTTTTAACCTTATTTGTGGAATTTCCATCAGCTTAGCTACCACTATATTAGAGGAGCACTACACCTCTAAATAGTTTGAATTGATAGGGTGCAAGAGAGCTAAAGTGCAATAGACCGATGGGGAGGTGATGTAAAAAAATATCGGGTATCCTTTAATACAATTGATGCGCCGCAGTAGAAGATCATATCTGTGTTAAATAAAAGTAATGTTTTGAAATTTAAGCAGAGGCAAAATAATATCCTTTGGAAAGGAAAGCATATTACGAAATTAATTTGAGAGCAATGACTAACAGTGAATATTTTAGAAATATTTAGGTGGTTCAATAAAAATTCTAATGCTTGTGTGTTTAAATATTTAGCTGTATACCCTATGCAGCGCAGGCAAGTCCATGTATGGCATCTTAAACGAGACCTTATGTACTTATCGAGTAGAAGGAAAGCGATATTTATTCCAAAAGGGTGCGATCTAGCCTAAAATAAGGAAGTATATTATGAGTAAAAATGCGATACTCTGGATAGTGTATAATTGAATTGACTGAACTTTTTAATGTATGTTGTTTTATAATGCTTCCACCATTCATCCAGAAATACTCGCCTAAAGATGTTTTTTCATCTAAAATCTATTGGACTAAATTATTTTGTAATATATTTGCGCTCCCTTAGGAATGGCGTGGTAGCTCAGCTGGTTAGAGCGCAGGATTCATAATCCTGAGGTCGGCGGTTCAAGCCCGCCTCACGCTACTGTAGAGCCCGACACGGTCGGGCTCTTTTTATTTTCTTTGCACTGCAGTTATCAGCTGATTTTCTATCCTTAATTCTTTGGTAAACTTCCCTTGTCTCAGATACGGTACTCCATTTTTGTCAGGACATAACTGCGTAATCGTTCATTCGGCTGAAGGGGTGTAAGGTTGGATTGGATTAGCTTTGAATAATCGGCGGATTGACCGAAAGGGAGTAAATCATGGACCCCATTAGTAGCGGTTAGACGCTCAGATAGGATATAGTAATCCAGTCTTTCTGAGAGAATATGTTGGGTAGGATAATGCCATTGGTCAACCATTTCATACCTACTCTTCCAACGCCATCTGTCTGTGATTCTCTGTCTGAAGTCAACCGTAGGGCTCCATCTTGTCAATACTTGTATCTGTGGCGTCCAACGAAAAAAGGGATTTTTGAGGCACCTGATAAATGCCCATCAATGGACTACTTTCAATAAGCTAAATGGGGAATGGGAGCATTTTACTCTTGGCCCAAGGCTTCTTTGTCTATTAAAATACGACCACAGTGTTCGCAGGTGATGATTTTTTTCATAATCATAATATCCAACTGCACTTGAGGCGGGATCTTGTTATAACACCCTCCACAGGCATCTCTGTCTACATTGACCACAGACATTTTATTGCGGTATCTGTTTCTGACACGATCGTAGGCCTTGAGCAATCTTTCTTCAATACCAACTCGAGCTTTTTCTGATTTTTTTCTGAGCTTTTCTTCGTCTTTTTCTGTTTTGGCAATGATGACCTTTAGCTCTTCTTTTTTCTTCTCAATCTCCTTTGTTTTCTCATCGAGTTTGGACTGAATAGTATTTACCATTTCCTGGTGCAGAACCACTTTTTCATTGGCTTGTCCGATGCGTTTATCCGATAATTTTAGCTCAAGTTCCTGGAGTTCGATCTCTTTGGTTAAGGCTTCAAACTCCCGGTTATTCTTTACATTGTCCAATTGTTTTTTATACTTCTCAATCAGTTGATTGGCTTCCTGGATGTTTTTTTGGTGTTGGAGTATTTCGTCATTATAGGCATCTACCGTAGCCTGAACTTTATCCACTCTTTTTTGCAATCCTGAGATTTCGTCTTCGAGATCCTGAACTTCCATTGGGAGTTCTCCTCTTAGAATTTCGATTTCGGTGAGTTGAGAGTCTATGGTCTGCAAGTTATACAGTGCCAATAATTTATCTTTGATAGGCAGTTCAGCAGCTTTTGTCATTTGAATAACGTTTTATAAATATTGTATTGGATTTGTATTACATTTCGTGTAATGGGATGCAAAGGTACGGAATTTCTTTGAAATCAAATCGAATAAAACATCGATTGTATATCTTTCACTCTCAAAGTGTCCGATATCTGCGATGATGATTTTTCCATCTGCCTTGAAGTACTCATGATATTTGAAATCTGAAGAGAGAAAGAGTTCGCTGCCCGATGCTATTGCTTGTTTGAGTAAAAATCCTCCGGCGCCTCCACATAAAGCGATTTTTTTGATTTTGTGTTGGGGTAGAGCGGTGTATTTTAGACAAGGGACGGCCATTCGCTCTTTAATTTGATGTAGAAATCGAATAGGGGCCATGGGAGAGGGAAGATACCCGATGAGTCCTGTCCCAACGAGTTTAGGATCCATCCCGTTTTTATCTGCGATAAAGCTGGGTTTAGGTTGAAGGGCCTGTATGTCGGTCAGCCCTATAAGTTGGGCGATTTTATCATTTACTCCATTGAGGAGGGTGTTGTCTAGGTTGGTATGTATGGCGTAGATGGCGATGTCATTTCGCAGGGCTTGCATGACCGTTCGTTGTATAAAATTTTGACCTGTCAAACGCTTTAGACCCTGAAAAATAACCGGATGATGTGCTATGATCAAATTAGCACCCAACTCCATAGCCTCTTCCACGATGGCTTCTGTTACATCGAGACAGACCAATACCCCTTGGACTTCCCAGCGTGTATCGCCTACGATTAAGCCACAGTTGTCATAGGACTCCTGCAATTCAAGCGGAGCGATGGATTCCAGATAGTCTGTTACTTCTTTGATTTGCATTGTCGTAATATTTTTTCAACTGCTAAGGTAGTAGAATAACCGGATTCTAAGGGGATGATGGCGATTTTCCCTCCGTGAGAAGTAACAACATCTGCCCCGACAATCTCATTTTCTTTCCAGTCTCCACCTTTGATGAGTACATCCGGAAGGAGGGTTTCGATCATAGCCAATGGAGTATCTTCTTCAAAGACAATGACGAGGTCTACAACAAGAAGGGCAGCCATAACAACCGTACGAGTATGTTCATCCTGAATCGGTCGATCAGGACCTTTTAACCGTCGGATAGATGCATCACTGTTTATCCCCACCACGAGGCGATCCCCTAGTGATTTAGCGGATTCCAAAAGGTGGATATGCCCTGCATGAACGATATCAAAACAGCCATTGGTGAAGACTATTTTTTGTCCTTTAACACGCCAACCGGCTATAATTTTTCGAGCGTTTTCCAGCGTGACAATTTTATCGGAAGTCATCATGTGATCTCACTTTGATAATGGATGAATTTTATTAGTCCACAGAGGATTCCTGATCTGTCAAACCTTCGGTCATGGGCTGCCTCCTTTTCATAATAGGCAATAGAATCAAAGCCATCAGCCCAAAGAGTATATTGCAAAATATCTGAATGGAGAAAAAGTTGATATTGGCGAAGGAAAATCCATCCACCTTGTTTATACCGTATTGTTCCAAGGCTTTTATTATCATGAAATGGTAGGAACCCATCCCCCCAGGAAAAGGCGCTACCATCCCCAATGTGCCGTAATCAAATGTTACCAGGGCGGCTTTGAGGTCAAGTGAAGCCGTAGGGGTATAGCATTTAAAACAGAAGTATAACATCAGGTAATACATCATCCAGATTCCTATGGTATAAAGGATAAATAACAGTGGAGAAGATACGGATTTGACCGATTGGATCCCTTGCCAAAAGCCGATTAATTTGCCTCTGATAATTCGGACAAAAGACCAGGTCCTCCAGGTCTTACGAGTGAGAGAAATTAGTCCAATAAGGGCGATAAGTGCTATGAGTGTGCCTCCGAGATGAAATATGGAAAAATGCTTTTCACCCAATGCTGACGTAAGGAAACCCCAAAAAGTGTCAAATTTTACCCAGAACCCCAAGGCTAAAAATATCCCCAACATCAAAAAATCCATAATCCTATCCGTGACGATGGTTCCCATCACTTTTTCAAATGGTATATCTTCATGTTTAGCAAGTGCGACCCCCCGGAAAACTTCACCCATCCTTGGCAATCCAAGATTGGCAAAATACCCGAGCATAATGCTGAAAAAGGAAGCCCAAAATCCGGGATAGTATCCCATTGGGCGTAGGAGCATTTGCCATCGCAAAGTGCGCCAAACGTTGCTTACCATGAATAAGATTAGGACAAGGAGTAACCATTTCATATCGACAGCAAGAAAATCTGTCCAAACTTTATGTAGGAGACTGCATTCTGCACTGGGGATGCCTTTTAGTGCACAGTCCTCCTGATACGAGGCATCAAGATTGTGGTAGACGAGGTAAAGAATTCCCAGCCCAGCACTAAAAAACAAAAGGATTCGCGCTATTTGATAGCCAGCTTTTTTCAAGTTAAATGACTTCTTTGATCTTGTTATTTTCATCGACTAATACCGTGGAAGGAGTAAAATTCTTAGCCTCTTCCGCAGTCATGTATCCGTAAGAAATGATAATGACTACATCGCCTACTTCAACCCGACGGGCGGCCGCTCCATTGAGACATATCGTACCGCTGCCCCTCGGTCCGGCTATGATATAGGTCTCGATGCGCTCTCCGTTGTTGTTATTGACGATTTGAACCCTCTCTCCCGGTATCATCCCTGTCGCATCCAGTAGATCCCGGTCGATGGTGATACTACCGACATAATTGAGATTGGCCTCCGTAACAGTGGCTCGATGAATCTTGGATTTGAATATTTGTAAAAGCATATTGGGCGCAAAATTAGTTATTCTCAACGAATAAAGTCATTTCCCTCTCAAATAGTTCATTTTTTTATGAAATGGCTGGATTTTTCCCCTTAATTATAGTATGTGATTCCTATTCATGAGAAGCACTGTCCTTTTGTCTTCCCCTGTTTAAATGGCCTCCCAATGCCTCCCCAATGACCCTCCCAATGGCGTTTCAAATGGCGTTTCAAATTTATTTGAAACATATCCTGGTGTTCAAAAAAAACATCATGTGTAGACGGGATTTATCCCGTCTATACGATATATCCTACATTAAAATCCGTTGGTCATATCCCCCCGCCTTCCGCAGTTTAAACAGGGTTTCCATCAATCCCCCCCTCACCGCACCAAGGTAATATCCCCGGCTTTGAGGGCGGTTTTACCTTCGCTGTCGCGGTATTCTACGACGTAGGTGTAGACTCCGGGAAGGGCGTCTTTGCCGCGGAAGGTGCCGTCCCAGATGGGGTCGCCTTCTCCATTGTAATAGACCAACTCTCCCCAACGGTCGTAAATCCACGTTCGGAGGATGGAGATATTGGGGGTGTGGAAGAGGCGCCAGGAGTCGTTGATGTTGTCGGCGTTGGCGG
>Ga0256841_1001998_pt1 | contig 16771 bp, 19 predicted proteins | sample 356308metaG_FD_185971 | JGI IMG/M metagenome (GOLD analysis project Ga0256841, IMG submission 185971) | Hydrothermal vent microbial communities from Mid Atlantic Ridge, Atlantic Ocean - 356-308 | ecosystem: Environmental > Aquatic > Marine > Hydrothermal vents | place: Atlantic Ocean: Mid... | reverse complement strand
TTTGCATTTCTAATTTGCCTTTCCGTTATTTGATTACTCACTCTCATTACATGGTCTAACTTCACACCGGCACCAAAAGTAAAATTGGCGCGGTAATCGGGTCGCTCGGTACCCAAAACCACAACCCTGCGGTTATAATCGGGATTATTCGCATTGGCAATATTATCCGAAACGATGGACAATGCTCTTTGGTATGTGAACAAACTTGTTCGCGATATATTAAATAAATTACTTATCCCCATTTTTTAACCTTTTTTATCAATTAGCGATTTTGTTGTTGTATTTAGTATTGCTGAGATTGTCTCGGAAACAAACTGCCGTGTATGCTGAATGAGAAACATATTTTGCCGGTTTAATTTCATAATTTCGGATATATATCCTTTAATGGTATGATTTAATCCCCGTAATGTTTTTAATTGCTTTTCATCGGTTTTTCCTTCCAGAACGGAAATTAACTTTGATAACTTAAAATTATCATTACTTATATTAAGATTTTTATATATTTCAATTATTGAATCTAATCTTTTCTCTTCATTATTCTGGATTTTCAACAATAGTTTTTCCTCTTGTTTGATAATGTCTTCCAGAGCTGTGGTATTACGCGATACCAGTGCTTCTTGTTTTTTCCGGATAGCTTCTAAAAGCGATTGCAAATCTTTTTTTTGATTTTCCAAAACAGCCAATAATTTTTCAATTTTCATGACGAACTCAAATTATTTAAATAATATTTAACTCTTTTAATGTAAGTTTTGGTTTCCGGAAACGGCGGAATGCCATTGTATTTCTTTACGTTTCCGGGACCTGCATTATATGCGGCAAGGGCAAGATCTTTATTTCCCTTATATTGTCGAAGCATCAAAGCCAGATATTTAGTACCGGCAAAGATGTTTTCCCGCGGGTCCCAAATATTATTTACTCCCAAATATTTAGCAGTTGAATCGGTAATTTGCATCAAACCTTTTGCATTTGCCTTGGATTTGGCTCTGGGGTTTCCGCCCGATTCGGCTAAAATTACCGACTTAATCAATTCCGGATCAACGCCGAATTTTTTGGAGGCTTCGGAAATTAGATCTTCGAAGCGGGAAATTTTTTCAAGTTTTTTTCCATGTGCTTTTTCCAACGGCGAAGATTTTGTCCGGATATTTTCACGCCGTTTTATAACGGGAAATTTCAATTTATTTATATCCAGCTTTTCACCCGTTATTTTTTCAAAAATCTGATTGGCGATACCGAAACTTCTCGATTCAGACATATAGGTTGCCAACTCACCTTCAAAAATTGTTTCGAAAACATCACCGCCATAATTATCTTCCCCGAACATACCGCCGGTCGATTTCGTCATGCTTTTCAACATCATTCTCGTCAGCATGGCTTCAAAATCGAGTGAAGCTTTTGCAAGTTTCCTTTTCTCTTCCGGAGAAAACCTGTTATTGACTTTCGCCGGTTTGGAAAATTGCTTTAACGGGTTCGTTATTTTTAATTCCAATGGTTTCATATTAAATAATTATTAATTCCGCGTTTAATGCTCCGGCTTCTTTCAAAGCCTGAAATATTGCAATTATATCACGTGGTGAAACTTTAAGTGAATTTAGCGCTGCCGCAACTTCCTGGACATTGGTAGCACCGTTAATTGAATAAGTTGAGTTATTCTGTTGTTTAACTTTGGGAACCCGGTTGTTAAAAAACACGGTTTGACCTTGAGAAAATCCAGCAGGTTGTGAAATAACCGGAATCGATTTTATGGTAATGTTTAAACTACCGTGAGTAATAGTAACCGGTGAAATTCTTACATTGGTACCCGAAACAACAGTTCCCGTTTTTTCGTTCAGAACAACCCGTGCTACAACATCTTTATTAACTTGAATTGATTCCAAAGCGGCAAGGAAACCGGTTATGTTTCCCTTTTGATTATCCGGAACTTTAACTTTGATTTCACTTCCGCCAACCGGTTTTGCCAACGAATCGTTAAACTGCGAATTGATTGCATTGGCAATATTATTAAGTGTGGTAAAATCCGGTTCCCTTAAAAGTATTGTAACTTCATTGGAATTATAATTATCGGAATTTGCAATTCCTTTTTGCAACTCGCCGCCGTTCGGAATTCTACCGCTAAGGGCATGGTTTCTTGCAACCCTTCCCCCGCTTACGGTGTTTATATCGTAACCACCTACGGAGACCGCGCCTTGTGCAATTGCGTAAACTTCACCGTTTTTGCCGGATAACGGCGTCATTAGTAACGTACCACCCATCAAACTTGTAGCATCGCCCATGGAAGATACCAAAACATCAAATGTAGCACCTTGCTGTAACAGGTTACTCACTGTGGCAGTTACCATTACGGCCGCTATATTTCTTGTTCTCAAATTCGATTCCGGAACCGTTATTCCGAATCTTTTAAGCATTGAAATTACGGATTGAACCGTAAATGTGGAGCGGTAACTGTCTCCGCTTCCGGCTAATCCTACTACCAAACCGTAACCGATTAGTTGTTCCGATTTAACACCTTTGAAATAGGCAATATCTTTAATACGTTGTGCATCAATTATTCCGTTTAATAAAATTATGATTATCAAAATTCTTATTATTTTCATTTTATCACCTAAAATAACCAATGAAAAAGTTTAGTTAACCAACCGGGACTTTGTACCCGGTCAATTGCGCCGCTACCTTCCAAAATAAGTTCGGCTTCCGAAATATTATATGAATAAATTGTGTTGTCCGCTTGAATATCGGAAACTCTAACAATTCCTTTTATCGATATCATTTGTTCTTCGCCGTTTATAGATATTTTCCTGCTGCCTTTGATGTGTAAAAGTCCGTTTGGCATTACGGAATCGATAAGAGCGCTTATTTTTGTACGAACCATTCCCGCCGATTTCGTTACACCGGAACCTTTAAAATCACTGTTCGTGCCCAAATCGAAATCAACGCCTGGCAAAGAAGTTTCGCCCACTCCGCCTTTACCGCCAAGACCAATATCGCTTGTACGGCCGGTTGATGTTTCAGCTTTGTTCGATGCTTGTGATGCCTCCACAACAATAATCGTAATTGCATCACCAACGCGTGATGCCTTGTAATCGGAGAACAATGAACTCGATGCATATTGTTTCATCGTTTGTCCGTATGCCGTAAAGGCTATTAAAATTAATATCAATATTTTTGTTTTCATTTTTTACTCTATTATTTGAACTAAATTTTCGTTTATTACTTTACCCAAATATTGTTTGCCGTTCGTGTAATTGTATATTTTGATGATGTCATCTTTATTGCCTCCGGTTCTGGTTTTTGCATTAAATGAAATTTCGACGTTGCCGATTTTTTTCACTGCGGTCACAATTTGGTTTCTGCCCAATAAATTTTTCTTACCGAGCATGTTTTGTTGCAACACCGTCCCCTTTCTGATTGTACGTTTAGCCACATATTCCCGTAAATCCGTATTCCCGGATACAGGTTCGTTTCGTAACTTTGCAACATCAACTTCTTGCAGGTTAAAACCGGATAAATCCAGCTTTGTGCCTTTCCTTATTGTTTTTCCGGCAACCCAAACATTTTGATACAATTTAATTTTCAACGTTATGAACGATTGTGTTTTCACTCCGTTTTTCTTAACATAGACCGGCAAGTAAGCCATGCTACCGTTGATCTTAAGCTCTTTATCTTTTGCGAACTCCACATCAACACTTCTCGAATTCAGCAATCTGGGCATCGACACAACTTTAAATTCGAAGCGCTTATATTCGCTTAGCTGCGTTTTCAAATAATCTGCAATTTGATTATCCGAAATCCTTCCGCCGAAAAGTCCGAACAGCAATATGAAAAACATGTGGAGAATCATTTTAACTGTTAACCCCTTTTCAAATTATTTGCAATTGTCAACATATCTTCTACCGTTTTAACTGTCTTCGAATTTATTTCGTATGCTCTTTGAGCGGCAATCATGCTAATCATTTCTTCAACAATATCAACATTCGAAGCTTCGAGGAAACCTTGGTTCAATTCACCGAAACCGTCACGGGCAGGATCACCTAAAATAGGCGGACCCGAAGTTTCGGTTTCCGCATACATATTATCACCCAGCGCTTTTAATCCGGCCGGATTTACAAATTTTGCCAATTGAATATTACCCAGCTCAATTTTGTCGCCGCTTACTTCGGTCAGACTTACTTTACCGTCTTTCGAAATACTGATTTTCATAGTTTCATCGGTAATTGTGAAACCCGGTTCCAAGATGTAACCGCCGGTTGTAACGATGGAACCATCGGCTGAAATTTTAAATGAACCGTCGCGTGTGTATGCGTATGTACCGTCCGGTTTTCTCACTTGGAAAAAGCCTTCGCCCAGAATGGCAACATCCAACTGATGATCCGTTTGCCGCATATCACCTTGCTGGAATATTTTTTGGGTAGATGATGTTTTGACACCGCTGCCCACTTGAATGGTTGTATCGCCGTTTTCAACAACTCCGGGAACATTTGAATTCCGTGGATTTGCAGCAACTTCTTGATACATCAAATCTTTGAACTCAGCCCTGTTCCTTTTGAAGCTGGTAGTGTTGATGTTAGCAATATTGTTTGCTATAACTTCGATGTTAATCTGCTGGGCATACATTCCCGATGCAGCTGCTCTTAAAGCTCTGTTTGGCATTTATACCTCCTTTATGAAACTCTACCGATTTCTTTTGCATGTCCCATCATTTGATCCAATGATGCAATCATTTTTTGCGATGCTTCGTAATCCTTTTCCAATTTAATCATTGCTTGCATTTCCAAAATCGGATTTGTATTAGATTCCTCCAAATAACCCTGATGAATTGTATAATTCCGTTCGGGCGATTTAATATAGTCTTCATTTTCCAAATAATATTTGCCGTTTTCCGTTCTTGTAAGTTTGTTCGTATCTTCAACTTCAACAATCTTCAATTGATTAACTATTTCCTCACCGACTTTTATCGTACCGTCTTTGGCAATGGTAACGGGTTTATTTTTCTCAAAAATATTTTCTAGAAAAGAAATTTCACCGTTTTTACCTTGAACCCTGTAACCATCTTCGGTTGTAAGAAAACCCTCTTCATCTATTTTAAATCTACCGTTCTTTGTAATTTCCAAGCCCCTTCCGGTTTTAACCAAGAAAAACCCTTTACCCGAAATTGCAAGATCGAAAGGATTACCGGTTTCCACCAAGCTGCCTTCGGTAAAATCCGTGATTTGCTTGTATGCTTTATTTTCAGCACGATCGAGATATTCCGCAAACGGAATTTCCCGCTTGAAACCGGTTGTGTTTATGTTTGCAAGGTTATTTGCAACTATTTGTATGTTCCTTATTTTGTCTTGCAAACTTTTGGCTGCATAGTATAATCCTTTAACCATTACATTACTTCCTTCGATTTTTTTGAGAGTTTCTCCATTAACAAAACCAGCTGTTCTGTTACAGTGTAATTTTTGTTCAACGGGTTTTCTTTTCCCGTAATTTTATTCAAACCCGAGCTTTCCAAAGCGGTTTGCCCGGGAATAATTCTGGCTTTTTCTTGAATTTGTAAGCTTTCTTTTTTCATCATTCACCTATGAATAATTGGCTACGGATTTGTATATGTTTCTTTTCCGTGGCTTGGCGCCAATCCGTTTAAATCTTAAATATGATTTAATTTTTAATTTGGAATTAATGTATCCGTTAAATTCATTTATCAGATATTCACTTATCAATCCGGTTGCCGGCGAATGGATTTCACCGTAAATTATATTTTTTGTTAAATACCCGATTATTTTCTCTTCGCTTTCGCCGGTATTGATAAGCAAATTCGAAACACCCGATTCGTTTTCCGGTTCGTATTTTACAAAATAATGCTTATAACCATTTACCGTTTTCATTATGATAAAATCTTTATATATACCGGCATTGGCATAGTAACTTTTTTGAAGAACCAACTTTTCCAAACAGCTTTTCAAAGATTTGATACCACTTCTGTATAAATCAACGGAATTAGTGTCCCGGTTATTCAACAAGGTTAAAATTTCCAATTCCTTGTTTGTTTTGTCCTTCAGAACAACCGGTAAATCTTCATCCTTTTCACTTACAAACACACTCCATATTTTATCGGTTAAACTTTTATCTATACTTTCGATTTTTAATGTGTTTAATATTTCAAATATTTTCATTCCGGTAATTTCAAAACTTTCGTTAAAAACTTCCGAATAGCGTTTTAACGTTTTTTTTACCGCCCGTCCCTTAACATTCCAAATCAGATGAGTTAACACTTTGAGTTCATCGAAAGAATAATTGAAACCGCCGCTTTGCATAATTTCAATAAACTCTTCCACATATTTTTTCACCAGGGGTTTCTGCATAACCAACAATAAGTTTATCAATTCATTGTTAATTGAATTATTTTTAATACTTAATATTTTTAATATTCTATCAACTTTACGCGCTCCGTTTTCTTTTTTGATATCGAGCGATACGGTCAAAGGATTACTTTTAATAACTTTGCCAACAACCACATCTCCAATTTCCAAATCAATTGGCAACTCGGTGATATAAAGTTTACCGTTAATCAATACCTTTTCACCATTGGAATATTTTTCAATCACCTCAATTTTAACGGGAGTGTAATTAATTGCAGTTAATCCGGATGAATTATCACGGATTAAACTTAATTTTGTCACCGGTATAGTATTTCCATGCAAATATTTCTTTTCCATCATTTGCCTGCCAGTAATTTCAATTTTGCCGCCAAGTAAATTTCACCTTTCGAGAGTGATAATTCTTTTGCTTTACGTGTTAAATTCGAACGTGTAACGTCGAGTTTAATTTTCCCTTCTCCGAGTTTTTTTCTGAGCAATTCAATCTCCTCATTGTTTCTGCGAATGATCTTCTCCAACCGGATTTTCTCTATATTGTTTTTTAACTCTGCTTCCGGCATGGTATTGACTGTCGCTGTTCTTTCCTTCCATTTATAAACCAACATAGCAATCAAGCTTAATTCCAAAAGGGCGAACATTATTCCGTAAAGAGTTCCGGTTTTGTTTTTCATTTGCACTTTAGCGGATTCAATCTGTCCGTCAGTTTTTCCGGAATAATTTTCGACCGAACGCTTTTGTAATTTCTTGTCAAAGATTTCTTGAAGATTCAACTTGTTCTGCGCGCATGTTTTTGTAACCGGCACCAACAAGAGCATTCCGGCAAGTATCAGCAAATAGAAAACCTTCATTATCTTATTCTCCTTTTGAGTGGAAACATCAAAACAATTGCAGAACCTTTATTTTCAAACGATTCGATTTTAAAATCGCCTTCATGCCTTTTCATCAAATTGGAAATGATGTTAACGTTAATTTTGTATTCGCTTTCCTTCTGCGAACTTCCCGAATCTTTTTTTAATTCATTAGTGGAAATTATTCTTAGTATCACTTGGTTATTTTTATATCTGGTTTGAATTATAACTCCGCCCCGGCTATTCCATTCCGTATTAATTAAACCGAAGATGTTATTCAATAGTTGAAAAATGTAGTTTGGGTGACTGAGAATGGACGGGATTCTGTTTTCCAAATCCAGAACACCTTCCAAATTAAATCCTTCCAGGGTCGATTTGACGAGTGAAAAATATTCTTTAATAATCTTGTTTATGTTACAAGGTTGAATTTTTATTTCATCGTGATTTATTTCGGAAAATTTCACCAGGCGGTTAATAGCCTTACTGATTTTATTTATTTGCCGTTTTATTTTATTTGTTTCCTTTTTGTATTCCGGTTTAATATTTAACAAATCAAGTTGAGAAATTATAACTTGCATAGGATTTTTTATTTCCTCAACAATGCCGTTTGTTAATTCACCTATTGCCGCCAGTCTGAAATCATTTGAAAGTTTCGCCTGATAAGTTTGCAACTCGTTGTATGCTTCATTCAGCTTTTCTTTCAAATTTGCTTTTTCAATTTTAGACATGGCGGAATTGAGCAATATTCTGATACTCTTTTTTTCCAGGTCGCCCAATTTATCTTTTGCAACGGGAGTAAGAATAGCCAAGACTCCTTCGTTTTTACCTTCGTCTTTAACCGGAACAATCAAATAATTTAATTTTGCACCGCTTGAATCGTAACTTTCCAAATCGGGTACAACCAATTCCTTATCGGAATCGAGAACCATATTCAAAACACCTTCTTTATAAAATCCGTTTACGGTTTTTACAAGTTTAGATTCGTCGGTTTTATTAACCGGAATGAGATTCAAATATTCGCTGTCGAAGAGAAGCAGGCCGGAGTCCTTTACCGGCAATATTTTCCGGAGGTAACCGCCTAATTTTACAGCAAGCATTTCCGGCTCGCTGATATACTTAGCTTCTTCCTCAAATGCAATAACCGTTTGAATAATAAAAGAATACTTCTCCAGCAGAAAAGCATTGATTTTATTAAGTTCAGTTTTTCTTTCCGTTGCCCTTTCTTTGTATTCACTCAAATTTACGAGTGATTCAAAAAAAGGAATTGCGTTAATATTTCTTTCTTTGTGAAGTATCATAATTAAAAAATATCCGAGTTTAGTTCTTCGATAAACAGATTTCTGTAACTTTCCATAAAGCCTTCCAAATCGCTTTGGTTAATTTTTAGAGTTTGGTAAATGCTTTCATCCAATTGAAATCTTTCATCCAAGTAGAAATTGCCGACTTCCAAATATTGCGTCATGTAATCGGCAAGGTGAACAACCGCTGTAAGCACATCGGAGTTTGTACTTAATTGCGGTTTATGATGATATTCAATGGTTTCGCAAAGATGAACGGGCAATTTCCATTTATTGGATAAGAATTTCCCGATTTCCGCATGAGTCATTCCCAAATGCTCCAGCTCGATTTCTTCCAAAGATTTTTCGGAAGAAGTAAATTCACCGGCAATTGCTTCGTAAGCGGAATTGAAATATTTGTGCATTACGGGAATTCCCAAATCGTGCAAAAGGCCGGCAACAAAAGCCTCGCTTCCGATTCTGTATCCCAAATCTTCCGCAATTCTCTTGGAGGCGGAACCGGTAATAATCGAATGTTTCCAGAAGTCGGTTTGATTAAAATATTTATCGGATTTGTTTTTAAATGAATCCACCATTGTTAATGCAACAACTATATTTTTTATATCCTGGTAACCGATAATCAAAATTGCGAAATCGATAGTGGATACTTTTCTCGGCAATCCGTATAGCGGTGAATTTGCGATAGATAGAATTTTGGTGGACATTCCCTGATCTTTCCCGATAATTCTACCGAGTTCGGCAGCATTAGTAGAGGGATCGTCCAACAATTTCGATACTTCCATTACGGCAGAAGACATAGCAGGCAGATTGTAAATATTGGAAAGCATCGCTTCCGATTGTTTGCGTTTTTCTTGAATGAGTTGTTCTTCCATTTTGTTTATCCTTAACTAATTTAGTAATTAATTATTTCTTGTTGATATTCAAATAACTCTTTGTAACTTTCGATAAATCTGTCCAGGTATTCTTCATCACCCAATTTAAGTATGTCGATTATGCTTTTATCCAACTCCATATCCTTATCCCAAAAAAAATTACCGGTGCCAAGTTTTACCGTCATGTAATCCGCCAAATGGATAAGAGCAGTAAGTTCTTTATAATTTTCCGCTTCAGACGGTGTATGATGAAAAGCAACCGATTCGGAAAGACTGACGGGTAAATTCCATTTATCCAACAAATACATTCCGATTTCCTGATGCGTTATACCGAGTATTTCCCTTTCGGCATCAAGGAACGAATAGCCTTTATTTTCAACGGCATCGATAATTTCCTTGTACTCTTTATTGAAATACTTGTAAATAATCGGAATGCCCAAATCGTGTAAAAGTCCGGCTGTAAAAGCCTCGCCGCTAATTTGGTATCCTAGATCATCGGCAATTCTTTTAGCCGCAGTGGCGGTAATGACCGAATGCATCCAATATTTTTTATGAACAAATTTCCCGTCGCCCATTTTTTTAAGAGTTTCCATCATCGAAAGGGCGATAACAATATTTTTAATTTGATTGAACCCCAAAATCACCACGGCAAAATCGATTGTTGAAACCCTTTTGGGAATTCCGTACAGAGGTGAATTTGCCACTGTCAGAATTTTGGTTACCAAACCCTGGTCTTGACTAATCATTCTGCCTAATTGCGCAGCGCTTGTTTTCGGGTCGTCAATCATTTTCGATACTTCCACAATTATAAACGGAATTGAAGGCAAGTTATAGACAGACGACAGAATGCGTATCGCTCTTTTCTTTTTCTGCTCAAGATTCTCTGACTTTACTTCCTTCATAATTCCTTTCTAATTTTTTTCTTAGCTCTTTCATAATTTTTGAGTGAATTTGGGAAACCCGCGAAACAGTTATATTCAGCACGTCCGCAATTTCCTTGTAATTCATTTCTTCGTAATAGTACAAACTGATAATCAGTCTGTCCCTTTCATTAAGTTCTTTGATTGCTTCTTTCAAAAATTCTTTTTGTTCATTTTTATCGAACTCCTCGTCCGGTTTTTTCGCATCGGAAGGAATTACTTCGCCCAACGTATAACCGTCGTCCCCGTCGTAATGGTGATGAAGTGATACATTACGGTAAACTACTCTGTCCGGATCATTAAGATTAGCCCTCGGTTTAATCTGCAGCTTACGGAGTTCGTCAATTATTTTTCCACGGATCCTCTGAATGGCATAAGTTTCGAACTTTGTTCCGTAATCCGGGTCGAACCGGTCGATTGCTTCACTTAATCCTTCAACACCGAATTGGAAATAATCCTTTTCGTCAATCACATTAAGATTAATGAACTTTGAATGATGGATTACGTAATGAACAAGATTAGTATAATTATACATTATCTGTTTTTTAATCTGCGGTGTGGGCTTCTTTTTATATTGAGCCCAAAGAGTAGCATTATTCATTATCGCCGCTTCCCACTAATTCTTGGTTAATGTTATTTTGCTTGTTTCCGAATGCTTTATTAATCGCTTTGATGAACGTTAACGTCAGTATCGAGAACAAAATGGTAACTACAAGAAATATTATTGTAGATTTAATAATTACATCTTGAACCATCATTCCCTTTTGGGTAAAAATGACGATTGAGATGAAAAATATTAACAGACCGAAGTTGAAAATTATTTTACTCATTTTAGGTTCCTCCTTGCCAATGTGAATTACAAAGAGCATACCAAAAATCTTTTTCGAAAAAGTTTGATTTTAGACTGAAATTAAAGGGTTGATTGGGTGGGAAATGCTTTACAAAAATTAACTTTGGCTATTATTAACCACGTGATTGATTTTATTTACTTCCCTGGCAATACTAAGTAATTCACCGTAAACCGGGGAAGCGGTATAATGTTCAAAGAAAGGTCTTTGTTCCATAATGGATTGAGTAACATCTGCTGAATTTGAAATATTGCCTAAAAATTTTATTGGGAATTTCAAAAAGTGATTTACGGCTTGATACAAATTTTGAAAAGCTGTTTCGCCCTGCGATTTACCGGCCTTGTTTACAATTATATTGACCGGATAATCCAATCCGCTTGCTTTCAGCGATTTAATTACAACATACGAATCCATCACCGAGGTCGGTTCGGGTGATGTTAATAAAACAATTTCATCGACCAATGTTAATGTGGTAAGAATATTTTTATTTACCCCGGGTGGAAGATCGAGAAAAATAAAATCGTACTTATGCGGCAAATTAAATTTAATGTCTTGAAATAATTTGTACAGTGCTGTCGGTGTAATTTCCGGATAATCCGCCACACCGGAATCCCCGAAAATAAAATGGAGATTCTTATTGTATTTGTAAACCAAATCCGGTAATGATTTTTCATTCGTAAAATAAGTTTGAAGTTTATTGCCGGAAGAGGAATTCAAAAGAACATTTATATTTGAAAGATTAAAATCGAGATCCATCACCAAAATTTTCTTACCGCCGGATGATAATGCCATTGCCAAATTCAATGAAACAAATGTTTTCCCCACTCCGCCTTTGCCGGAAGCAAACGCAAATATTTTTCCGTTTTTGCCAAGTTTGGAACCTGCAATTTCATTCAACTCATATAATCTTTTCGCTTGACCAATCAATTGATTTTTCCCGTATAAATCATATTTGCAATAAAATTAGGGTCCGCAGCTATTATATCATCGGGTATTACTTGCCCGTTGGTTAAATATTTAACCGGTTTGTTAATACTTGAAACGAGATTCAGAATATTACCGTATGAAATAGCTTCGTCCAATTTTGTGAATACAAGTCCGTTATAATTTAAAGTTTTAAATTTTAATGCCACATCAACCATATTTTTAATGTGTGTTGTGCTGCTTAAAACAAGATATGTTTCATCCACATTAACAGCTTTTAAGTAATCATTAATTCCTTCAAGTAGTTCGGGTTTATTCTGACTTCGCCCGACAGTGTCGATAAAAACAATATCTTTCTTCTTTAGCCTGGCAACTTGCTTCTTCAAATCCGCCGGTTCGTATGCAACGTAAAAATCAATATTGCTTATTTCCGAAAATATTTTTAATTGGTCCATTGCACCGAGTCTGTAAGTGTCAATTGAAATCAGCCCGATATCAAGGTTATGCAATATTTTCGAAATTACGGCAAGTTTCGCAATGCAAGTTGTTTTCCCCACACCGGTAGGTCCGACCAATGCGATTACTTTCGGACCTGCGTTCCGTTTTACTTCAAATCCTTCGGTTGGAATCATTGAGCTGATAATGGATATGATATGTTCATCCAAGTTATTTTCATTAAGTACCGCCGGATATTTTTTCAGCTGTGCGATGATCGATTCAACCAAATTCCGGTTAATATCTTGTTTAATTAAATTATCTTTAATGTTTTGAAAATCAATATTTGATTTTCTACTTTCCGGCATTTGTGCGGAAACGGATTTTTCACCCCGTTTTTGTTGAAAAATTTTATTGGATAATTTTTTCAGTTCCGCTTCAAAGTCGTTTACTCCGGAAGTAATTTTTTGGGGACGGTCTGCAGTTCCGGTTAAATCCATATTATCGAAACCGGCTGTTATTTCAAACATCCTTTTTCCGTTTCCATTACCCAAAACTTTAGTGTTCAGAACAATGGCATCCCCGCCGAATTCTTTTTTCATCGACTCAATCGCTTCTTTCAATGTGGGGGCGACGAATTTCTTTATCTGCATACTAAACCTCTACTTTACCCAAAAATTCTATTTCAATATTTGCCGGCAACTCCGTGTACGAAAGCACAACAATATCCGGGAAAGTTGAATGCAGTAACCTGAATAAGTACGGCCGGATTGTTGCCGAGGTAATTAAAATTGGAATATAACCGAGTTCTTTAACCGAGTTTATATTCTCTTGAATCGATTGGTTTAATTTTTTCAACATGTCGGGAGTTAACCCCAAAGTTTGTGTTGCATCGCCTTGTTGACTTAAAGCGTTGGTTATATATTCCTCAAGTCTTTCACCAACGGCAACGGCATGAATTGTATTATTTGAATCTTTATATAAACTTGCTATTGTGTCACTTAACGAATGACGCACATATTCGGTAAGTACATCTATGTTTTTGGTTACTTTGGAGTAATCGATTAATGATTCCAGAATTTGCACAAGGTCTTTTATCGGAATTAACTCTTTCAATAAATTTTGTAATACTTTTTGTATTGTACCAAGTGGCAACAATTCCGGATTTATATCTTCTACCACTGCAGGATATTCTTTCTTCAAATTTTCAAGCAATTGTTTAACGGATTGACGGGTTAAAATTTTATCGAAATTTTTCTTTATGGTTTCCTGCAAATGAGTTGACAGAACCGATATACTGTCGACAACAGTATAGCCGAGTAATTCCGCTTTGTCTTTTTCCTCTTCGGTAATCCAGAAACCCGGTAAATCGAATGCCGGATCGCGTGTTGGAATGCCGCTGAGTTTTTCGGTAATTTCACCGGAGCTCATTGCCAAATATCTGTCGCTGTAAATTTCGTATTGTGCAACCAAATTGCCTTTAATTTTTATCAAGTATTCATTGGGATTTAATTGCAAGTTATCGCGTACCCTTACCGGCGGCACCAAAATTCCGTATTCCAAAGCAATATATTTTCTGGTCGAGGAAATTTTTTGGAATAAATTTCCACCTTTGTTTTCATCCACAAGGGAAATTAATCCGTATCCAATTTCAACTTCAACGGGATCGACTTGCAAGTATTCTTCAACTTTTTCTTCGGCAGTTTCGGTTGTAACAACTTCCTCTTCTTCATCCAAAGGTAATTCCTCGCTCTTCGATTTGTTCAGAAAGAAAGTAATTACACCAAGTGAAGTTCCCAAAAACATAAACGGAATAGTCGGCATACCCGGAACAATTCCGAACAAGATTACGGCACCGGCAACCGTACCTAGCACACGCGGATTGGAAAACAATTGGATGCGCATTTGTTTATCCATCGATTTACCTTCGGCGCTTTTGGTTACAACCATACCTGCCGAAGTTGCAATTAACAATGCCGGTACTTGGGATACAAGTCCGTCACCGATTGTAAGAATGGTATAAGTTTGAAGTGCTGTTGTAATATCCATTCCCCCTTGCACAACACCAATAATTATTCCGCCTATGATATTAATTCCGTTAATTAAAAGCCCGGCAATGGCATCACCTTTTACGAATTTGCTGGCACCATCCATAGCGCCGTAAAATTCCGCTTCACGCGATATTGCTTCTCTTCTTTTACGTGCTTCGTCTTCGGTTATTAATCCGCTGCTTAAATCCGCATCTATTGCCATTTGCTTACCCGGCATCGCATCCAAAGTGAATCGTGCCGCCACTTCCGAAATTCTACCCGAACCTTTTACAATAACAATGAATTGTATGATAACGAGAATCAAGAATACTATGAATCCTACAACATAACTTCCGCCTACAACAAAGGAACCGAATGTTTCTATTACTTTACCGGCGTACCCGTTCAGCAATATCAACCGTGTAGAGCTTATATTAAGTGCCAATCTGAAAATTGTTAACACAAGTAATAATTGCGGGAAGACCGAAATATCGAGCGGGGAATTTATGTATAACGATACAATTAAAATCAATACTGCAAAAGTAATGTTCAAAGCCAACAGAAAATCGAGAAAAAACGCAGGTAACGGAATAATCATTAAGCCGAGCATAAAAATTATTCCGAACGCAAAAAGGAAATCGCTATTTTCAGTAAGCTTTTTTAACATCAAATAATACTTTTCTTATTATTCTTTAATTGGAAAACATACGCCAATATTTGTGCCACCGCTTTATATAAATTTTCCGGAATCTCATCACCAACATCACACGCTTTATATAATGCCCTGGCAAGCTGAACATCTTCGTAAAGCATCACATTGTTTTCTTTCGCAATCTTTTTGATTTTTTGGGCAACCATGTCCATTCCTTTTGCAACAACTTTGGGTGCGGAATATGAGCCAACTTCATATTTTAGTGCAACTGCAAAGTGTGTTGGGTTTGTAATTACAACATCAGCTTTAGGTACTTCTTGCATCATTCTGTTCCTTGCCATTTCAATTTGCTTGCCTTTTATTTTCGCTTTAATTTCCGGATCACCTTCGGTCTGTTTGTGTTCTTCTTTCACTTCCTGTTTGGTCATCATTAAGTTTCTTTTGTACTTAAATTTTTGATATGTCAAATCCGCTGCTGCAATTACCGCATAAACCAGAGCAATTTTCCAGAGAAATTCGATGGAATTTTCCAACAGGAAATTCACTATCTCGTCCATAGTTGAATGCAAGAGATTGAACGTTCCCATCACCATATCGGAGAGAATGATATACGATATCCAGCCGACAATCAAAATTTTGAACATCGATTTTAACAGTTCTACGAAAGGTTGTGCAGAGAAAAATTTATTTTTCAATCCTTGCAACGGATCCAGTTTTGAAAATTTGGGCATTAATGCTTTCGGTGTAATTTTGAAGCCGACCTGTCCGTAGCCGGCAATTAAAGAGATCAGAACCAAACCCAATAACAATGGTGCAAGAGTAAGCATAAAAAACATAACGGCTTTCATAAAATAAACGCGTAACAATTGAACGGTTAAATCCAATTCACCCAGAGAACCGAAAACATAAACGCTGAGTTCTTGAAAGCGGTTACCGATAAATGTTTTGCTGAAAAAAAGAATGAACAGACCGGTTGCGAACACTGCAAGGGAATTCAGTTCTTGACTCCTTGCAACTTGTCCTTCCCTTCTGCTGTCTGCCAGCTTTTTCGGGGTTGCTTGTTCGGTTTTTTCCTGTCCGTTAACTTCCGGCACTTGTTACCCCGCCATATATTTTATTATGTCTAACAATTTCGTCTCGTAATTTTTTAGCAATGTTTCGAACAAGTAAACGTACATGGGAATTAACACAATGAAAATTCCTATCCCTACAATAATCTTAAGCGGCAAAATCACAAAAAATACTTGAAAATTCGGGCTTACGCGAGAAAGTATGCCACTTGCCAAGTGTATTAAGAAGAACGCTGCCATCACCGGTGCCGCAATTTGTATTGAAAGAATAAACATTATAGCCGAGTATTTAATCATCAAAGTATGGACGCTTTCATTCACCGGGAAAAAACCCAGCGGTATTACTTTGAACGAATATATCAAAGCTTGAATAATAAAATGATGTCCTTTAATCATTAAAAAAACCACTGTTGCCATCATAATCATTAAAATGGTCAGCATGTTGTTTTGTGATTCGGTCGACGGATCGAACATTTCGGTCATAACCAAGCCCATATCCCGGCCTATATTCAAGCCGG
>Ga0256841_1001997_pt1 | contig 16787 bp, 16 predicted proteins | sample 356308metaG_FD_185971 | JGI IMG/M metagenome (GOLD analysis project Ga0256841, IMG submission 185971) | Hydrothermal vent microbial communities from Mid Atlantic Ridge, Atlantic Ocean - 356-308 | ecosystem: Environmental > Aquatic > Marine > Hydrothermal vents | place: Atlantic Ocean: Mid... | reverse complement strand
GGCTGGGGCATTTATTGCCCCGGTCGACTCGACTGTTGATTAGTATTCCGCCAAAGTATGCTGTTTCCCAGGTGGTTGGTTATATCAAAGGGAAAAGCGCCATTCATATTGCTCGGGTATATGGGGAACAGAAAAGAAATTTTGTTGGGCAGCATTTTTGGGCCAGAGGTTATTTCGTATCAACGGTTGGTGGGGACGAAGAACTGATACGGGAGTATATTCGGCACGAGGAGAACGAAGATAAGCGTCTGGATCAATTGGAACTGCTGTGCTAAAGACCGCCTTTAGGCGGTTCATGAATTGTCCGCTTTGAGCGGCTCACAAAATTAAAGCCCCCGGCTTTGCCGGGGGATACTTACTAGATTGTGGGAGATCGATATTTTTGAGTAATGCTGGCAACAACTCGCGCATCTGGCGTGTTGGCAAAGAAGCCAGTTGGATTGTTCTAGGACAGATTGTCTCAATTCTGGGAATGCTCGTGTTAGTGCGGGTGCTCACCGAGAACCTCGAACCTTCGCAGTATGGTCGCCTCGCCCTCGGTATCACAGTTGCAACCTTGGTTAATCAGGTGATTACCGGCAGTTTAAGCAACGGCATTGGTCGGTTTTATTCCATAGCCAGTGAACAGGATGATATTGGAGGGTTTTATCGCGCCTCGGGTCGCCTAATGTTTTACGCAACATTGGCGGTTTTGGGAGTTGGACTCGTCTTACTAGGCGGGCTCCTATTGATCGATTATCCACAATGGTTAGGAATCGCATCTGCCGTTTTGGTGTTTTCCTTATTCAACGGTTACAACACGACTATGAACGGCATACAGAATGCCGCAAGGCAACGGGTTATTGTTGCCTTTCACTCAGGTCTTGATGCGTGGATGAAGATTATACTGGTATTGGGCGTGATGTATTGGCATGGCCAATCCGCCACATCCGTAATTATCGGATATGCGCTTTCCGCTTTCGTTGTCTCCATTTCCCAATTCGTCATGTTGTGGAGGCAGAAAAACCGTCAGGATACAACAAAGAAAGAAAACACAAAGTGGGTTCGGGAGATATGGGCATATTCATGGCCGTTTTCAACGTGGGGGATCTTCACATGGGCGCAGCAGAGTTCGGATCGCTGGGCTTTGGAAGCATTTGCAAGTACAGGACAAGTTGGAATGTATGCGGTATTGTTTCAGTTGGGATACCGGCCGATAGCGATGGTTACAGGTATGGCAATGACCTTTTTCGGCCCGATTCTTTATCAACGGGCTGGCGATGGGACTGACTCAACGAGAAATGCCAGTGTTCACCTGCTTGCCTGGCGCATATCGTTTATTACATTGTCAGCCACATTTATTGTCTTCTTTTTGTTGCTTGCGTTGCATGAAGCGATTTTCAAAATGTTAGTGGCAGAGGAATATCGAAATATTTCTAATATGCTCCCATGGATCGTGTTGGCGGGGGGTATTTTTGCCGCTGGGCAAATGCTTATTCTTAAACTAATGACAGAGATGAAAACTGCCGCAATGGTTCGAGTTAAATTAACGACTTCAATTGTCGGGGTTGCCCTGAATTACTGCGGGGCGGCTGCGGTGGGTATACAAGGAATAGTTGCTGCAGCCTTGGTTTTTTCAATTATATATTTTGTTTGGGTGTTCTTGTTGACCGTCAGGCAACAGTCATGACGATGTTAACAACAATAAAAAAAATTAATTGGATACTTGGCAGTCAGTTTGGGGTTGACGCACGGAGGTTGTTGTACTCCCTGCGAGGGATTCCCCGCTTTCTGCATGATTGGAGATGTTTTTCCCGATCGTACGCAGGCCCCCTGACACTAACGCCCTGTCTGCATGATTGGTACGAAGAAGGTGGTGCTACGAAGAGCGAATATTTCTGGCAGGATCTGCTTGTGGCCAAACAAATTTTCGAAGCTAATCCGAAGAGACACATCGATATTGGCTCTCGGGTTGACGGTTTCGTAAGTCATGTAGCCAGTTTCAGAGAGATCGAAGTATTTGATGTACGCCCAATAACAACTCAGATCCCGGGAGTGGTGTTCAAACAAGCGGACCTGATGCGCCCAATCGCGAATTCAAACATAATGCAAGGGTACTGTGATTCTATTTCGTGTCTCCATGCAATCGAGCATTTTGGATTGGGGCGCTACGGAGATCCGATTGATGCACGTGGCTATGAACGCGGCATCGAAAATATGGCGCAACTACTTCAATCCGGCGGAAGATTGTATCTTTCAACGCCAATTGGGCGAGAGCGAGTTGAGTTCAATGCCAATCGCGTGTTTGACCCACGCACTGTTATCAGGTGTGCCAGAGATAATGGATTGTGCTTGCAAGAGTTGACTGTGATCGGTTCAGATGGAGCAGTTACCCGAGAGGAATTGACATCTGAGCGCCTGAACCATCTAGCGCAGGACAGTTATAATCTGGGCATTTTTGTCTTCACGAAAACAGGGTGACAGAAAAAATCGGTATGTTTAACAGCAATATTAATGAAATTAACCGCCAGGCTTGGTTGAGACAACAATTAAATTCTATTCCAGAAGGCGGAAAAATACTGGATGCGGGCGCGGGCGAACTACGTAATCGTGGGTTATGCAACCATCTCGATTATGTTTCGCAAGACTTTTGCCAATATGACGGTGGGGGTGATGGGGAAGGTTTGCAGACCGGCAGGTGGGATACGGGTTGTATCGACTTGGTTTGTGATATCACTGCAATTCCGCAGCCAGATTCCAGTTATGATGCGATCCTTTGTAGCGAAGTGTTAGAGCATATACCAGATCCCACGAAAGCCTTGGATGAATTTGCGAGACTGTTGAAATCAGGCGGAAAACTGATTCTCACCGCACCGTTTGCTTCGTTGGTTCATTTTGCTCCATATCACTATTGTAGTGGGTTTTCGCGATACTGGTATGAGCATCATCTACCCAAAAGAGGATTTTCAATTGTGGAGTTGGATTCCAACGGTGACTGGTTCGCTTATTGCGAGCAGGAACTGAAGCGGCTTGGAAGTATGGAACGAAGGTATGGTAACTTGCGTTGGCCTTTAGCCTACGGGATGAGCATGCTGGGTGCTTTGTATTTTCGGTTACGAGGAACCCGGACGGCTCCAGACTTGGCGTGTTTTGGTTGGCATTGTGTGGCAGTGAGGTCATAGTTGAAAAACATCAACTCAATATATATTCGCTCGTTTCGGGCGGCCAATGTAAGTATGCTGCCGGAGCAGGTGTTGCTCCTATTATTAATAATAGTAGGGGCATCATCTTTTCTGTCAGTAAAACTTGATCAGGCCGTTGTGGCAACTATTATACTATTAATAGTTGTTTCTGCAGGTGGGCTATGGCAGACGGCGCGTCTGGCCGTGCACTTGGGTGATTTTAGGCTCCAGTATCTTGGGTACGTGTGGCTGCTAAAAATAGTTTTAATAATATTTGTACTGTTCGCGGGATGGATTCCTGAATTAGACCCGTCATCAGGCAGTTGGGGATATGATCCACAACGATATTATGTGCAAGCACAAGAACTCATCGATAATAACTGGTCATCGAAGTATATTTCGCTCAATTACACAGGAGTTCTGTACTACTACGGCGCCATATTTTACTTGCTGGGCCATAATCCGGTTATTCCAGCTCTTGTAAACATATTTGTTACGCTAATGGCGGTGCTGTATCTTGTTAGGGTCGGGTATGAAATAACGGACCGTCGCACCCCAAAAGACTGGAGAATTGGATTGGCGATGATTCTCCCGGAGGTATTATGGTTTGATGTTATGACCTCTAGAGAAAGCATTATGATGGCGTTGATAACCGTCATGCTGCTTTCGGCGGGGCGCTATCTTATTAGAGAAAAAAAATCATCATTTTACAAAACAACCCTTATTGTTTTGCTATGTGGTTTGGCAATAGGTGCCCTACGTACAAGTATGCTCATATCGGTTTTAGGTGCGTTGTCGTTGATGGTCGCAATTCTTAGACCACCACGTAAACGCCGTCGTTCGGTTGGGGCTATTGCGCTGTTTATCGTGGCGTTAGGCGCGTTTGTTTCGGCCCCTTTTGTGAGTGCATACCTTGGGTCATACGAATTTGACTATGGCGACAAACTTGCCAGTATTTCACAGGCGAATCTGAACATAGCGGGACATCAAGGTGTTTGGAGGGAAGATTCTGTTGGAGCGCTTCTATTGCCGAGTAATGCGTTTGAAGCGGTGTTATTCACGTTTCCCAGAATGGTGGCTTATCTAGTGTCACCACTAGCGATCGAGCTGAATATTTCGGATCTTATTCAGGGGGGCTGGACTGCATGGCAACGCCTGTTGGTATCGTTGTCTTCTATGATAAATATCATCGTTTTTCCTCTAGTGCTCGCTTCGCTATTCCGTGCGGTTATGGTGAGGAAAAAAGACTCCAGGGAACTTGTTTTTCATGTACCGTATTGGGCCACATTTTTTGCCATCGCCACAGGCAATATGATTATCCACGATCGATATCGTATTATGGCGTCATTGTTGCTTTGGGGCTGTGTTTGGATTGGATTAAAAAACTGCCCCCGATACATGATAAGAAACGCAACAGTATCCTGGATTTTTATTTTGGGTGCGGGAGTGTGTTTTTATATTGGCTACAAGTACCTGTAGAGGTTCAACGTTCTAAAATTACTTAAACACGTTCCCCTTCATGTATGCGCGTCTCGCTTAGGGAGATGCGAATGACGCGTTGGAAACGATCTACGTGCAACACTAAAACGTAGGCCGTTAAAGCACGATGTATGAACGCGTTAAAGCTGCGAACCGGCAAATAGCAAGAGTACGGGTTTAACTTGGCGGTTAGGAAAAAGAAGATTTGAATGGCTTAGAAAAAATGTGGAGTTTCGGAGAGTTATTAACCCGGCAATAATATATATCGTATTCAGCCGTGGTGTGCCGGTTCGCAGCAAGGCGGCCCATCGCCGCTGTCGCCACCCTACAGCAAGATGGGGCAACGCAGTCTGCGGGCCGGCACGCCACGGCCTGTCTTTGAATATCATAGGGTTAGGGGCTTCAGCAGGCGCCGGACCTGCGTTCCAGCGCGCTGGACAGGATGTCCAAGTGTCGCGAGTGCATGGATGCACTGGAGCGACCTTGACAAGGGAATGACCCTTGCCTGCGCACTGCGCCTAGTTCCGGCGCCTGCCTGAAGCCCTGAATGCGATATATATTGTTGCCGGGTTAATAATGTCGTTGTAAAAGCTGTGGGAAATGATTTTTGCCGATAACAAGTGGGTGCGGGTATCTGGTCGTATGGCTGTTCCAAAAACACGCGAGAGTATGAGAAGTATAGTCTTAATAGCATTTTTTGTGGCTATTCAGTTTGCATATGGTGCTCTGGCCGCGCCTTTACCATCTGTTGGTGCAAAATTGGATACAAAGCCCGATAGGGGGAATCAGTGGCGTTATGCTTTTGTAACTGGGCCCTGGCCTGGAATTGCCAAACTATATAATGATGATGTTGAGATTAGTTACTGGGGGCGCCCGCAAAACATTACCTTCAATCTTGCAAAAAATGATGTGTGGGATAGGCGTTATTTTGGAGATGGTAAAAAGCTTATTACACTGGATGATGTGCGTCGCGTTGTTAAGCTGGGCGCTAAAGGAGATTTAAGGCGGCATAGCGACCTTGGTCTTCCAAATACAGCGCAGGCGCTCTATAAAGCGTATGATTTTCCCTGCCCTAAACCCGTTGGTCAAATAATCTTTCATGCTCCCGATTTCATCGGTACTAATGAATATTCAGCGGGTATGTCGTCCGATGGAAGACTCATTGTGAAAGCAAGTAATAACGGGGTGAGCGGGTCTCTGGTTTCATTGTTATACAAGGTAAAAAACCTGTTGGTAATTCGGGGAAATTATGTTGGATTAAAACACCCTCTTCGAATTAACTTTTATCGTCATAAAGACACAACGCCAAAACATACGAGTGTTGCGGTTTTGGCCAGTAGAACCGGAAAAATAGACTACGATTATAGTCAAGATCCCCGCAACGGTCCCCTCCCGTCGCCCAAAGCTGGTAGCGACGGCGAGTTTTTCTGGATACGGCAAAAATTCCCTGCTGAAAAGACATTTCCTGGCGGATTTGAGTATGTGATGATGGGAGCCATCAGAGGGGTTCCCTACGAAATGGATGTGGACAATAAAGCAAAAGGGGCGGGTACTAAATCCATTATTCACCCAATAGCGCCAGAGGTTTATTGGCGGCTTCCAGGATGGCTTAGAGAAGTCCGCATTGCAAATGAGCGTCTAAATAATGCAGAATATGGCAGTTTGGCTAGCATCGTCATTCGGAAAATGAATCCATCATTCACGCTTTATGTAACTATCGTTACAACTAGAGATGCCGCTGACCCATTTTCGGCGGCTCAGAAGAGTTTGAGAGACGCCATACGTGTCGGGGCAGATAATCTCGAACAAAGTAATAGAGTTATTTCTGATAGCGAGATACGCAAATGGCGTCTTTCGCGGGTAATGCATTATAATGCAACATCTGCCAAATTTACCGACGCAACCCCATGGCATGGCGATTACCATTTTAATGAGGGATATTATTTGCCCGATATCGTTGCGGGAAACACAGACAAGCTAATGCAGCGATTTCAGATGTTTGAGGAAATGCTTCCTGCGCTCAAAAGAAATGCACGGGAGGTATATAATTGTCGCGGTATCTGTTTTCCTCTTATCCACTATCCAATCAAACTCGACCGTGTCGTATATTCTAATGTCACATGGGAATGGGGTATAGAAAATACCGCGTTAATGCTTCAACCGTATTGGCAAATGTACCAGTACACCCAAGATCTGGATTTTCTCCGAAAACGCGCATATCCCATGATGGTAGAGGGTGCACGCTTCTTCGCGGATTATGTCACATTGGGGGAAGATGGTTATTATCACGTCGTCCCGACAGTTTCGCAAGAACATTGGGGGTTTACTACCAACTTTCAATTAAATCGCGATTCGGTTGGGGCGCTCAGTCTTATCAAGTACCATTTGAAGGCGACTATTAAGGCATCGGAAACGCTTGGGCTTGATAGAGCAGAGCGTAAGAAATGGTATGATATTGTACAGCATTTAGCACCTTACCCTACCCTTCAATCTGACAAGGGCTCAGTATATTGTGATGTGAGCGGTGCTCCACGGTTGTTAAAATACAATATACCCGCCAATCTTGTCATGGTTTTATGGGCAGAGGACATCAGCCTGGATTCGCCGAAGGAAATTTTGGAAAAGGCACGCCGCTCGTATCAAGCGATACCAGATAAAGAGCATAGCATTCGAAAACATTATTTAAGGCAAATTAGGCTTTATCTTGGGATGCTAGAGAAACCTTATCTTTCTCCGCAGGGGCGAGTACTATCTTGGCCTGGGCGCATCCATCTCTACGCCGGCGTTCCCGAAGGCGTATCCGTCAATGATAGTTTTTCGGGCCTGCTTGCGGTGGGTGGATTCGAGGTTTCGGCAAAGCGTGTTGGAAGATATGTCCGTCATGTAGCGATCAGGTCCAGGGCGGGTAATGTTTGCAAGATTAAGGATCCATGGGGTTCCGGTAATATTCGTATAATAGATTTTGGCGCACGCAAGCAGGTTGATTATCGCATTGATGAAGGTACGATAATATTTAAAACAGAAATGGGTCACATATACTTATTGTCCGAACGCTCAGAAGGGCGCGATTATTTCTTCTCGCAGGTTGGTGATAGGACGATTGGTAAATGGACATTTGATAGACGGAAAGGTGAGCTTGTCACCGATAGGAGCGGTAATGGGCATCACGCAAAGTTGATTGGCAAAGCGGCAATTAGGGGAGGGGACGATAGCAATGGTGTGTTGGCGCTCAATGGTAACGGCGCATATGCGTTGGTCAAACGCACCCAGGATTTCAACTTTTCAAAAAACGAGAGTTTTTCTGTTGAGGCGAAGGTAAAAATACCGATGAATTCAGCGTCCTCCATGATCTCGATTTTATGCAGCATGGATGTAAAGCAGTACTGCCTTCTAGTACGTAACGGGAAAGCCAGGTTGTATCTTTCGTCGCCGAGAGGCAATAATTATTCCTTCGTGGAGAGTAAGTCAATAGTTTCGGATGGCCGATGGCACACGATTCGTGGAGTGCGAGACGCCGCGGACGAAATGTTATTTATATATATCGATGGTAAGTTAGATGGATTGTCGTGGGACTTGTCAACGGGGGATTTTTCGAGTGGCGCTCCAATATCAATTGGAGCGTATCTGTGGGGGGCGAATACGGTTTTTAGTCGCGCACTTATTGATGATGTAGAGGTCAAGAGTCTAGGCGTTGTTAATGAAGCAGAATAGAGTGGTCGCGCGAATCAAAGGGGGATTGGGAAACCAATTATTTTGTTATGCTGCTGCTCGTCGTATGGCTCTGGTTAACGATGCTGAGTTAATCATAGATGACGTTAGTGGGTTCACGTACGATGACAAATACCGGCGCCGATATCAGCTTGACCATTTTAATATTGATAGTCGCAAGCTGGCGACTGGTGAGCGTCTTACGCGAGTGGGACGCTATCTCAGGCGAGCATATAATGCACGTCTACCATTCTGTCAGCGTAGCTATATCCAACAGGAGAGCGCAGATTTCGATCCGCGCTTATTGCAGATCAAACCGCGTGGAACGGTATATATTGAAGGTTATTGGCAGAGCGAATATTATTTCAAGGACGTGGCTTCTACAATTCGCGAGGATCTTCGAATCACTGCGCCAACCGATTCTTTAAACTTGTCAATTGCACAACACATCCGGGGTTCGTCGGCTATTGCTGTCCATGTTCGATTTTTCGATGAACCGAATGTGTTGGGTGCCAATAATGCTCCTAGTAACTATTATGCTCGGGCAATAGAACGGATGGAGTCGTTGGTACCTGATGCGCACTATTTTCTATTTTCCGATCAACCAGATGCCGCGCGTACCCTTATTCGATTACCGAATGATCGGGTGACGACCGTTTCCCACAACAAGGGTGATGACAATGCCTATGCAGACCTATGGCTGATGGCGCAGTGCCGGCATTTCATTATTGCGAACAGCACCTTCAGTTGGTGGGGTGCGTGGCTGTCGAATTATTCACACAAACAAGTGATCGCGCCCGGATTTAAGATTCAAGGAAAGGAACGAGTGACAAGTTGGGGGTTTAGTGGATTACTTCCGGATGAATGGATAAAGGTTTAAGCGTAAATGCAAGAGCCAAAGATATCAGTCTTGATGTCCTGCTACAATGCGGAGCGTTGGTTAAGTAAGGCAATTGAAAGCGTGTTGTGTCAGTCGTTAGGGGACTTCGAATTTATTATAGTTAATGATGGGTCTACTGATCGCACCAAGGAGATTCTCGAGTTATACGCAAGGAAGGATTCACGAGTTTGCGTGTTAGACAAACAAAATACTGGCTTGGCGGACTCGCTTAATTGCGGCATTCGTGTCGCTCAGGGGGAGTGGATTGCTCGCCTGGATGCGGATGACGTCTGCGATCCCCGTAGGTTGGAAAGACAACTGGATCATGTTTTGCGAAATCCAGAAACAGTTTTGCTTGGGAGTGGATTTGTCGAGATTGACGAGGTGGGTCGAGAAATCAAAACTCACCTTTATCCGACACAACATCGTCAGCTGTTACGAAGGCTGGAGCGTGTAGGCGCGTTCTTTCCACACTCCTCGGCATTTTTTCGTCGATCAATGGTGATTGGTGCTGGAGGATATAGGCCGAGAATTAGACGGGCCCAAGACCATGACTTGTGGCTACGTCTATCCTCGAAGGGTACTATTGCTTGCTTAGCATTGCCATTAGTACTGATTCGAAAGCATGGGTATCAGATTTCTCATGAAGACGGTGGCCGCAGACAGATTGTGGACGGATATGTTGGAAGGATAAGCTATTTTATAAATCGATTTGGTGGGAATGATCCACTGGAGGGGGCTAATGACGAGGATGTTTCCATGTTTTTTAGGTGGGTTGAGAAGGAACTGGAAAATGCACAAGTGTTTCAACATAGGCGAGTTTGGTCCGACGCGAGGGCGGCATATTTTGAAAGTCCTAAGCGCTTGACTGGATTCGTGCGGTTTGGACAACGATTGATTCAGTCTGGATATATGGTCCCGTTGCTTAAACAAAAATTTATAGGCTCGAGATTGGCAGAGCAGATTGCAAGAGATTGGATAAAAACTGTTAACTGATAATTGTCTGTAAGTGTTCCTCTTCAATTATCATCATGGCCTTGCGCGGTGAATTGGTCACGGGCTCCCCGTTTCGTTGGTTGAGAATTCGAGGAGCGTATTGAGGTTGTATATATGTGTAAGTTGCGACAGAAGTGGCTGATTACGGGTGGATGTGGCTTTATTGGCACCAGCCTGATTCGAACGCTTCAGAAAGAAGAGGGTCACCAGATTCGGGTTCTCGACAATCTCAGTATTGGGAAGCGCGAAGACTTAGCGTCAGTTTGCGAATATAACGAGGTAAGCCAGGATGGCCTCGACGAGGCCCCCAAAGGAGTTGAACTGATCGTGGGAGATATCCTCGACGAAAAGCTTGCGTACACTGTGACTAAAGGCGTGGATGTTATTGTACATCTTGCTGCTAATACGGGAGTTGGACCGTCCGTTGAAGACCCGCGGGCCGACTGCCTTGCCAATGTTCTTGGGACCTTCAACTACCTCGATGCCGCACGAATAAACGCAGTTCCACGTTTTGTTTTCGCTTCCAGCGGTGCTCCCGCAGGTGAAGTGGAACCCCCGATTCACGAAGAACTACCCCCTCATCCGGTTTCGCCATACGGGGCCAGCAAGCTGGCGGGCGAGGGCTATTGTTCCGCTTATCACAAAAGTTTCAGCATCGATACCGTCCCGTTACGTTTCGGTAATGTCTATGGCCCAGGGTCGATACACAAGAGCAGCGTGGTCGCAAAATTCATCCGTCGCGCCATGAATAGTGAACCCCTTGAAATCTTTGGCGATGGTAGCCAGACCCGTGATTTTATCTACATCGATGACTTGATAAAGGCCTTACAATTGGCAGCGACCAAGCCGGGCATCGGCGGGGAGACCTTTCAGATTGCTACCAGCCGGGAAACCACCGTTGGAGAAATGGCAGAGCAATTGGTAAATGTGTTGGACTCCCGGGGAGTAAATGGCATTCAGGTCATCAATACCGAAACGCGAGTGGGTGACGTTCAGCGCAATTTCTCCGATACGACAAAAGCCAAGATGCGGTTGGGCTGGCAGCCAGAAACCGATCTTCAGGCAGGGTTGGAACGGACTGTAGATTACTTTCTAGGAGTCTGTCGGGTTTAGGTGATCGTCGCGAGCATGGTGGGAAAGCGGTCCAGTTTTTCTCGATTTTGAGGCGCATAGTGGGCCTATGCAACGAAAAATCGAGAAAAACTGGACCGCTTTCCTACCAGCGCAGTAGATTAATCCTAAATCCGACAGACTCCTAGCTAAGTGAGTAATGTGATCTCGCCATATTAGGTGCCAGCGCCATAGAACCTACTAAAGCAGATTAACGATTATGCCCTGCGAAACATTATTTCGAAATAAACGAATTTTGGTTACCGGTGCTTGCGGCACTGTCGGGGCGGAACTGGTGCGCCAGTTGCTGACTGACCCGGCGTATGGGCCTGCGGAAGTCATTGGTATTGACAACAACGAAAGCCAGCTTTTTTTCCTTGATCAAAAGTGGCTTGACGATCCCAAGGCACGCTTCTTTGTAACAGATGTAAGAGACGCTGACGAGCTGACCCGCCGAATGTATGGCATTGATATCGTATTCCATACGGCTGCACTCAAGCATGTCATTCTCTCTGAACGTTCCCCCGAGCAAGCGGTAATGACCAACATTCATGGCGTCCAGAATGTCGCCTCAGCGGCCATCCGAACACAGGTTGAAAAAGTCGTTTTCACCAGTTCCGACAAGGCGGTAAACCCAACCAGCGTTATGGGTACCTCCAAACTCATGGGAGAACGGTTGATGACAGCGGCCAACAGCAACAAGCGAGGCGATGGCCCCGTCTTTGCCTCGACGCGCTTCGGTAACGTGTTGGGGTCGAGTGGCTCGGTGATCCCTATCTTTCACAATCAGATTGCGCAGGGAGGGCCAGTGACTCTGACGCATCCTGAAATGACCCGCTTTGTCATGAGTATTAGCCAGGCGGTTAGGTTGGTCATCGACTCAGCCAGTCTTGCCCGCGGAGGCGAAGTGTTTATCACCAAAATGCCGGTGATACGGATCATTGATCTAGCCCGTGTGATGATTGATGAACTGGCCCCGCGCTACGGCTTTGACCCGAAAGATATCAAAATCAATCAAATCGGCACCAAGCCGGGTGAAAAGCTCTATGAAGAACTGATGAGTGATGAAGAGACTCGGCGATCGGTGGAACTACCCGAATACTTTGCGGTACTGCCGGCCTTCCGTGGCATTTATCATGATATCGATTATCGCTATGAAAACCTCATGAGCACCACGGTTGATAATCCCTACAACTCATCCAACGAACCTCCTCTAGAACCGGAGGCATTGCGAGCCTTCCTGCTGGAGCATGGTCTGCTGGGCGAACCCGCCGAATCCATGGCGCAGCGATACTGGCCCGGTGACAAGGAGGAGAAGAAATGAGTCATGTTCTGATCCTTGGCGGCGACGGCTACCTGGGGTGGCCCACTGCAATGTACTTCTCCCAACGGGGGTACCGGGTCACGGTAGTAGATAACTATTTCCGTCGCAATGCCTGTACCGAACTGGATACCGGTATGCTCTATCCGGTGCCGACGCTTCCCCAGCGCGCTGCTATTTGGCACGAGAAAACCGGGAAAGAGATCAAAGTCGTCATTGCGGATCTGGCCCAACCCGAAAACATGCGCCGACTGTTTACGGGGGGTATACAATACGCGTGGGCGGTAAACAAGACGTTTACCGGTAAGCCTGAAACAGTCGTCCATTATGCGGAGCAACCCTCCGCGCCCTATTCATTGATGGACTATCAGCATGCAGATATCACAGTAGTGAACAACCTGCGGGTTACCAACAACCTGCTGTGGGCTATCCGTGATCTTGCTAGGGATAGCCACCTCATCAAGCTGGGAACAATGGGTGAATATGGGACGCCAAATATCGATATAGAGGAGGGGTGGCTCGAAATCGATCACAAGGGACGAAAAGACAAATTCCTGTTTCCGCGACAAGCCGGCAGCCTCTACCACACGACCAAGATCATGGATACGGACCTGCTGTGGTTCGGAGTGCGCATGTGGGATCTCAAAGTTACCGACCTGATGCAGGGCCCGGTATATGGGATAGAAACAGACGAATCGTCCATTGATGAACGTCTCAAGACGATCTTCAATTACGACGAGATTTTTGGCACCATCGTCAATCGGTTCGTCACCCAGGCGGTGGTAGGGTATCCGCTGACCGTATACGGTGGTGGTGGCCAGACCCGAGGCTACCTGAATATCAAGGATACCTTGCAGTGCGTTCATGTATCCGAACAAAATCCGCCAAAGAAAGGAGAGTTGCGTATCTTCAACCAGATCATGGAGACATTCAGTGTCAATGACCTGGCTGAATTGACAAGGAAAGTGGGTGAGCAACGTGGGCACCAGGTGGAGATAAAGTCGATCCCGAACCCCCGAAAGGAAGCAGAAGAACATTACTATAATCCAACTTACCAAGGTTTGCAGGATATTGGAGTAAAGCCTCACTACTTGACCGAAGAGGTCATGGATGGACTGTTTGAGGTTGTGGAAAAATATCGGGGAGAGGTTAGGGAAGAAGTGATTTTCAGAGGGGTGAGATGGTAGTGATCCGTTTACTCCTATGCTGCTGGGTTCTCGGAGCTGCTCAAACTAGCGGTCATTCTGGTTCGAAGGGCACGGGAATGGGGCATCACGTGTGCGTATAGCCAACATCATAGAAGAGGGGCGGCTCGGGGGGCCTCAGGTTCGTATGGTGCGGGTGGCGGCGGCTCTGGCGGGCAAGGGGTGCAAGACCACCATCATCATGCCGCATCGTGATTCGGAGGCCTTTCGTGATGCCTGCCGCAGGGCCGGGGTGGATTTCATTGCCCTGCCGATATCGCGCATCACGAAGGAATGGCGCATAGCTTCTCGGTATCTTGCCTTGTTCCCTTATGAAATTTGGCGTCTGGTGCGCGTGTTGCGTGCGGGCGGTTTTGATCTAGTGCATGTCAGTGGCGGTTCCTGGCAATACAAGGGAGTCATTGCCGCGCGTCTGGCCGGCCTGCCGGTCATCTGGCATCTCAACGACACGCGGATGCCCGGTTTCATCCGCCGTATGTTCAATCCGCTGGCGCCCCTGGCTTCTGGCTATATTTTCACTTCACACAGAACAAAGGAGTATTATGGTCAATACGTTGTAAAGCGTTCCGAAAGCATCATTCCTCCGCCGGTATTTTACCCTGGGAGAGATAATGAGGAAGAACAACCATCTTGGATGAAAGCTGATGGCGAACTACTCGTGGGAACGCTTGCCAATATCAACCCGATCAAGGGGCTGGAAACTCTCATCAGGGCTATTGCCATCCTGCATGAGAGGTGTGTGCCTATTAGACTAATGATTGCTGGGCCGGTTTTTACCAGTCAGAGAGTCTATCATGCTAGTTTGCTGGAACTGGCGCGGCAACTTGACGTTTTAGACATAATTCACTGGGGAGGAAAGCTTCAGGATGTGCATTCATTCTTGCAGTCTTTGGATGTGTATGTTTGTTCCTCGGTCTCAGAAAGTTGGGGGATGTCTCTGTGGGAGGCCATGGCCATGGCGCGTCCAATTGTCTCCACCGATGTTAGTGATGTGGCCCGCCATGTCGTGGATGGTGAAAGTGGCTTCATCGTGCCTGTGGGGGACCATGAAGCCATGGCCGACCGCATCTTGCGCCTTCTGGAGGATGGAGAACAGGCCAGGAGATTCGGCCAGCAGGCGCGTCAGATCGCCGTGGAGAATTTCACCCCGGACATCATTGCCTCGAAAACCCTTGATTTCTACCGTCGCGTGTTGCATCCCAATAAGGGTTGAATTTTTTTGATGAACTCTCGTGTTTCCTTGTCTTTCGGAAAAGAAAAATGAAGTTGGCGCATTTGCGGAAGGTCTGGAGATACACCTGGCTTTATGGCCCGGCGCGAACCTATTACAAGATCGCCGGACGGACGCGGAAATTGCCCGTGCCATCATTGGCCGCCACGATCCCCGGGATATCGCCCTCATCGGCTATGGACAGTTCGGGGTTTCCACCATTGGCTATTTTCTGACGCGAAAATAAGGGCGCAGAATCAAGCTTGTGCATGACGTGGATGAGTTCACGGCCCAAAGCGCCTTGCAGATGCTTGGTGCGCAAAAAGCCGTTTCATCTCCCGCCAAGATGCTGGAGGATCCGAACATACGCTATATCTACATAGCTTCCAATCATGCCTCACACGCCGATTATGCCGTTGCGGCGCTGGCAGCTGGTAAGACTGTCTATGTCTATCGGCATTAGTGGCAGGAGGTGGAAGCGGTTTCAAGGCTACGTGTCAAGTGCCGTTTACCAATAATCTGGCGGAGCGTGATGTGCGCATGACAAAAGTACAGCAGAAAATATCGGGCTGCTTCAGAAGTATGGATGGCGCATTAATGTTTTGTCGTATTCGGGGCTATTTATCAACTTGTCGAAAACAAGGGCTGAGTGCATCCGATGCATTGGCGTTGGTTTTTGCGGGAAAATTACCCGGTTTTGATTTAATGGGCTGAGTAGTTACGAAATGCGAAGATGCCCTGTTGATGAGCTGATGAGAATCGTGAGCGAACTAGCGGGCAGAGAACTTAGTTCTTATCACGCAAAAGAGATTGTCGATCGATATTCATTCGAGAAAATGTCCGGACGTAGTGCGGGTGAAGAAAATACGAGATCATTCTTGCGTAAAGGGATAATCGGTGATTGGAAAAATCACTTTAATCTGGAGGCAAGAGAAAAGTTTAATATGTACGCTGGTGACCAACTTATTCGCTTGGGTTACGAAACCGATGATAGTTGGGTTGAACAACAGGCTGCCGAAAATGATATGTAAATCTCTGTTCCAGAGAGTATCAAGACAGTTAGGAGCGCGCTTTGCCGTGCTGGTGCTGGCGGTTGTTATATTGGTAGCAAGTCCTGTAAATGGCGCTAACCCAAAAGAACATGAACTGTTTGTTTCATTTCGCCTCGGAGGTAGCAGCAAAATCGAGGCTTATATTGCATCTAAAGGATTTGCTCGTTTGCCTATTGTCTACCAACGATATATGGATCGAGATCAGGACGGAAAGTTAGATCTTGGTTTCTATATAGATCACATAGGTAGAAGATTCGGCGAATATCAGGGGGCTGTTGCTCTTGATTGGGAGGGTAAAGCATATAGGCGTTTGATTGGGGGCGAGATTGCAAAGGAGGAGGCCGGAATCATTATTAGTGAGTATGTGCGATCTGTAAGCTTGCTGCAAAGTGTTTCCAGTAAACGGCTAGAAATCGGTTTTTACGGTTTTCCTTCGAAGCGATGTGCTCATGCCAAGTGTACAGAAAAGGAAGTGCGAGATTTGCAAAAACTCTATGATAGCGTGGATATTTTGTTTCCTTCACTATATCTAAATCGTGGCCTGAAAAGTTCGAATTGAGGGTGTTCAAAACTCTGTGTCAGTTAGTTTTCACAGAGCGATGTGTTTCTCCAGTCGCCCGTCAAAATGTATCGCCAGTTGTGACAAAGTCAGGTTCCAGTTTTGC
>Ga0256841_1001996_pt1 | contig 16801 bp, 17 predicted proteins | sample 356308metaG_FD_185971 | JGI IMG/M metagenome (GOLD analysis project Ga0256841, IMG submission 185971) | Hydrothermal vent microbial communities from Mid Atlantic Ridge, Atlantic Ocean - 356-308 | ecosystem: Environmental > Aquatic > Marine > Hydrothermal vents | place: Atlantic Ocean: Mid... | reverse complement strand
CGCGACGATCTCCCCCTCCATCCGCTCGTCGGCCACCACCGGCAAGGTGAGGCTCCCCCTGTCGAAAATTACCTCTACCTTTTCGCCCAGGGCTTCCGCCTTGGCAGGCGCAGCATAGAGGGCGAAGGCTTCGAAGATCTGATGAGCCTTGTCGGTAAAGTCATTGAACTGGCGCTGGGGATTGCAGCGATAGGCGATCTCCCCCTCCAGTACCGTCCCGTCAGCCTCCTTGGCCTTGGCAGTAGAGGCACGCCCCTTGACGGGAGTCAGAGCATAGCCCCGCACCTCCGTGCCGTCATTGAGAAATCCGTCTGTCAGATCGTCAAAAGCGACAGCTTGAAAACCCTTATCCACCGGAAGTTCCGCCGTCCAGTCGATCGTCAGTCTACGGCCTAGATTCAAGGCATTCATCAGATCGTTGAGCTCGTATCCGCCATACTCAAGCGCTGCGTTGGTAGGAACGACCCGTTTGTTCATCGTCGTCATCGTTCCCTCCTGCTGATTCATCGCCGGCATATCCAGATCTCCGTCGCCCAGGGCGCTGAGGCGGAAGTCGCCGGGCTGGTTATAGCCGACGGTGAAGCCTTCGGCTTCATCGTCCAGATCACAGATCAGAGCGACCCCCAGGGCATTGGACTTGGGCGGGATCATCACGGTCTTCATCCCGCAGTATTTCTCCGCCAGAGCCACCAGTCTCGCCAGATTCTCCCATCGGGGATGGCCGTAGAGATCCTCGCCGACAATCAGGGCGAAGGACTCTTTCTTCTTCATCATCTTCTCGAAATTATCGGCGAAGGCGACGGAATCAAGACCCAGCTCTTCGGCCAGAAGGTTGTGATCATACTCCACTTCTTTCTCCACCATCTCGGGGACCTTCTTCTTAACCTCCTTCTCTTCGCCGCTCTCTTCGTCCTTGACGATCTCAACCACCTCCTTCATCACCTTTTCCGTAACGGTGCGTTTGCGGGTCTCATGGTAGGCGTCGAGATAGTCCTGCAGATAGTCGGGGAGCTTCTCCCGGTCGGCAAAGAGGTCCAGGACCAGATAGAGAGTTTTCTCCTCCTGCCCCGGCTTGTGGGTCACGCACTCGACACTTTTACCGAAGGTTGGGATCAGCGTATCGCCGACGGGATGAAAATAGAGACCCGCCCCCTTGTTCATCTTCTGAACGTTATTGAAGGCATAGCGGGCATTGGGATTGTCGTTACGCAACGATGCGCCGATGCTGACGACGAAATCGGCCTCCTCCATAATCTCCTTGTAGTCGGCTCCGTAGAGGCTCCGGCCGCTGGCTTTGGCATAGGCCTGCAAAAAGCGCTGGAAGGGCCGAACCTCGGGGTTGTAGAGCTTTACGCCTCTTTGCTCTTTAAGGGTCTGGAGCATCAGGGCCTCTTCGTTGCTGATCATCGAGGAGAAGCGGATCGTCTCCGCTTTGTTTAGCGCGTCGACTGCCCGATCGAAGGCCGCTTCGTCCTTCGTGACGCCGCGGTTTTCAAAATCGTATCCGAAGCGCCCAGCCCCGCAGAGGCTCTGGTAGTTCCACTCGTTCTTGACCCGGAAGATCATCTCCTCGGGATTGTCGATGGAGGTAAAACGGGTCTCGTAATAGAGATGACATCCGCTGGAGCAATGGGCACAGGTGGCGGGGATCTCCTTGAGCTCCCAAGGGTTGGCCTTGTAGACGAAATCTCTCTCCGTCAAGGCGCCCACGGGACAGACCGCCGTACACTCTCCGCAGTCGGAGCAGTCGGTATGCTCAGTGCCGTTGCTGGGGACAATGATCGACTTTTGGAGCTTGTTCCACATAGCGTAGGCATCCTTGGGCATCGACTCCTTGTACTCCTTGTCCACCTTCTCGCCCCCGCGAGGTCCGGTCTTGATGGCGCTGTCGCCGATCATGTCTTTGCAGACAGTGACACAGCGCTCGCAGACGATGCAGAGTCCCGCGTCGTAGTGGAGCACGCTGGACCAGTTTTTGGTCTCGCGCATCGTATCGGGAATAGCGTAGTGCTGAGTGTCGACCCCAAGTTCCAAAGTATAGTTCTGGAGTTCACACTCGCCGTGCTGGTCACAGACGCCGCATTGGAGGGGGTGATTGACGTCATAAACCTCCATAATGGCCCGACGCTCTTCGAGAATCTCCTCCGTCTGGGTGACGACGACCATCCCCTCCTTGGCCTTGGCGTTACAGGAGTAGACCCGCTTGCCGTCGGCCTCCACCAGGCAGATCCGACACGCTAGCGTGGGTGAACAGCGGGTCAGGTAGCAGATGGCGGGGATAAAGATCCCGTTGGCCCGGGCGGCGTTGAGGATATACTCCCCCTCCGTCGTCCGGCACTCCACCCCGTCTATCGTGATGGTGATTTCGTTTTTACTCATGAACCTTCCCTACCTTCTCTATTTTTACGGGACTGAATCTGTAAGAGGATATCGCAAAGCTCCTTAGCCCCTTGTCGAACGACGGGTTGATCGCTACGGTTCCCTTCATAGCCGTATCGATCCGAAACACCCGGTCGTATTCGATACCGTCTTGAACGAAACGGACCCGATCCCCGTCCTTCAGTCTCGCCGCGGCGCCGAACTGCGCCGAGCCCCGCAGTTCGGCCTCCGCAGTCAACTGGTGAGCCCGGGCGGTAAAGGGAGAGAACTGCGGACCGGGATTGCAGCGGTAGAGCACGGTGCCGTCGAAGCTCTCGAGCTCTTCGGGCTCCACGGGAAGCGCTTCTCCCTCCATCACCCTGTGCTTTAGCAGATAGCCCCGATGTTCGACGCCGGTAGCATCGAAGTAGTCGGGAAGATCATCAAAGGCTATCCGTCGATAACCCTCGGCTTCCGGCAGCTCCGGGGTCAGGTCGATGATCTCCTCCATCTCGATACCCAGCTCCCGGGCAATGTCGGCCAGTTCGTAGCCTTCGTAGGGAAGGGCAGGATGAGTCGGAACTACCCGACCTTCAAGGGTCGTCAGGGTTCCCTCCTGTTGGTTCATCGCCGGTAGATCGAGATCGCCGTCCCCCAAAGCACTGAGGACGAAATCTCCCGGCGTGTTGATTCCGACGGTCATGCCGGAGGCTTCGTCGGCCAGGTCGCAGATCAGCGAAACTCCCAGCGTATTGGAGGCAGGAGGAATGACCAATAGACGGAAGTCGCTGTAACGCTCGATAACGGCTATCCATCGGGCGATCTCTTCTACACGGGGATGATTGTAGAGATCCTCTCCAACAATCAGCGTAAAATTTTTCCGCTTCCAGAGGGCCAGTTTCAGACGCTCCAACTCCTCTTCGCTGACGTTGCTCTCGGCGCTGAGATATCCGATATCCAAATCCTCCAGCAGACTATTCAAGGCTTCGGGAGCGGTGTTGCGCTCGATCAGCGTCGCCGCCAAAAGCGCCGCGACGCCCTCTTCACTCCCCGCTTCGTACTTCAGGTACTGGGTAACTTGCTTCTGAAGCCGGGGGTCTTCCATCGGATGACAATAGATCACCTGGGCCTTTTCCCGAACCGCAGCGGTAGCAAGGGCGAATTTCACCATCGGTGCGTCGTCGAAAAGCCGCGTACCCAGGGTAAGGACGACTTGGCTGCCACGCAATGTATTCAGATCCGCCGAAGGCAGACTGCGTCCCGAGGCTTCCCGGTAAGCCCTCAGAAACTTCTGATAGCCCCGGGCCTCGTCGCATACCAGTCGGGCCCCCGTCTTTTCGGCGATCCGACTCAGTAGAAGGGCCTCCTCATTGCTGATGACGGAAGCGAAGCGGATCGTCTCAGCCTTTTGAAAGGCCTCCACCGCCGCAGCCAGTTTTGCCGGATCTTTCGACGCACCGCGATTTTCGAAGTCGTAGCCAAAGCGGCCCGCCCCACAGAGAGAACTGAACTCGAAGTCGTTGGTTACCCGGTAGATTTTGGGTTCCGGTTGGACGATAGAACCGTGTTTGACGTTGTAATACATCTGACATCCCGCCGAACAGTGAAAACAGCTGGCGGGGATATACTCCAGTTCCCAGGCGTTGGCCGTATATTTGAAGTCGGTGCTCACCAGGGCGCCGACGGGACAGACCGCCATACATTCGCCGCACTGGCTGCAATCATCCAGGTCGCGGGTATTGACGATAGTGGACTTGTAGCCACCGGTCTCAATCGCCAGGGCATCGTCACCGACGATCTCGGTACAGGTACGGACACATTTCTCGCACATGATGCAAAGCGAAGGATCGTAGCTGATAAAGCCCCAATCCTGGACCGGTCGGTGCGGCTCTCTGGCGGCGAAACTCTGGCGATCGACGGCGAACTCCAGGGTTTTGTTCTGCAAATCGCACTCACCGCTTTTGTCGCAAACCCCGCATTCCAGAGGGTGATTGACGTCGTAAAGCTTCATAATATTCTGGCGCTCGGTGAAAAGCTCAGGGCTCTGGGTCCGTACGACGGCTCCGTCGACGGCCTTTTCCATGCATGAGAGGATCATTCCCTCAACCCCCTCGACCTCCACGACGCACATCCGGCAAGAGCCAATGGGTTCGACTTTACTCAGATAACACATAGTCGGGATATAGATGTCGTTGGCCCGGGCCGCCTGGAGGATTGTCGTCCCCCAGGGGACGGTCACCTCTTTCCCATCGATGGTCAGCGTTACCGTTTTGGATTGGACTTTTGCTACGCTCATCTCACACCGCCACCATGGAAATGTAGTAACAGCGCATACAGCGCTCCGCTTCGGCGATCGCCTGCTCGCCGGTGAGGCCCAGGTTCACCTCCCGGTTGTTGTCTCGCCGCTCCTCCACCGTCAGCTTTTCGCTCACCTCCCGGGGAATGCCCGGCATCCATCCGGTGACCTTCTCGTTCTTGTCGTAGACTTTGAGCTTGTTGAGATGATCTTCCATAATCTCCTCATCCGTGAGACTTACTTTACCGTCGTAGATGTATCGGCTGATCACCGAGGCGGCGCGCTTGGCCTGGCCGACAGCGTTGACGATGGTCATGGGACCGTACTCGCAGTCTCCGGCGGCAAAGAGTCCCGGGCGGCTAGTCATATAGTCCCGCCCGTTGGTCAACAGCGTGTTCCAGCTGGTGAGCTTAAGGTCCCACTCCTCGGGGAGAATACTCAGATCCGCCGCCTGGGAAACCGCCGGGATGAGCCAATCGCACTCGATTTCAAAGTCGGCTCCCTCGATCTTGACCAGCTGAGGTCGGCCGCCGTCGGGATCGGGGACCAGTTCATAACGGTTGACGATGAGTTTCTTGAGCTTGTTGTTCTCATCGACGATCCGTTCGACGGCGGAGTGGAAGATAAACTCCACTCCCTCTTCCACCGCTTCGTGATACTCCTCGTAGGTAGTATTGCGGATGATGGTCTTTTCGTCCCGGCGGTAGAGCATAATGACCTTTTTGGCTCCCTCTCGGACGGCACAACGCACCACGTCCATCGAGGTGAATCCGCCGCCGACGCAGACCACGGTCGTATCCTTCAGATCCTCGGAAGGCGGAGAGCCGATGCGGTATTTGTGCCAGAGGTTGACTTTGTCCAGCATGGCGATCGCTCCCCAGTACCCCTCCATATCCTCTCGCTCGTTTTCGGCCCGAATTTTCTTGGAGAGGCGTGTGCCGAAGGCCAGAAGCACCGCATCGTATTCCGCGTCCAATTCCTTGAGGCGCTCGGCATCGACCCGATGATTGGTATAGACGTCCACCGCTTCCAGGGAAGTCACCAGCTCGATATCCTTGTTATAGCGGTGGATAGGCATCCGGTATTCCGGAACCCCAACGGCAACCTCGCCGCCCAGAACAGGAAGCTCTTCGAAGATATCGACTTTGATCCCCTCTAGCCCCAGATAGTAGGCAGCCGTCAGGCCCGCGGGACCGGCACCGACAATGGCGACTTTTTTACCGTCGTTGCGCAGAGGCTTGGGCTCCTGGGGATGGAGAAATCCCAGATTGTGATCCGTCTCGTAATCGGCCCCCAGGCGCTTGAGCTCCATGATGGAGATCGGCTCATCGAGATTGGCCCGGCGGCAGGCATCCTCGCACGGGTGCGGGCAGACCCGGCCGCAGGTATGAGCCAGGGGCATGGTCTGACGGGTCGCCTGGAGCGATTCGGTAAAGACCATATCCCGCACCCCTTCGATATAGGCCGGAATATCCACATGAGAGGGGCACATATCGATACAAGGCGCCGTGACTTTGGCGATGTAATCGATCGCTTCCTCATAATGGGGTGAGCGTTTCTGCTCCAAGATGCAGGCGTCGAACTGATCTTTGTAGTACTCCATCAGGTCGAGAATCGGCTTGGGAACGGTTCGACCGATTTCGCATTTGGAAGTCAGCATCATGGTCTGGGAGACCTCTCTGAGGTGCTCCACATCCTCGAAGCTCCCCTCTCCCCGGGCGATCTTGTCCAGCAGATCATAGAGGATCCGTCCGCCCCAGCGTCCCGGAGCACAGCGTCCGCAGGCTTCGGAGTACTGCTGATAGGTGGCGGCGTATTCCGTCGCCAGACGTACCGCATCGACCTCCTCCTCGAAGATCGCCACTCCGTCCCAACCTATGAAAGCTTTCGAGGGTTTCCCCTCGTCATAGTTCTCCGGCAGTTTGAAGGCAGACTCTTCCCACTCTTCGGGTGCTTTCCCCCGGTTGTCGATCCGTTCTCCCCGCCAGGTGGAGAAGATCACCTTGGCCATCAGTGAGCCTTTTTCTTGACCACGATCGTCCAGTCCACTTCGTTGAACTTCAAAGAGTTCATCAGCTCGTGGCCGTGCTCTTTAACTAGGTCGGCACTCTTTTGAATGGGAGAGAAATCCCCGACTTCAAAGAGAAAAATTCCCACTTCCGCAGGCTTGAGATCGCTTTCGATCAACTCGATCATCCGGTCGTAGAAGTTTTCGTGCAGGTGACGCAAATCGTATCGTTTCATACTCTTCCTTTCCGTCTGATCTTATCGGTCGACTTCGCCGAAGACGATGTTGGTGCTTCCGATGATGGTAACCACGTCCGCCAGGTAGGTTCCCGGCAGAATATCCTGAAGGATCCCCGTATGGAAGAAGCTGGGGGCTCTGGCTTTGAGCCGGTAGGCATAGGGCTCGCCCTCCGAGCGGATCCAGAAGCCCAGCTCCCCTTTGGGAGACTCGGTAGGGGCGTAGACCGTCCCTTTGGGCGGACGCATCCCCTGGGTCACCAGGACAAAATGCTGCATCAGAGCGTAGTTCTGGGTCATGATCTCCTCTTTGGGAGCGGAGATATACTGGGGAGCATGAGCCATCAACTGACTCTCGGTCTTGGGATACATTCCGATGAGCTGGCGCAGGATCTTGATCGATTCTTTCATCTCCTCCATATAGAGGCGATAACGGCCGTAACTGTCGCAGCGGTCGCTGACGGGAATATCGAAATCAAGCTCCCCGTAGAGCTCATAGGGCTCCTCCTTGCGGATGTCGTACTCGATCCCCGATCCCCGGAGCATGATACCGGTGCAGCCCCAGCTCAGGGCCTGCTCGGGAGTAATGATCCCCACATCTTCCAGGCGCATCTTCCAAATCCTATTCTCCGTCAGCAGATCCTCGTAGAGTTTGATCTGATCGGGAAGCCGCTCAATGAAATCGGTCAGTTGGGTCAGCCACCCCTCGGGCAGATCCAGAGGCACACCGCCGATACGCACCGCCGAATGGGTCAGGCGCGCCCCGCAGTAATCCTCCATCAGGTCCATGGCAAACTCCCGCTCCCTGAAAGCGTAGAGGAAAATCGACATCGCCCCTACATCCAGGGCGTGGGTCGCCAGGAAAAAGAGGTGAGAGATGATCCGGTTGAGCTCCAGGAGCATGGTGCGGATCACCTGGGCCCGACGGGGAACCTCCAGACCGATCAGCCGCTCGACCGCCAGGGCAAAGGCATAGTTATTGGAAGTCGAAGCGATATAATCCATCCGGTCGGTAGTGGGGAGAAACTCGTTGTAGATCATATTCTCCGCCATCTTCTCGATCCCCCGGTGGAGATAGCCGATGTCGGGCAGGGCCTTGACCACCTGTTCGCCCTGGAGCTCCAGGATCAGACGAAGCTGACCGTGGGCCGAAGGGTGCTGGGGCCCGAAGTTGATCACCATCGTGTTGTCGTCCCGCTCGAAATTGAGGTTTTCGAAGAAGGGTTTGAGTTTGTTGGGCTGCTGCTGCATGACGGCTCCTACTTTCTTTTGTCCAGGACTTTGTGGGGACCTTTGTTGTAGTCCGCCAAAAGTTCGCTGCTGTACTCGACGGGAGTCTCCGTCTCGTCCACGAGGGAGGGATCGGCGCCGAAGGGCACTTCATGACCCACCCGGGCAAAGCGCTGGGTATCGTAGCGGTCGATCCGGGCAGGATCGCGGTTTTCGGGTCCGATAATGTCGCGATACTCCTTGCCGAAGATCTTGTCCACTTCGTACCAACTGGCAAACTCGTCTCCCTCGAGGGGATAGGTTTTGCGCAGAGGGTGTCCCTCCCAGTCGTCGGGCATGATGATCCGCTTGAGGTAGGGGTGGTTGTTGACGTAGATGCCGAACATATCGTACATCTCCCGCTCGGCAAACTTGGCCATATCATACAGCGGCACGATACTTTCGATCGCCTGATCCTCCTTGATACGGGTCAGGATACGGGTCCGCTTGCGCTCTTTGAGATTGAGGAGTTGATAAAAGATCTCAAACTCCCCGTCCCGGGCCAGGTAATCCACGGCGCTGAGCTCGGAGCACATGGCATAGTCGCACTCCTCCTTGAGGGTCCGAAGGGCATCAACGTTCTGTTCTGGGCGGATGTGGATTACCAGCTGACCGATCTCCACGTAAGCATCGAGGACCTCGACGGCGGCCTTCATCTTTTCCAGCACTGCGGCGAAGTGGGCATCCTCCACCGGCTCTCTGGGCACCTGGGGGGCAACCCAGAAACGGTCGGTGTATTTGGCTTTGGCTTGGACATTGTCTTTGGGGCTATACTTTCTCATCAGACGAACCTCTGGAGTTTTCTCTTCTTCTGATCGGCCGGCTCGCGGCGAATCTTCTTCTGGAGCATCATCATGGCGTATTGCAGCGTCTCGGGGCGAGGGGCACAGCCGGGGAGGTAGATATCGACGGGGATAATCCGGTCGACTCCCTGCACCGTGGCGTAAGTATTGAACATCCCGCCGGTGTTGGCGCAACTTCCCATAGAGATGACCCATTTGGGCTCGGCCATCTGATCGTAGAGGCGTCGGGCAAACTCGGCATGTTTCTTGCTTAGAGTCCCGGCCAGGATCATGACATCGGCCTGGCGGGGAGAGGCTCGGAAGATCACTCCCATTCGGTCAAAGTCGAAACGGCTTGCACCCGAAGCCATCATTTCGATGGCACAGCAGGCCAGACCGTAGGTCAGGGGCCACAGAGAGTTGGAGCGTCCCCAGTTGAGCAGTCGATCCACCGTGGTCAAAGCCACGGGCAGTCCTCCCGAAGAGGCGTAATTTACTTGATGCTGTGCCATTCCAGCGCTCCTTTCTTCCATGCGTAGATAAATCCGATTGCCAAGAGCAAAATAAAGAGGATCATTTCGGCAAATCCGAACCATCCCAAGAGTTTGAAGTCGATCGCCCAGGGAAACATGAAGACGATCTCCACGTCAAAGAGGATGAAAAGCAGAGCGATGAGGTAGAACTGTACCGAAATGCGGTTGGGCTGTTTGTTGGGCTCCGGTCCGCACTCGTAGATTGAGAGTTTCAGCTTCTCCGTATCGAGCCTGGCCAGCTTTCGGCTGACGAAGCGGGCCAGAAACAGGGTCGCGGGAAAAGCGACCGCCGTCAGCAAAAAGAGAACGAAGACACCGAAATAGGGATGATCGGTCACCATATGTGTCATTGTTTTACCCCTTTGTTTGGTATGCTATGCACAAGGTTTCACAGTGTAGCCAAAAGTTATTTAAAGGGGTTTAGAGGGCTGCCGAAGCCGCCGCAAAAGGGCTAGAGGGTGTAACGATGAGAAACAACGTTCAAGTAGAATCGATTCGGCCTTTCAATGAAAATATCACAGGCGGAAACGGTACAAAAGGAGTTAAATGTCCCAAAAAGTGAAGCGCTTCTTCATCGCACCGATCCGGGGGTATCAGTACCTCTCCCGGATGCTGCCGGCGAGTTGCCGCTACTATCCCACCTGTAGCGAATATGCCAAGTGGCAATTCGAGTTCGCCCGCCCCGACCGAGCGCTGGCTGCATCGGCTCTGCGGATTTTGCGCTGCAATCAGCTCTTTCCCGGGGGCATCGACTATCCCCTCGTTCACTGGAGAGCGCCCCGCCCCGTCGACGCGGCAAATCCCCTGTACTCTAGCAATCGGCCCTTTGCTCCCCTCCCCCGTCCTAATCCGACCGACAGGAAAATCGCCATACAATATTGGATCGTTCCCTACAAAGCGGGAAAATATTTCATCCTAAAGGCTTTTGATGACTGAAGTGACTTTGCATGAGCCCCTCGATATGCATCTCCACCTTAGAGACGGCGAGATGCTCCGCACCGTCGCCCCCCTGAGCGCCCGCTACTTCAGCGGCGCACTCATCATGCCCAATCTTGTTCCTCCCGTTACCGACGCCGAGGGACTTCGGGCCTACCGGCGGCGTATTCTCGAGGCTATCGGAGAGGAGCGTTTCGAACCCTACATGACCCTCTTTTTCAAGGAGGAGTATGATCTGGACTTCCTCAAGCCCTTCGCCTCGGAGATCACCGCCGTCAAACTCTATCCCGCCGGCATCACTACCAACAGCGAAGGCGGCGTTAGCGGCTTCGAGATCGAGCGGCTCCGCCCGGCCCTGGAGGCGATGAGCGAGCTGGGGATCCCCCTCTGTATCCACGGCGAAACAGGCGGTTTCGTCCTGGACCGGGAGCGGGAGTTCGTACCCATCTACGAAGAGCTGGCCGTCGCCTTTCCCGATCTGAAGATCGTCATGGAGCACATTACCGACGCCGAGAGCGTCGCCGCCCTTGATCGTCATCCCAACCTCTACGCCACCATCACCCTGCATCATCTCCTTATCACCCTCGACGAGGTCGCCGGAGGGATGCTTCAGCCTCACCTCTTTTGCAAACCCATCGCCAAACGACCCGAAGATCGCGAAGCGCTCCTGAAAGTTGCCCTGGAGGCTCACCCCAAGGTGATGTTCGGCTCCGACAGCGCCCCCCATCCCCGCCATGCCAAAGAGGCTCCCGGCTGCGCCGCCGGCGTCTTCACGGCTCCGATCGCCCTGCCCGCCCTGGCGGAACTCTTTGCCCGACACGGCAAGCTGGAGAATCTTCAGCATTTCGTCTCCACCAACGCCCGCCGGATTTACGAGATCGAGCCCCCCGCCAAGAAAGTGCGGCTCGTCGATCGGCCGATGAAAGTCCCCGAAAAGTACGGGGAGGTGGTTCCGATGATGGCCGGGGAGCAGATCGGCTGGAGCGTCGCCGAAATCATCCAGGAGTAAATGAGGAGAGAACCATGCCCAAGATCAGAGAATTCGAAAAGGGACACCAATATTTTCGCAGCGTCAAGTTCAAACAGAACGAAGAGCGCTTCAAAAAGCTCGTCCAAGAGGGCCAGAGCCCTCGGGCGCTCTTCATTGGCTGCAGCGACAGCCGGGTCATGCCCAACATGATCACCGGCAGCGGACCGGGGGATCTCTTTATCGTCCGCAACATCGGCAACTTCGTCCCTCCTTTCAGTCCCGATGACGACTATCATGCCACCGCCAGCGCCATCGAATACGCCGTAACCGACCTGGAGGTAAGCGACATCATCGTCTGCGGCCACTCCGACTGCGGTGCCATTAAAGCCTGCTTTGAACCCCACACTCCCAATGAGGAGAACATCCACACCGTCAAGTGGCTCCAGCTGGGCGAGCCGGCCCGGGATACCGCCCGCCGTTCCCTGCCGGGCGAGAGTCTGGAACTCCAGCGGGACTTCGCCGAAAAAGTCTCGGTGGTCTTTCAGTTGGAGAACCTCCTAAGCTATCCCGCCGTACGAAGACGGGTCGACGAAGGAAGGCTCTACCTCCACGGCTGGCACTACAACCTGGCTACGGGAGAGATCCTCTACTTCGACGAAGCGGAGCTGGAGTTCAAACCTTTGGGAGCCTCCTGATGATCGCCCGAAGTGTCGAAGAACTGATCGGAAATACACCGCTGATTCGCCTGGAGTATCTGGAGGGCAACGGCTGCCGACTTTACGCCAAGGCCGAATACCTCAATCCCGGTTCCAGCGTCAAAGACCGCATCGCCAAAGGGATGATCGAAGCAGCCTACGCTCGCGGAGAGATCGACAAAGAGACCGTCGTCATCGAACCTACCAGCGGCAATACCGGCATCGGCCTGGCGATGATCTGCGCCCTGAGAGGTCTACGACTGATCCTGACGATGCCCGAAAGTATGAGCGTCGAACGGCGAAAGCTCCTGCGCCATCTGGGAGCCGAGCTGGTTCTGACTCCGGCCGCCGAAGGAATGAAGGGCGCTATCGCCGAGTCCCGACGCCTGGCGGAAGCGTTCGAGAAGGTCTTTCTCCCTTCCCAATTCGACAACCCCGACAACCCAGCGGCTCATCTCGCCGGAACCGGGCCCGAAATCCTGCGGGATCTTGGGAACCTTGATCTCTTCATCGCCGCCGTCGGCACCGGAGGCACCTTCACCGGCACGACCCGCTACCTCAAGGAGCAACTGCCCGATCTTTACGCCGTCGCCGTCGAGCCCGAACGCTCCGCATTCCTCAGCCAGGGCGAGGCGGGTCCCCACGCCATTCAGGGGATCGGCGCAGGATTCGCTCCCTCGATCCTGGAGCGCGAACTCATCGACGAAATCCTCACCGTCGAAGACGAAGAGGCGATCGCCTACGCCCGGGAAGCGGCATGCAAGGCGGGGCTATTGGTGGGAATCTCTTCCGGAGCCAACCTGGCGGCGCTGCATCGCCTGAGCCAAGCTCCGGAACACCGGGGCAAAACCCTCGTCACGGTACTCCCCGATACGGCGGAGCGCTACCTCTCGACTCGGCTTTTCGATTCTGCTTAGCCTCTTGAGGCTGTGGCGTCACAGCAGGCCGACTAGTGCGATCAGCAGTACCGGCGGGGTGATCACTAGTCCCACCTTCATATACTCTCCCCAGCCGATCTTGACTCCTTTTTGTGCCAGGACATGCAGCCATAGCAGTGTGGCAAGCGATCCGATGGGGGTCATCTTGGGGCCCAGGTTAGCCCCCAGGATATTGGCGTAGGCCAGCGCCTCGTGGCCGGCGTAGCCGACCTTGTCGATGGCGATATCCATCACCATGATGGTGGGCATATTGTTCATCACTGCCGAAAGGAGTCCAGAGAGAAAACCCGTTCCGATCACCGCGGCAGAATCGCCGTAATGACCAAACCCTTCGATCCATGAAGCGATCACGTCGGTCAGACCGGCGTTTTTGAGTCCGTAGACCACTACGTAGAGCCCGATGGAAAACCAGACCACCTGCCAGGGCGCGGCTTTGATGGTCATGATCGGCTTGGTCGCTTTGTAATATGCGGCAATCCCCAGAAAGAGCAGCGCGCCGCCCAGGGCGAAGAGTGAGACCGGCAGACGGTATTGCTCTCCGATGAAGTATCCGAGCATCAGCAGTGCGAGGAAAAACCAGCTGATTTTGAACATGGTGCGATTTTTGATGACGCTGGAGGCTTCGGGAAGCAGCTCCACGTCGACGCGTTTGGGAATCTCCTTGCGAAAGTAGAGCCAGAGAATGGCAACGGAGGCGAGGATGCTCAGCAGGTTGGGTAGAAACATATGCCGGGCATACTCGAGAAAGCCGATGTGAAAATAGTCTGCGGTGACGATGTTGGTGAGGTTGGAGATCACCAGAGGGTTGGAGGCGCTGTCTCCGATAAAGCCCCCTGCCATCAAAAAGGCGAAGATCCCAGCGGGCTTCATCTTGAGGTATTTCATCTTCGCCAAGAGAATCGGAGTAAGAATGAGTGCTGCACCGTCGTTGGCGAAAAAGGCCGCCACCAGTGCACCCAGGATAAGGATATAGACGAACATCCTCGTGCCCGATCCGCCGCTGAGTTTAGCCATCTTGATCGCTGCCCACTCGAAGAAACCGATCTCGTCGAGCACCATCGAGAGGAGAATGATCCCGATAAAGGCCAGGGTCGCATCCCAGACGATCTCGACAACCCGGATCACATCCTCGAAGCTGACCACTCCCAGCAGCAGCGCAGCAAGTGCTCCGATGACGGCGCTCGTTCCGATTTGCAAGCCTCTCGGCTGCCAAATGACAAAGACAAGGGTTGTGATAAAAAGAAGCGTGGCAGTCCACATCAGGATGCCTAATCGTTCGCCAACGCGGCTTCGATCTCGGGCAGCAAGACTTTGGAGATCTCTTCGTAGGTTTTCTCGAACGCTTCCGGGCCTTTTCCATCGGGATCTTCGAAGCCTACGTGGATCTTGGGGACGGGTCGAGGGAACATCGGGCAGGTCTCTTTGGCGTGATCGCAAACGGTCACGATCAGATCGTAGTCGTTGTCGATCATCTCGTCGAGGGTCTTGGATCGGTAGCGATCCTGCCAAATCCCCTTCTCCTCGAGGATGCGCCGGGCATTGGGGTTGACGCTGCCTGTGGCTTTCACGCCGGCACTCTGCGCTTCGATCCCCTCCAGCTCGGCGTTGACCAAAGCTTCGGCGATAATACTGCGGCAGCTGTTTCCCGTGCAGAGAATGAGGACTTTTTTCATCGCGGATCCTTTGTCCGATTTCGAAGGGAAAGCATAGCGGTAAAAGTTTAATACATCAATAAATGTTGATATATTTTCGACGTCTCTTGCCAGACAGAGGCGCAACGGGCGTCGTACTTTTTATTGACGGGGCTTGAGATAGGCTTCCGTATCCATAAATCCTACGGCATCACCTTTTTGCGCACGGACTCTCAAGATATATCGGCCGGGATTTTTGATCGCGAGTTTTTCCAGCACATAGCGCCCATCTTTATAGGGAAGGTCGGGGAACACCTGATCCTCTTTCTCCGTATGGGGTCGGGTCAGAAGCAGGCTCACATTTGCATCGGGGACGGGTTTGCCCGAACGGTCCGTTAACTCATAGACGATGCGGTTGACCGGCTCCAGAGCCATGATCGTCCCGTGTTTTCGCTTGAGATGCTCGGGCTTGAAGTCCGAGGGTTTGAATCCCGAGAGTTTCAGTCGGTAGCGGCTGTCGAAGCGCTGCTGGGCTTCAATGATCTCGTTGGCATCGGTATCGGCTGTCTGATACTTCATCATGTACTCGTTGGACTCGTGCACCGGCATCCCGATGGCATGTTTGACGGTCCAGTAGCCCAAAATGACTCCGATGGCCACGAAGCCGAGAATCATATGGGGCCAGTAGGTCTTTTTATTTTCGTTTGCCATAGCGTATCCTCATGTAGATTGGTCGCCCGAAATATACCCAAAAAACCAAAATCGCCCCTAAATAGACAAGCCAGGTTATAATTTTTATAAGCCACTGACTCTCGTTCTTGATCGTATGCTCCAGTGTGGCTCCCCTGTGGGCGGCCAGTTCGTCGGCCAGTTCCGAATAGGCCTGGACCATCGCCACGTCATATTTGGACTGCTCCGAGTTGCTGTCGGCACTGCCCAGGATATCGATGGCATATTTTTTCACCTCGTGGTCTCGATACCACTTCTTCATCTTCGGATCCGAGACGAGAATCCCCAGCCGCTTATTGTTGGGGAGAAAAACGATAGCCACCCAAGGTTCACTCAGACTCTTAGCGTATTTTTTGACATACGCGTAGAGATTGGCTCGTTTGGGGAGTCGGTCGTTGCTTGCGATCACGTAGGCATGTATGCCGGTTTTCTCTTGGAGCTCCGCACCGATCTTGTCGATCACTTCGCCCGCTTTGGGTGAGATCAAATGATCGTTGATAAGATAGTTGGCTTGGAGGGTAAAAGAGAAGAGGATCGCAAGCAAGGTTGCCCTTGCTGCGTTGATCATAGAAGTATTAACCTACGTAGAGATGGTTGGGAGTCAATACGGCCCAGAGGGTCAAGAGCGCCAACCCCAGCATAAAAAATCCAAGGACTTTATCCATAATCTTGATCATTTCTTCTCTCCTTCTTTGACATCCTGGAAGGCGAATTTCGCATTCTCTTTGCTGATCATCTTCACATTGTCGAGGCTACCGACGATGGGAGTGGGATCATAATAGTGGGTCGATTCGGCCCGTTCGACACCGATTGCTTTGGTAATCAGGAAAGCCAGGATGCTCAGGAGCAGAGCCGTAGCGATCAGCATCCCTAGCAGTCCATTGATGCCCCAGGGATTTCTGTTGGTGTTTTCTGTTGCTGCCATAGTGACTCCTTACTGCTTGAGGGTAGCGATATAAGCTGCCAATGCCTTCTCCTGAACGGGAGTGAAGCGATCGACGAAGGCGGGCATGTGGCCGATGATACCTGTCTTGCCGTTGGCGAGAACATGCTTAATCAATGTCTCGTCATAACCGGCCAAATCGGGAGCCTGACCGCCGTTGCCCTTGCCGTCCTGACCATGACATCCGGCACAGGTTGCCCAGGCGGCAGGAGCGTCGCCCTTCATACCGCCGGCAATGTATTCAGCCACCGCTTCGGCATCTTTGCCCTGTGCCATTCCGGCGGGCATAGCTCCCATGGGATACTTGAGCTGATGCTGGCCGTTTTTGATGACGGCAAGGACCTGCTCCTTGGTGAAACGCTTGGTAAAGTCCTGAGCTTTACCGGAGAGTCCGTCGCCGGTCTCTCCGTGGCAGGGAGCACACTGGACCAGGAAGATCGACTCGCCCATCTCCTTGAGGACTTCGGGAGAGGCGTT
>Ga0256841_1001995_pt1 | contig 16805 bp, 17 predicted proteins | sample 356308metaG_FD_185971 | JGI IMG/M metagenome (GOLD analysis project Ga0256841, IMG submission 185971) | Hydrothermal vent microbial communities from Mid Atlantic Ridge, Atlantic Ocean - 356-308 | ecosystem: Environmental > Aquatic > Marine > Hydrothermal vents | place: Atlantic Ocean: Mid... | reverse complement strand
ATGAATCAATTGATAGCGGAAGGTGTCCCGGTGTTTTTTAAGCTCACGGATGATCGGTGCAATTTTCATGAAATTCGGGCGGGCACCGGCAATCAGGTGTATGAGTGGTCTTTCTTTTGTCATCTCTTTTTCTATAAAATTTAAAGCACGCTACCGCCGTACCATGTATTATGCAATGTTCGGCTTAATCTCTAAAACATCCTTGTTGCTATTGTGACCGATCCTGAGTGATGATCAGCATATTCTCTTCATTTGCCTTTGAACTATCATCGGATTTGATTTCTGCTTCTGGTAAAGTGATTACACCGTTCGGGTCGGCCTGCCCCATAAGATCTTGAACAATTTTTTCTGAGGCGGTTGCCAGCTCCTGATCAAACCGGTCCCGTTGTGAAATACCACGGGTGTATTTAATACTGGCGAAATTGGTTTTGCCGGGTTGGAAGTTCACAAACAGAGAGCTTGGGAACATTGGCACGATGTTCTGTACCCTTCTACGCCTGATCTGTTTCTTTCGTACCAATTTTGGCAGCCAGGTTTTGAAGCCTTGACACTGCAGATTTTCCTCTGCTGTGATTTCCTGTCCGGGTTTTGTATGGACGACACACCAGTTACCCATTTCCCCCTCCCTTTTGGTCAGTCCGAGTGTATGCTAGGTTACACACCCCGTTGAGGAATACAAAGCGGTTATTGTTAAGGATTGATAATTAGATGCCACGTGAGCCCTTCTTGAAGGGAGAGAATGATGTTTCACACTTATCTTTTTGTTTTATATTGTATTTATTTTACATCTTGATTGTGTCCACGTTCTTGAGGATAAACACATCCCTTGCCTGACTGTTAACCAGTACGTCCGACGCAATAGTATTCCAGACCAGCCTTTTTCATTTGATCGGCTTCATAGACATTCCTTAAGTCGATGAAGGTATTGCCTGTCATGATGGCCTTTAGTTTTTCCAGATCCAGTCCACGGTAGGCATTCCATTCCGTCATGAGCACGACTGCATCGGCATTTTCCACTGTTGACAGAATATCATCGCAATAGGTGACTGCTTCAGGCAGGTGTTTTTTCGCTTCTTCCACGCCTTGTGGATCATGTGCTCTGATCTGTGCCCCTTTATCGATTAACGCAGGCAGGATCGCAAGTGCTGGGGCATCACGCATGTCGTCGGTTTCTGGTTTGAAGGTCAGGCCCAGAACAGCAATGGTTTTTCCTGCTTCGCTTCCTCCAAGGGCCCCTCTGATCTTCTTGATCATGCGAGCCTTCTGAGCCGCATTGACTTCTATGACCGCCTCGACAATACGGGATGAGGTGCCGTGTTCCTGGGCGATGCGTACCAGTGCCTGAGTATCCTTTGGAAAGCAGGATCCCCCGTAACCCGGCCCTGGATGGAGAAACTTGCGTCCAATACGCCCATCCATACCCATTCCTTTGGCTACCGCATGGACATCTGCACCAACTTCTTCACATAACATGGCGATTTCATTGATGAAGCTGATCTTGGTCGCGAGAAAGGCGTTGGAGGCATATTTGATTAATTCAGCACTTTCGAGCCCGGTTTTGAGGATCGGTGCCTCGATGAGATTGAGAGGACGGTAGAGTTCTCTCAGCAAGGCCTCGGCCCGTGCGCTTTCTACTCCGATGACGACACGGTCAGGTCGCATAAAATCTGAAATTGCAGCGCCTTCTCGCAGAAATTCCGGATTGGAAGCGACATCAAAGTCCGCATCGGGGTTGGTCTCACGGATGATGCGCTCAACATTGCGGGCAGTACCCACTGGCACAGTGGATTTGTCCACGATCACCGTGTAGCCCTGTAGGTGTTTTGCGATCTCTTCAGCGGCGGCATAGACGTATTTGAGATCAGCATGGCCATCACCGCGGCGGGTGGGTGTGCCGACGGCAATAAAGACCAGATCGGCGTCAGGCACATGCTCTTCGAGTCGGCTTGAGAAGTGCAAACGACCGGCTTTGACGTTTTTATCGACCAAATCCACCAGACCGGGCTCATAGATGGGGATTTCCCCCTTCTCGAGTTGTTTGATCTTGTCATTATCGACATCTACACAGGTCACGTTCACTCCAAATTCTGCGAAACAGGTGCCTGAGACCAGACCGACATAGCCGGCCCCTATCATTACCACGTTCATAATTTATTCTTCCTTTTCGGGATGTATGGAAATTGGTGATTAAAGGATTCGAAATATTCTGGCTTCGAGCATACCATCGACTGGATCTACCAGTAAATCCCCACGACTTGTTAAAGGGAACCGTCCCCTTTATTTGTCAGAAATTGACACAACATCTGCTGCAACTCTAGACATCAAGAAAAACGTTCTTGTAATCTGAACCTGTCGTTTTTTCCTGAGAGGATGCTCAGGAATCCGACGTACTACTCATCAACCTAAACAATTAGAAAAAGGAGTTTCTTATGTTCAGAAATATTCTATTCGCTCTCTTGTTTTCCCTCTCATCATTGGCATTCGCTGCCGATAAAATCGATATCAATACTGCGGACTCCGCTACCATCGCTGAATCCATGAAAGGGGTTGGCGAGGCCAAGGCAGCCGCCATCGTCAAATATCGAAAGAAGAATGGACCGTTTAAGTCTATTGATGATCTGATGCAGGTCAAAGGGATTGGAGAGAAAACGGTTGAGGCAAATCGCGACATCCTTTCCGTAGGTACTGTGAAGTAATTTTTACCTTCCTCCCTCCCCTTTTCCGGGGAGGGATTCCCCAATAAAGGGGACGTTACCCTTTCAATAAAGGGGACGTTACCCTTTAATTAAACTGTAAAACCAATATGTTATGCCAAGACGTGCACGTATTGTAATCCCGGGGATTCCACATCATGTGGTCCAACGAGGAAATCGTAGAGGGAATGTATTTTTTGATGATGACGATCGGATCTTTTATCTGGAACGATTAAACGAGTATTGCCAAAAATGGCATGTTGATGTTTTAGCCTATTGCCTGATGACCAATCATGTTCATCTTGTGTTGAAGCCAGAAACGGAGTCTGGACTACAGGATGTTTTAAAACCGCTACACATGCGCCATTCCCAGCGTATTAACAAGGCCAGAAACTGGAGTGGTCACCTTTGGCAAGGACGTTTTTTCTCTTCACCACTCGATGACGCCTATACCTGGTCGGCGATCCGTTATGTGGAAAGAAATCCAGTAGTGGCAGGTCTCGTTGAGAAGGCAGAAGAATATCGTTGGTCGAGTGCTGCAGCTCACTGCGGGCTTACAAAAGATCCCATGCTCTTGCCCCTCCCGGAGATTGGAAACGCTATCCCAACGAATAAGTGGGCAGATTGGTTGGCAGTTTCAGGCGATGAACAGACGACGAGGATCTTGCAGAGAAACTTTGAAAAGGGAATCCCTTGTGGTTCAGAGAACTTTATTGACCGGCTTGAAAAATTGGCAAATCGAGAGTTGAAATACCGCCCACAGGGCAGGCCTTGCTCCAATAAAGGGTAACATCCCCCATTAAAAAAGGGGACGTTACCCTTTATTCCACCCTTTATTCCTAACGCTTTTTTTCCTGAGTGGCGGACGGCCTATCCGTACGAATTAGACGGTGTGGTGTTCCCCCTTTGAGAGCGGACTCGGCTGTCACTGGTTTCAGCGGTGGAATGGTTACATCATAAGGCAAAACGGATTTATCAATGGTGTGAGTACGGAGATAATCACTTCTTTTTCTGCATTGAAGCTCCGAAACAGAGTCCGCAGCATCAATGGGTGCCGCACTGTATTTAAAGCCCATCTTGGTTGCACAAGAGTGATATTTTCCATCCCATGTGTATAGACAAGTCAAACATGCCGCATTTTGTGCATTTTCCTCTGCTTGCTGATCGGCAATGGCGGCTTGCTGTGCTTCGAAGTCATCACACCATTGCTTTGGGATCCACGCAGGTGCTTCGACCCTACGAGTACCTTTGCCGATCAACTTCTTCGCCTTGATTATGACAGAGATGTATTTCTTATTATCTGCCCAACTCGCAGGTGGTCCCCAATTCCATGGCGTTGACATTTCTCCTCCGTCACAATAATACGCCTTGGTTTTGGCATCGAGGTTGAGCCTATCCAATAACATCGCCGACTCTGTGACGTTGAGGGACTTGGGAAACAACGTTTCCCAGGCTGTCTTCATGCATTTTTGGGTTCGCGATGGCACGCCACCATCAAAGGTGGCCACTCCTTTAGATGAGAAACTCTCATCGTAAAGTGATACAGTCTGGTAAGCTCTGTCACCATTTGCATTAACTCGGAAATAACCCACTTCAATCTGGACATCACAGGTGTATTTTGCATTGGCTGCCAAACTGAGAGTACACAAAACCATAATGAAAAAAGCGTGTGGAAAGACCTTTTTGAGTGGATACACCTGAACCTTCTCCTGATCAATGAAAGATCAAGTCTAACGTACCTGTGCCCCCCGGGTAACACAACAGTGTGAAAGAGTGTAATACCGGACATCTTCATTGGTCGTTCACAGACGCACGAAGCCGATAAGTGAGGGGACAAATAGACGACTATGTCACTGCTTTATTCCGACATGTACAGGGCATCGATAATGGGGCAATCATCGATTGTATAGTTGCCCCCCTTGCAACGAGCTATCATTTCGAAAAGTGCATCCCTGAGGTGTTCCAAATCACGTATTTTGCTCTCAACCACATCGATCTGCTGCATTGCCATGGCCTTCACCTCACCGCAATAATGATCAGGCTCATCAATAAACTTTAGCAGTTCCTTGACCTGCTCAATGGTGAAACCAATCTGACGGCAACGACGAATGAAGTTGAGCCGCTTGATGTCAACCAAAGAGTAGATCCGATGACCTCCTTCAGTCCTTGGTGGTTCGGGCATAAGTCCTGTTTTCTCGTAGTAATGTACAGTTTCCACCTTGCAACTTGCCTGTCTGGCCAATTGTCCAATCGAATAGCCGTGTGCTGTCATCACCGAAACCCTTGATCCTGTAGTTGCTACAGGTTCTATAATAGCATTTAAAGAGGTAAGTTGACGAGAAAAACGATGAATGACTTTATTGAAAAATCGGTGCTGACCTGTCCTGAATGCGGCTACAAGGAGTCACTTGTTATGCCCACCGATTCCTGTCTCTGGTTTCATGAGTGTCCCAATTGTCACACACTGCTGAAACCCAAACCTGGCGACTGTTGCGTTTTTTGTTCCTATGGTTCGGTGGCCTGCCCGCCTATACAGAAAGAGGGTTCCTGTCATGATGCGGGTGGTTGTTGTGGTTAAAAATCACTCCAGGAAAAAACCCTATTTACGCTGGTTAACGTTGTTTGTCACATCCAGCACTTTGTTGTGTTGCGCCCTGCCCGTGCTTCTGGTCTCCTTGGGTCTCGGCGCAGTCGTCGCAGGGTTGTTCTATAATATCCCCGGCCTGTTGTTTCTGGCAGAACACACGTATTGGACCCTGGGCCTTTCGGCGCTGATGTTGATATTTCTGGCCTGGGTTATCTGGCGACCCAATCAGAGCTGCCCTACCGACCCAGAACTGACTGCCCATTGTCAAAATACCAAACGTTGGAATCAAAGAATTTTCTGGTTTAGTGTTTTCATCTGGTCGATCGGTTTTTTCTTTAGTGTGTTGTTATTGCCCATCCGGCAAATGTTTGATCTTTAGATAGAGGACAAGATGATGCGTGTTCTTAAAATACTGGGACTCTTTGTTTTACCAACTCTTTTACTGCCGGCAAGACCCGCACTTGCCAGAACAGTTGAGGCTGAAGTCTATGGCATGACGTGCGCATTTTGTGTTGATACTCTTCAGCGGGAATTCAAAAAAATGGATTCGATCGCTTCCGTTGATATCAGTTTGAAATCAAAAATGATCCGTCTGCAAACAGAAAAAGATCGACCCACCATAGAAACCATCCGGCAGACAATTCGTGATGCGGGCTTCACACCAGAGAAGATCACAATCATTGATAAAGAATAAAACAGTATTGGCTGTTTTTGTATTGATAGCGTGCTCAAGCAGGGTGACCCTTTCCTGGAGTATGGGCCTGCGGTCTTTCGTGGCACTGCCGGTTGACAAGCAGGGTACCGTCGTCCGATTGTCATTTGATCATGCAGGCAAAACAAAAAAGGACCAACTGGTGATCAGTGCAGCCCACGGGATCAGTGCCAGGCAAACCTTCCTGCTGGGCATGCCTTACCGCCTTTCTCCTGGTGGTAACAACCGGCTAGGTGATGCCTCGTTTCTTTACCGTCAGATCTGGTTACAACAGGATCATATAAACGGCACCGACCGCTTTGCCGTGCTGGGTGGTATGCTCCTGTCAACGGAAGATAACCGCGATCCCGCAGTTCAAATCGGTGTGGTCTCTACCCATTTCCGTGACCGGTATGAACTTGATTTCGATGTGCTCTATCAGGCCGGTATTGCTCATCGCCCGGATGCTGCGCGTTACGATCTCTCTTGGCAATATCGTCTTGCACCTACCGAATACCCCAAGTGGGGGATCGCAAAAGAGTGGTATGGGGTTCTCGAGCTGAATGGGCGATGGCGTGAAGGAAGTTCAATCACCCATCAAGTGACTGCCGGCATACAATGGGTACACCCCACCTGGGTCTTGGAAGGTGGCGTGATCAAGGACATCAATAGTGAAAAAGAATTTCGTTACCTCATGAGCCTTCGTTACCACTTCTGAAATATTAAAAAGGGAACCGTCCCCTTTATTACGTAGTTTTTTTAGTTTTTTTCACCATCTTTTTGGTTTTTTCTTTTTTAGTGGTTTGCTTTTCTGTCTTTACAGATTTTTTCGTCTTCCTGGGTTTTTCAGTTTTTTTTGCTTTCGTTGATTTGGCTTTTTTACTTACCTTCTCAGATTTGGTTTTACTCATCGACTTGGCTTTTCCCGGTGCCGCACGGCAGTAGGCTTTGACTGTATTGCCAGATTTGTTTTTGTAGCTGGAAACCCAGGTGCATTTATCTGACGCCATACATGAAGACTTAGATTTACCTTTACATCCCGTCGCTGCAAGTGTTGCGGTGCTTAATAAAAATGAAAAGATGAGACATGCAGTGATCAAAATATTTTTCATTCAAATACTCCCTCATTGATTAATCAATAAAACCTCTGAACAATTCATCCATAAATTGTATGAGGACGCAAAAAACAAAAGTGTGATTTGCTTTTGCTCACAAATCCAATCGCGCGATGCAATCGATTTTAGCAGTATATCCCTGAACTGCAGGAAAACCGGAGAAACGCTGATTTTCTCAAAACAGCTTTAAGTAGATATCATTTTTTTAATTAACGGAAACTGAATTTATTCCAAACAATGGAAAAAATGGGTAACGTCCCCTTTTAATAAACAATGGAAAAAATGGGTAACGTCCCCTTTTAATTGATGTCAATCTGTGTACCCGGCCGGGCGATTGTGGTCGGGGCAGAGAATTCCCTGCGTAGACGGGTGGCAAGGATGGACTGTGCCTCCGGTTCACCATGGACCAGCAGGACCGGTGGCTGACCCTGGAAATGGGCATACCAGTCACATAGCCCGTTCTGATCGGCATGGGCGGACAATCCACCCACTGTGTGAATAGTGGCTCCCACGGCGATCGTTTCTCCCCACAGCCGGATCCGTTTGGCCCCATCCACCAATTGTCTTCCCAGTGTGCCGCGTGCCTGAAATCCGGAGATAATGACATGGCAGTTACGGCGCCAGAGATTGTGCTTGAAATGGTGCCGGATCCGGCCGCCGTTACACATGCCGCTGCCGGCAACGATGATCGCACCCGAGTGAATATTGTTGATGCGCATGGATTGTTCCGGTGTCATGCTCATGATCAGGTTAGGCAGCAATGCCGTCATTTCTTCATCACCCAACAGGGCCGTAGCCTCCTTGTCGTACAGTCTGAAGTGGCGGGTATAGATTTCGGTCGCATCAATGGCCATGGGGCTATCGAGAAAGATTTCCCAGTGGCTCATGTTCCATTCCCGGTAATATTTTCGGAAAAGGTAGAGGATTTCCTGAGTTCGCCCCACGGCAAATGCCGGGATCAGGACATTGCCACCGGCTCTCCAGGCCGCTTCGAGTATGGATTCGATTTCCCGGATGGTCTCATCCAGGGGTTTGTGTTGACGGTTTCCATAGGTGCTCTCCATAACGACGTGATCAGCCTGGCCTATCGGTGTGACGTCACGCAGGATGGGCGCACCGTTATGGCCCAGATCACCGCTGAACACGATCTTTTGCCGGACACCCTTTTCCTGTAACCAGAGTTCCACAATCGCCGATCCGAGAATATGCCCCGCATCCTGCAAGCGGACGGAAACTCCAGGCAGAATCTCCCGGTCCTGCCGGTAGTTCAGATCCTGAAAGTGTGGCAGGGTCCGATCGACATCCTTCACTGTGTAAAGCGGTTCTACGGGAGGAAGATGTTTCCGCTGCCGTTTACGGTTCTCCCATTCGGCATCTCGCTCGGCCAGATAGGCGGCATCCTTCAACATGATCCGGCAGAGATCCGTTGTTGCTGGATGGGTGTAGATGGGGCCTCTGTACCCTGCCTTGATCAACAGGGGCAATCTGCCGGAATGATCGATATGGGCGTGGGTGAGGATAACAGCATCGATTGAGGCCGGCTCGAAGGGAAACGGTTCCCGGTTCCGATGCTCCTCTTTCCGGCCGCCCTGGAACATTCCACAATCGATCAGAATCGTGTGACGATTCACATGTATCAAGTGGCAGGAACCGGTGACCTCACCAACGGCTCCCAAAGGTTGAAGATCCATTTATGCTACTCCTTCAATTGATGAATTCCTTCTGCAAGCAGAGGGGCAAGTGAAATCACGTTGGTTTCATGCTCGACACTGTCCGTACTCCAGATAGATTCCACACCTACCCTTCGAATTCGTTCCAGCGCATCACCCATGAATAGTGCATGGGTGACCACCACACTGACTGAGCGGATACCCTGTTCAAAAAGCTGTGTTGCTGCCGTGGCCAGGGTATGTCCGGAACTCGCGATATCATCGACGATCACCGCATCTCTCCCCGAGTAATCAAACGCTGGCAGAGAAATTTCAACCGCCGTATCGCCATGCCGGATTTTGTGGGCAACCACGAAATCCATACCACCGGATTGCGCCACTTCACTCACCCATTGCGCCGACTCACTGTCCGGACCAACGAGAAGCACATCGGGGTGGCGTTGCCGAATAAACTCCCCGATCAATCGGGAAGCAGACAGGGCCAGCGCCTGTTTAGCGGGTACCGCCTGCGCCATACTCCGAACACGGTGGAGGTGGGGATCCACTGTGATTACGGCATCGAACAGATCGGCCAGAAAACGGCCAATGATCTGTTGGCTCACGGCCTGACCAGGTTGGAACGCCTTGTCCTGCCGCATATAACACAGATAGGGCGCAACGAGCGTCAGATGACGCACGCCAAGATCACGGGCAGTTCTTGCTAGTAACAGCAGTTCGATCAGTCGTGGGTTAGGATGATCAAGACTCTGGTAGACAATGACCTCCGCCGCGGGATCTGGCGGTAACTGCACCAGACTCTCCTCATCAGGAAACAGATGCAGATCGGTTTTCCGGACGGGACACTTGAGTTGTTCAGCCAGTTGAGTGGCTTTGGCAAAGGCACCAGGGAAGGCAAGAATTTCCATCACGACTCCACGAATTGCTTGGGCACTTGCTCCGGTTCACCGAGGGTATAACCGCTCGCTTGCCGGGCGGCATTTTCAGCAAACCTGAAATCCGCCGGAAAGACTGCATGGATTCTGTATAACGGCTCACCCTTTTCCACAGGATCACCGAGTTTTTTCAGCAGATCGACTCCAGCACCCTTGTCCATGGGCGCACCGGCCAGCCGTGCGATATGGGCGATCTGGAAATTATCGATTCCAACGACATGGCCCTTTTCCGGTGCACAGATCTCCATCGTCAGGGCCCCGGGTTCAAACACCTGCTCCTGCCTGCCCTGGGCATCGATGATGGCTTCCATTTGCGCCAGGGCACGTCCTGAATCCAGAATATCCCGCGCCAGATTGAAGCCTGAACCACCGCGCACATCGGGATCGAATTCCAGCACCCGGCCCGCCAGTCGCAACGCCTTTTGCCGCAGATCATCCGGCGCATCGGGATCATTGTTCAATACCTGCATCACATCCCGGGCCTCGAGCACCGGCCCAATGCCACGGCCAACCGGTTGACGGCCATCAGTAATGATCACCTGCAGATGCAGGCCCAGACGATCACCGACAAATTCGAACAGTTTACGCAGTACCAGTGCCTCCTGCATGTGGCGAACCTTGGCGGTAGGCCCTACCGGAATATCGAGCAGCAGGTGTGTAGAGCCGGCAGCCAGTTTTTTCGATAAAATCGATGCCACCATCTGGCTGCGGGAGTCAAGACCCAGCGGTCTCTCAACTGAAATCAGAATGTCATCTACCGGTGCCAGTTTTGCCGTACCACCCCACGCGAGACAGCCGCGATATTTTTGGACTATTTGCCGCATCTCTTCCGGCGGGAGGTTGACTCGGGCCAGCACTTCCATGGTATCGGCAGTACCCGCAGGTGAGGTGATTGCACGGCTCGAGGTTTTCGGGATCAGCATGCCATGACTGGCTACGATGGGAACCACCAGCATAGAGGTACGATTTCCGGGGATCCCTCCTATGCAATGTTTGTCGGCCACAAAGGATTCACGCCAGTCGAGCTTTTCACCGCTTTCGAACATGGCACGGGTCAAATCAAGCACTTCGTCCCGATCCATTCCGGATTCCGTCGCTGCAACCAAAAAGGCGGCCATTTCCATCCGCGAGTAACGGTTCTCGGCAATGTCCCTTGCGATCGCCCGATAGTCTTTCAGATCCAGTCTTTCACCGGCAATCTTGCGCCGCACCGCGTGCATGGAACGAGGTGGCTCCGCATGTGAAACACGGACCGCTGTCCCCGCGGCCAGGCCAAGCTGATCAAATGCCTGCTCGGAGAGGCCCAGCTCACCCACACCCACGATGGCGTCATCATCAACCACATTGAGCACCGCCAGGATGTGTTTACCATCGGCATGGATCTCGATCTTGGAGAGAGCCTGAAAACCCTCGGCCCGGTAGATCGAACACTCGCGATTGAGATAGGCAACATTTTCCTTGTAGGTGTCAATGGCAGTACGCCTGATCCGCAGCGTTCCCCTATAGTCATTTTCTGCTTTTGCAGATTTTGATCGCGTCATCTTTTTTCCTTTTGCTCTTAGTGTGAGCTTTTTCAATAGCCGTCACGTTGATCCGGATCAATCTTCAAGCATTCTTGCGATCTCATCTTCACCCAGAGGATCAGGATGTTTGACGCGCAGGCTTTCTGCCCATTCCTGGGCAAAATCACGCTGGATCGCCAGGTTGAGCCCGGCGGTAAAGGACATGGCAATCAATGCACCCAAACTGGCCAGCGCCATGTCTTTGTGCGCATCCCAGACATCACCTTGTGTGCCCAGGTAGGCCATGCCCAGATCACCACCAAACAGAAGGGCCACGCCCCATTCCACCAGTTCATAAAGCATGGACGTGGACATGGTCAAATCCAATGGCAGAAAATAGGCCCAGAATCCCTTGACATCAACGATACGGATAAAGACTTCCCGAATGGGGTAGGCAAGCAGCAAGCCGTACATGAAGTGCACCATGCGATCGAAATTGTTGCGCTCCCAGCCCATCACCTCATTCAATGAATGACCGCTCAGCTTCTGAAACCAGTGATCATAGGGCACCTCAGCATAGGTGTAGTGCGATCCGATGGTGTGTAACGACAGGAACAGGAAAATGAGCGTATAGGAAATCCGGGACAGGGGAAACTTGCGATAGGTTGAGAAAATGATAACTAACCCCACTATAACGAGGATGTTTTCCAGTAACCAGTCTTGTCGATAGCGTGGCGCGATGGCCAACCCAATCCATTCAATGGCATAGAATGAGAATAGAATGAGCAGATACTTTCTATGGTTTATTGTCATTGTTATTACACCTGATCCATCTCATAGCAAAGGATAAACATATGGGTAGGATAATCATATGCCGGAAACCTATTATTTGCATCAGATTCTGATTCTGCTGGGTGCAGTCGTCATCACCGTTCCGATTCTCCAGCGCCTGGGCTTTGGTGCTGTCTTGGGCTATATCATCGCTGGTGCAATCATTGGCCCATGGGGGGTTGGCCTTATTCATGAAACCGGAGATATCCAGAAGATTGCGGAATTTGGTGTCATTTTTCTGCTGTTTCTGATCGGGATTGAACTCAAGCCCGCCTATCTGTGGTCCATGCGCCGGCTGGTCTTCGGTCTGGGTACGGCACAGGTACTGATCACGGGATTTCTACTGACCCTCGTTGCCATCCTCATCGGGATTGATCACAAGGCTGCCGTGATCATCGGTTTTGGCCTCGCGCTCTCCTCCACGGCGTTTGGTCTGCAGATCCTCAACGAACGCCGGCAGGTCAATACCGCGTTCGGACGCGCTGCCATTTCCGTCCTGCTGCTTCAGGATCTGGCGGTGGTGCCTTTGTTGGCACTGGTTTCCCTCTTGTCAGGGGAACACTCACTGGCATCGGGCGTGGAATTTGCCCTGTTGCAAGGCCTCGCTGTCATCATGATCATTCTCTTGATCGGGCGCTACTTGCTCCCGCCCTTGTTGCATCTGGTCGCCAGCAGCCGATCCACGGAAATCTTCATCGCCGGCGCCCTCTTCTCCGTTCTCGGGATCGCCCTGTTGATGGAACAGGCCGGGCTGTCCATGGCACTGGGCGCCTTTCTGGCAGGTCTGATGCTGGCAGAATCCCATTTCCGTCACCAGATCGTTGCCGACATCCTGCCTTTCCGTGCGGTCCTGCTTGGCCTTTTCTTCATGTCTGTGGGCATGTCCATCAATTTTGGTTTACTGGCTGAGCAGTTTTTGTTCATTGCAGCAGTCGTACTGGTTTTGATGTGGATCAAGATTGCCGTTCTGCTGGGGCTGAATCATCTGTTCAGGCTCGATCTAAGTGACAATGTCCGCACGGCCTTCTTGCTGTCACAGAGTGGTGAGTTCGCTTTTATCCTTTTCGGTCTTGCCGCCACGGAAGGGCTGATCACGCCAAACAGATTCCAAATACTCATTCTGATCGTTGCGGTGACCATGGCCTTGACACCCCTGATGGTGAACCTGATGGAGTTCATCGATCGCCGCTTCATCAGCAGGACCTACAAACACCCCATCAGCGAGCTTGATTTGCAAGCCCAGGAACACGAGGTGATCATCGCCGGTTTTGGGCGAGTGGGAAGACGTATCGCCAAGTTGCTGGATGTTTGTGAAGTGCCCTATATCGCACTCGATCTTAAACCCGATCGCATTGCGAAATTCCGTGCTCAGGGGATCCCCGTGTACTATGGGGACGCCAGCCGACTCGACGTGCTCAAGGCAACAGGAGCCGATCAGGCCAGAGTACTGGTGATTACCATGGTTGATCAGGATGTCACAGAACGGCTGGTGCATCTCGTCAGGCAACACTATCCGGATCTCGCCATTTACTCCCGCGCCCATGATCATGAACACTGCCGCAGGCTGCTGGATGCAGGAGCGAACCTGGCCATTTCCGAAACCATGGAAGCGAGTCTGCAATTGGCCAATGCAACTCTGGAGACTACCGGCCTGCCTCAGCATGAGATCGACCAGTTACTGAAGGAGTTCCGGATGAAGTACTACACCGATGATCCGTTGTAAATCAGTTGATCTATCGAGATAATCTAAAGATTGAAAACTCATGGTCAGGGTATTCTCCGAGACGCATCTTCTTATGGCTGTGCGTGGGCTTGCACTAACCACTGACCGTATTGATCGTATAGAAACAGAAGGCACTTTGTAGCTGATGAAATCTGACCAGCCAGCTTTATTCTTTTTGGTTGAGGATATGACATGAACACAAAAACCGGAGATGAAGATCAGGGAGTGATCGAAAAAGAAGATCTCAATCCCGCCCATATTAGCGATATCCAGTTCGACAAGGCGATCCGGTATATGGATCATCTTCAGCATGGGCTAATTGATTTTTTGAAGTCACCCAAAAGGACGCTCAGTGTCTGTTTTCCGGTCATGCTGGATGATGGTAGCGTGAAAACCTTTCATGGGTTCCGCACAGTACACAGCCGTGTGATGGGCCCTGGCAAAGGCGGTATCCGTTACCATCCCGAAGTCAACAAGGAAGAAGTCAAATCCTTGGCCGCCTTGATGACCTGGAAATGTGCCCTCGCTGATGTTCCCTTCGGTGGCGCCAAAGGCGGTGTGATCTGTGATCCCAAATCGTTGAGCCAGGATGAGTTGCGCCGCATCACTCGCCGTTTCGTCACAGAGCTGAAAGATGATATCGGCCCGTATATCGACATCCCGGCACCTGACATGTACACGAATCAACAGACCATGGCCTGGATCTATGACACCTATGACATCATGCACCCGGGGAAAAACAACCACCCGGTCGTCACCGGAAAACCCGTTGATCTCGGTGGCTCGCTGGGACGGGACAAGGCGACCGGTCAAGGCGTCTTCTATACCACGGAACGTTTCCTGGCAAAAGCTGAACTACCCAAGCTGCCATCGATCAGGGAGGCACGCCTCGCTATTCAGGGGTTCGGGAACGTGGGTGCTGCGGTTGCGAGGCTGTTCAGTGATGCTGGTGCAAAAGTCATCGCTGTCAGTGATTCGACGGGTGGGATCTGTGTGGACAATGACGACGCACTGGATATTGAAACCGTCCTCGAATACAAAAAGACCAATGGTACCGTTGTCGGGCTGCCGGAAACACGTACGATCACCAATGAGGATCTGCTTGAGATTGAATGTGACATCCTGATTCCAGCCGCACTGGAAAATGTGATCCGGATCGATAACGCGGACAAGATCAGGGCACGGCTGATCGTGGAAGCAGCAAACGGCCCTGTCACCCCCAGCGCAGACGAAGTGCTTTTCAGCAAGGGCATTCCTGTCGTCCCGGACATCCTCGCCAATGCGGGCGGCGTCATCGTCAGTTTCTTCGAATGGGTACAAAATATCAAACACGAGCAATGGGAACTGGAAGAAGTAGATCGCTCACTGCGAGCAAAAATGAACCACAGCGTTGATCAGGTGATGATGAAATGGCATCAACTCAATAATAGCCATGACGAATCACACGATACGGATCAGAACCCTGAAGAAAAGCTACCACCCGCAGATCTGCGAACAGCGGCCCTCTTTCTGGCAATTGAACGACTAGCGAATGTGACTCTTGAACGCGGAATCTGGCCCTGAATGCGGCAACCATATTCACGTCACCCTGCCACAGGGATAAATTCGAGACAAAAAACCAGCCGTCCGATCAGGATCCTTCATCCAACGAGCTAATCACCGGAAACGGGCGCCTTGAAATCATAGAAAATGACTATAAACTTTTACCTGCCAGCTGGGTCTTATCCCTTGTCTGGTGACAATCATAATCAGGCTGGATACCTGGGGCTTTCCGGGTATGTAGGCTGGTATGTCTGTCATACCCCGTAAGCGACTGCTCCAGGTTTTGTTCTGACACTATACAATCTAAGGAGGAGTAAATAATGATAAACTTACGCGTATTCAAGGGTACCCTTGCGACTCTTTCCATTGCATTTGCAACCCTGGTCTTCTCACCCGTCGCTGCTGCAGCAGAAGATGACAAGGACAAAAACGGGAATGTCGTCGAGTTCAGTTATGGAGGCGATGAAACCTTCTCCTACGCAGACGGTAAAGTGGGCACAGGGAAAAAAGATCCCAAAGTCTGTGGTAGCTTCCAGGAAGCAAAATGCAGTGTTGCCCATCTGAAAGGTAAATAACCCATCAGACAGTGATCACCAACGGTCCTTTGGGGCCGCTGGTGATCTCTACCCAAACGTGGTCCATGGAGTATTCCGACTCCTCACCTCAACCCGATCCGAATCCATCCTTGCTTCTGAGTCAAAAACCGCGAAGGATTCTCATACCCACCATGTATTTTGACGGCTTACCCGCAAGGTGATCCCACGTTAATAACTGAAGTCAAAAGTAGAGGTTACGTAACCATAGCTGGCGAGTAAAAGGTCGCATCGCTCATACCGTATTCACAGCGCAGATCAGAGGTTTTTTACTCCTGCTTGATTCTCTTTCATAATTGCCTGCTGGTACCTGGCTGTCGCTAAATCGTGATTTTTTTCATGAGAACCTCTGTCGTTAGTGTAAAAAAATTCTCAACTTTTGACCCCTGCTATTTTTCGGAGGGATTACAATCCTTTCTTAATCAGGTCTGCTTTTCCTACCTATCCCTAAATATTATCCATATTATGGATAGCAATTAAGGAGGTAATATCATGCTTTTATCAATAATGCTTTTCTGGAGGGGCAGTCAAAAAAGCTTTCTGTGGTGGCTCATTGTTTGAGCATGTTAAAATCAATACCCGGTAAATGTGGTATATCAAACCAGCTCAGACAGAAGGAATGCCAAATCAATTGGAGCAAGCGACAGTAATAAACTGTCAAGAAATGACTTTAACTTATTGAAAAATAATGGTGCCCGGGGCCGGACTCGAACCGGCACGGTGTTACCACCGAGGGATTTTAAGTCCCTTGCGTCTACCAATTTCGCCACCCGGGCGGGAATTGCCAGGAATTTCAATCTACCGGTTAGAATTTATCCAGCTTTTAAATCTCACTTATATATAATGCAAGGGTAGTCGCACAGGAATTGGTGAGCTACCGTTAAATTTTATTATCAGAAAATGGAGGCTGCGGTCGGAATCGAACC
>Ga0256841_1001994_pt1 | contig 16805 bp, 10 predicted proteins | sample 356308metaG_FD_185971 | JGI IMG/M metagenome (GOLD analysis project Ga0256841, IMG submission 185971) | Hydrothermal vent microbial communities from Mid Atlantic Ridge, Atlantic Ocean - 356-308 | ecosystem: Environmental > Aquatic > Marine > Hydrothermal vents | place: Atlantic Ocean: Mid... | reverse complement strand
GGCTGCGCAGACTCATCCGCTGAAAATTCCACACTCGTTCTCCGTTCCTTCCACCTGGCGGTCATGCCGGCTGCTCGCCGGCTTCTTCGATCCTCCGCTCCAGCGCTTCACAGCTGCGCACGGCGAAGTGTTTTTCCGCACTGATGCAACCCATGGGAATCACCACCAGGGTGAACAGGGTCGCGACGCCGGTCCCGAACAACAGGGTCACGGCCATGCCTTCGAAAATGGGATCGCTGATGATGGCCCAGGCACCGGCCATCAGCGTCAGCGAGGTGATCAGGATGGGCCGCAGCCGGGTGCGGCCGGCGGCCACCGCGGCCTCGCGGATGTCCTTGCCCTCGGACACCTCGTGCTTGACGAACTCGACCAGCAGGATGGAGTTGCGCACGATGATGCCGCCCAGGGCGATGAAGCCGATCATGGAGGTGGCGGTGAACTCCGCGCCCATGATCCAGTGGCCGGGAATGATGCCGATCAGGGTCAGCGGGATCGGCGCCATGATCAGGCCGGACAGCGCGTAGTCGCGGAACTCCAGCACGATCAGTCCGTAGATCAGCAGCAGCGCCGCCATGAAGGCGATGCCCATGTCCCGGAAGGTCTCGTAGGTCACCGTCCACTCACCGGCCCATTCGAAGCCCGACTGCAGGTCGTTCTCCGGCGGCCCGATCAGGCCCATGGGCATGCCGGTGATCTTGACCCCGTCGGGCGCGGTGTAGTTCTCCAGCAGGTCCTCGACCGCGAACATGCCGTAGATGGGCGCGCCCAGGCGGCCGGTCATCTCGCCGGTCACGTATTCCACGGGGCGCAGGTCCTTGTGGTAGATGTAGGGATCGGCGGGCACCTGCACGAAACGGCCCAGTTCACCCAGCGGGATGCGACTGCCGTCGCTGGCCGGGATCGGCAGGTTGGACAGGCGCGCGATCTGCGAGCGCACCGACAGCGGCGCCTGCAGCACGATATAGGTTGGCTCCAGCGGCGCGGCGCGCTTGACGTCGCCCAGCTTGTAGCCGCCCATGACCATGTCCAAGCTGCGGTTGATGGCCTCGACCGTCACGCCGCGGCGCTCGGCCTTGTCGCGGTCGATCTGGAAATGCCAGTAGGTGTAGGGGTCGGCCATGTAGTTGTCGACATCGACCAGGCCCTCGGCCTGCTCGAAGATGGACGTCATGTCGCGCGCCACCTGGCGCCGCGTGGCGGCGTCCGGCCCGTAGATCTCGGCCACCACGGTCTGCAGCACCGGCGGTCCCGGCGGCATCTCGACCACCTGGATCCTGGCGCCCAGGCTCTTCGCCAGCGGCGTCAACAGCTCGCGCGCGGCCACCGAGATCTCGTGGCTGCTGCGCTTGCGCTCGTGCTTGTCGGTCAGCATGACCTGGATATCGCCGTCCCAGGGGTTGTGGCGCAGGTAGTAGTGCCGCACCAGGCCGTTGAAGTTGTAGGGCGAGGCGGTGCCGACGTAGGTCTGCAGCGCCGTCACTTCGGGGAATTCGGCGCGCATGGTCTCGGCCAGCTGCTGCACCACGTTGGCGGTGACGGGCAGCGCCGTTCCCTCGGGCAGGTTCACCACGACGTTGAACTCGGGCTTGTTGTCGAACGGCAGCATCTTGACCGCCACGATCTTGAAATAGAACAGCGAACAGGCCGCGAAGGTGATGCCGATGATACTGAACAGGAACAGCAGGCCCAGCTTGCGGCTGCGGATGAGCGGCCGGATGATGGGCTCGTAGATGCGGCCGATGAACTTCTGCGCGCGTTCCTCGCGCGCCTCGGCCTTGCGGAAGGCCGACACGCTGGCCGGCCGCATGCGCATGGCGAACCAGGGCGTGAAGATGAAGGCCGACACCAGCGAGAAGAACATGGCCGCCGAACCCAGCACCGGGATGGGCCGCATGTAGGGCCCCATGAGACCGCTCACGAAGCCCATGGGCAGCAGCGCCGAGATGATGGTCAGGGTGGCGAGTATGGTCGGGTTGCCGACCTCGCGCACGGCGTCGATGGCGATGCCGACGGTGGTGCGGCCGGCCTGCATCCAGCGCCGGAAGATGTTCTCCACCACCACCGTGGCGTCGTCCACCAGGATACCGATGGAGAAGATCAGCGCGAACAGGCTGACGCGGTCGATGGTGTAGTCCAGCACCCAGGCCGACCAGACGGTGATCAGAATGACGATGGGTATGACCGTGATGACCACGAAGGCGGCGCGGAAACCCAGGCCGACCAGGCACAGGATGGCCACCGCCACTGCCGCCTCGAACAGCGCCAGGAGCAGGTCGTTGACCTTGTCGTTGGCGGTCTTGCCGTAGTCGCGGGTGATGCTGACGCGGACGTTGTCCGGGATCAGGTAGCCGCGCAGGATGTCCAGCTTCGCCAGGATGTCGTTGGCCACGGTGACGCCGTTGGTGCCCTCCTTCTTGGCCAGCGCGATGGTCACACCCGGTTCGGCGTCGGCGGGACGCTCGCCCTCGGCTGCCGCACGCCCGGTGTAGTAGCCGACCATCTGCTTCACTTCTTCCGGACCCTGGCTGACGTTGGCGATGTCACGGACATAGACGGGCGCATTGCCGCGCGTGCCCACCACCAGCCGGCCCACCTCCTCGGCGTTGCGCAGGAAATGGCCGGTGTAGACGGTAAAGTAGCGGTTGGCCGCCTCGACGTTGCCGGCCGGCAGCTCCGAGTTGGCGGCGCGGATGGTGGCCGCGATCTGGTCCATGGCGATGCCGTAGCCGGCCAGGCGTTCGGGCAGCACCTCCACCCGCACCTGCTCGGCGCGGCCGCCGACCACAAAGCCCTCGCCGGTATTGGGCACTTCCTGCAGGCGCTGCAGGACGTCGACGCCCAGGGTGCGCAGGGCGGCGTCGTCGACACTGTCCGAGGACAGGGTGACGGTCACCACCGGCACGTCGTCGATGCCCTTGGGCTTGACCAGCGGCATGGAGACGCCGGGCGGGATCTTGTCCAGGTTGGACTGCAGCTTGGAGTGTACCTTGACGATGGACGGTCCCAACTGCTCGCCCACCTTGAAACGCACGGTGACGATGGCGTGATCGTGCTGGCTGGCCGAATAGACGTGGCGCACGCCGGGGATCTCGCTCATGATGCGTTCCAGCGGCTCGGTCACCAGGCTGGACACCTGCTCGGCGGATGCGCCCGGGTAGTTGACGAAGATGTCGACCATGGGCACCGAGATCTGGGGGTCTTCCTGACGCGGCGTGAACATCAGGCCCAGCAGGCCGATGGCCAGCGCCGCCACCATCAGCAGCGGCGAGATGGGCGAGTCGATGAAGGTGCAGGCGATGCGGCCGGCGATGCCGAGGTGCCCGCCCTCGACGGCCTCGCGCTCGCGCTGCTCGAAATCGCCGTCGCTCTCCTCGGGATGGCGCTCGATGTCAGTCGGGTTCTCGTTGTTGTCGGTCATGGCTGTGGCCCTGCCGTGCTACTGCTTCTGCCAGCCCGGCGCCTTGTCGGCGGGCGGCACCGCGTAGATGCGCTCGCCGACGCGCAGGCCCGACAGCACCGCCACCTGGTTGTTGCCGATGTAGTCGCCGAGCCGGATCAGGCGCAATTCTGCGCGGTTGTCGCTGGTCGCCACGTAGACGGCCGGCAGGCTGCCTCTCCACAGCACGGCGCTGGTCGGAATCACCGGCACCTCGCCCTGCCCGGCATCGGGGTCAGGCACCATCACCTCGGCGTACATGCCGGGGCCGCCCGGCACGTTGACCGGCAGGTCGAACTTGACCCGCACGGTGTGCCTGAGCTCGTCGGCCGACGGGAAGATCTGCGCCACCCGCGCCTGCACGCGCACGTCACCCACGTCCAGCTTGACCGGCACCAGCATGCCCTTCTTCAAACCACGCAGCAGGCGCACCGGCACGTCCACCTGCACCTGCAGATAGGTCAGGTCGGCATATTCCAGGAGCGGCTGGCCGGGCTGCACGGTGTCGCCGACTTCCACCATCTTGCGCACGATGACGCCGTCGAAGGGAGCGAAGGACCGCGCGTCGCGCAGCTTGGCGTCGATCTGCTCGATCTGCGACTGCGCCGCCTGCATCTGGGAATAGGCCTGGTTCAGGGCAGTGCCGGAACTGTAGAGATCGGCCTGGCGGTCCACCCAGCGGTCACCGCCGATGTTGCCCGGCATGAAACTCTGCGCAAAGGGCTGGGTGAACATCTGGTCGAACATGCTCGGCATGCCCATGCCGCCGGAGCGCGTGATGCTGCGGCTCCGCGGCGACCAGAGTTCGCGGTTGTATTGCATCTGGGCGTTGGCGATCTGGGCGCGGGCGCTGTTGTACTGGGCGACGGCCGCGCGACGCTGCGCCAGCAGGTCGTCGTCGTCGATGGCCACCAGGATGTCGTCCTTCTTGAACTTGTCGCCCTCGGTACCGGCGATGAACTCGATGCGGCCGGGGATCTGGGCGGTGAGCGTCACCTGTTTGTAGGCCACCACCGTACCGCCCAGGGTGACCGAGCCGGCGCTGTGGCTGGCCTGCACGGTCACGATGGGCGCGCCGTCGGCACCGACGGCCGGCTGACCGGGGAACGCCAGCGCCGCCAGCAGCAGCACGGCAAGGGAAAGGCCGACCCGCAGCGGGCCGCCCATGATTCGGGCAGGCAGACAGGACGCACCGTCCTGCTCCATGCGTCGATGACATTGCGATGCCATTGACTCTCTCCTCGACACTGTTGTCCGGTGTCCCTCGGGTGCGGCAACTGCGGGGGCCGCGCGGGGACTGCTTTTGTTCCCCTCCCTTTACAATCCCCGTGCCAAGATCTATCTTGTTGTTTATTCGGGTGTTTTATTATTTCCCTGTATCCGCCTTGCAACACCCGGAGTTCACAAATCACATCAACTGTTTTTGCCAATTGACTGAAATCACGATCAGCTCACGCGTGCAACACCGGGCTGCAACACCCGTGCAACAGATGCAATGCCATGCAACGCAATACGTACTAGAATTGACTTGTGTCAACGCCTGTTTACCGGCATGCCAGTAGCATGTGCGGCACATTGCGGATACTGGAAGAAGCAGCAAGGGGGAGTAACCGCGCAATCAACATTCGAAACCCGACAAAGCAAGAACAGAAGGTCTGGAGGGGAAGGTTCGATGAATGCGCTAGAGCAGTTCACCCCATTGATGGATGCGGTGGTCTCGCACATCAATGAAGGCGTCATACTGACCGACTACAAGGGCAAGATCCTGTTCCACAACCCGGCCGCCGTGGAAATGCTGGGGGCCGCCAACATCGAATCCGTGCAGGGCATCGGCGAAGCCGCCGGTTTCGACCTGAAGCAGTCGCTGGCACGCCTGTCGCACGACGGCAGTATCGAGCGCGGCCAGGCGCTGGTCGACAGTTGCCGGTTCGAACAACGCATCACCCGCAACGGCCGCACCCGCTTCATCGAGATCAATTCCACCGTCGTACCGGTGCCCGGCGAGGCCAACCCCATTCACCTGCTGGTGATGGCGGACATCACCGAGAAACGCCGGCTGGCGGCCGTGCTCAACGACAGCAGCAACTCGGGCCTCATCACCCAGGACCCGCGCATGCTGGAAATCACCTCCATGATCGAACAGATCGGGCCGGTGCGCGCCTCGGTGCTGCTGCAGGGCGAATCCGGCACCGGCAAGAGCCTGCTGGCGCGCATGATCCACCAGAAGAGCAACCGCGCCGACCAGCCGCTGGTGGAGATCAACTGCGCCGCCATCCCCGAAACGCTGCTGGAATCGGAGCTGTTCGGGCACGTCAAGGGCGCCTTCACCGGTGCCACCCAGGACCGCCCCGGCCGCCTGCAGGCCGCCGACGGCGGCACCCTGTTCCTGGACGAGATCAGCCAGCTTCCCCTGCACCTGCAGCCCAAGCTGCTCAAGGCGCTGGAGGAGCAGCGCTTCCAGATGGTGGGCTCGGACCGGACGGTGAAAGTGGACGTGCGCATCATCGCCGCCTCCAACGACAACCTGCGCGAACTGGTCGACGCCGGGCGCTTCCGCGCCGACCTCTACTACCGCCTGGCCGTCATCCCCATCGAGATCCCGGCGCTGCGGGAACGCCCCGGCGACATCCCGCTGCTGATCCACTACATCTGCGACAAGCTGGTCAGCCGCGGTTACCCGGACAACCTGGAATGCGACCAGGAAGCCATGCGGCTGATGCTGGACTACCCCTGGCCCGGCAACGTGCGCGAGCTGTCCAACGCCGTGGAACACGGCATGATCCTGGCCGAGAACGGCAAGGTGACCGCCAACTCCCTGCCTTACGACATCCGCCACTACCGCGCCAGCCAGGCCTGCGGCACCACGCCGGGGGACGAGTCGACAGCCATGGACCCGCACTGCCGGGAGATCCTCGACGCCCTGGAACAGACCAACGGCAACCGCGCCGAGGCCGCCCGCCTGCTGGGCATCGACCGCAGCACGCTCTGGCGACGCATGCACCGCCTCAACCTGATCTAGATCTTCCGCGGGAACCTTTCGCGCACCTTGCCATCTATATTAGTAACTACTAATATGTAGGTTCGGCACAGGCTGAATCAAGGAGCGCAGTAATGATCCTGGATACCTTTACCATTGCCGGCCTGGTGGTCGTGGCCCTGTTCATCGGCGTCACGCTGCTGGCGACCAGTTGCTGCCGCAACGGCGGCTGAACCCGGTTCCCCGCACGGCGGCGGATTGACCCGCCGTGCCGCTTGCCACTAGAATCCCCTCACCCGATCTCACCGGGCGGTTAGCTCAGCGGGAGAGCACTGCCTTCACACGGCAGGGGTCACTGGTTCAATCCCAGTACCGCCCACCAAATCATTGAACTAGGGGCAGCCGGGGCTGCCCTCTTCCTCGCATGGACCGGGTCCCAGCAGGATGGCCAGCCAGCGGGTGTCGTCGCTCGAATCCAGCACGATCTGTACCGCGATGGTCAGCGGCACCGACAGGAACATGCCGACCGGTCCCAGCACCCAGCCCCAGAACACCAGGGAGATGAACACCACCAGCGGCGACAGGCCCAGCCGGCTGCCCATCAGGCGCGGCTCGAACATGCTGCCGATGGCGATATTGACGACCAGGTACAGCGCCACCACCAGCAGCGCGCCGCCACTGCCGAGCTGCAGCAGGGCGACCAGAACCGCCGGCACGGCGGCGATGAAGGAGCCTATGTTGGGAATGAAGTTGAGCAGGAAGGCGAAGAAGCCCCACAGCACGGCGAAGTCCACCCCGATCAGGCCCAGGCCGCCGGCCACCACCAGCCCGGTCAGCGCCGAGGTCAGGGTCTTGATGCCCATGTAGCGCTTGACGTTGGCCATCATGGTGTGGAAATAGTCCGGCGTTCCGCCCGAGTCCCCCTGCGCCACGCGCAGCTTGTGCGGGAAAGTGGACACCTCCAGCAGGATGAAGATCACGGTGAGTATGATCAGGAAGGCATTGGTGAGCACCCCGCCCAGCCCCTTGAGCAGGCTCGACACCAGGCGCATGGCGGAACCGGGATCGAGGTAGTCGAGGAGGGTGCGCTCGGAGACATCGAAGCCCAGCCCGTGCAGCCATTGCACCAGCGCCATGATCTGTCTCGACAGTCGTTCCTGGTAGGACGGCAGCGCCTGCGAGAAGCCGTCCATGGAGGTGCCCACCAGCGCCGCCATGCCCAGCCCCAGCACCACCAGGCCGGAGACCACCACGAGCAGGGCGACCACTGTCGGCAGGCCGCGCCGCTGCAGCCACAGGAACGGCGGGGCGCAGATCACCGATATGAACACCGCCAGCAGGAAGGGCACGATCATCTCCTGCGCCGCCCGCATGCCGGCGATGACCACCACGAAGGCGGCCAGCCCCAGCATGATGTTGAACGGCACGTTGCGCGGCCCGGACTCAGCCACCGTCCGCCCCACCCGGGCGACATGCCGCCGGCCGCAGCCCGGCGGCGCCGCGCGGCAGCACCCCGCCTGTAACGCTGTATTTTTCCATCCCGCCCGATATTGACCGATTATGCCCCCGGTTACAACAACTTAGGCCCCAAATACCGGCACCGGCCGGGGACCGGCGCAGCCAGGCCGCGCGTGGCCTCAAGCCCCTGACCCCGGGGGCCGATGACAAGGGAAGCACAGCCCCGGAAAGGCGCTGAACAGACACGGGTATTTCATGGAGCCAGAGACCACTATGTCGATTGCACCCCGATTCAGGAAACTCCTCGACGACTGCCGCGAGATGTCCCTCAGCCATCTCGGTCCGCTGGTCGAACGCATGTTCGAGAACGCCGACGTCGCCCTGCTCGACTTCGCCGAGAAGGCCGAGAGCAACCAGGCCCAGTCGCTGTTCTTCGAGGCCATGAACGAGATACGGCGCAAGCAGAAGGCGGTGGCGCAATGCTTCTTCCAGGAGATCGGCGCAAGCTTCGATCGTTTCCCCGACGCCGAAGCGGCCGACCAGTATGACACGGACGACGGGGACGAGGCCGGCTTCGGCGGCCTGAGCCTGGTGAAAACCGACGTCATGGAGGAATCGGTCGCCGTCAGCAACGCCGTACGCAAGCTGAACGGGCAGCTGCAGGAGAAACTCTACGCGCTCAAGCAGCGCCTCGCCGTCATCAACAACGGCAAACCGATCGAGGACGGCCAGATCCCGGCCGGTCCGCAGGTGCTGGGCAACGCGTTCCGGAACGCCGTCGACGAACTGGAAATGGAGACCCGGGTTCGCATCGTCGTCATCGCCCTGTTCGACAAGTACGTGCTCGGCCACGTCGGCGATCTGTTCAACGAATACAACGAGCGCCTGATCCAGGCCGACATACTGCCCAACCTCAAGTTCGAGATCCGCAAGACGCCGGACGGCACGACGGCCGTCGCCAGCCAGATGGACGCACTGGACGAGGCGCGCAACATGGCCGACGCCACGCCGGAGGTGGATGGCGTGGCCGGTGAGGCCGGCGACGTGCCGCTGGGCGACGAACTGTTCAGCAACATCTGCACGCTGCTGGCTACCCGCCGCGGCGGCGCCACGGTGACACCGATCCACGGCGGCATGGCCGGGGGTGCTGGCATGGCCGGTGGCGGCATGCCCGGCGCCGGCGCGGGTGGCGTGGCCGGCGGCGGCGCGGCGCCCGGCGGCATGGCCGCTGGCGGCGCGGGTGGCGGCGAGGCCGGAAGCGGCGTGGCGGCGGGCTCGCCGCAGGCCATGCTGGTCAGCTCCATCAACCGCGTGCAGTCCCAGGTGCGCTCCGGCGCCGCCGCCATCAGCAGCAGCGAATTCATCGAGAACATCGAGATCGACACCCACCTGATCGAGAACCTGCAACAGACCATGGCGGAGGAACGCGAAAAGATCTTCGGCGCCGTCGACCGCCGGAAGGTGCCGACCGCCGACTCCGACGTCATCGACCTGGTCGGCATGCTGTTCGAATTCATGCTCAAGGAAGAGCACGTACCCAACATCGTCAAGGCGCTGTTGAGCCGTCTGCACACGCCGCTCCTGAAAGTGGCCATCATCGACCGCCAGTTCTTCACCCGCAACAAGCACCCGGCCCGGCGCCTGCTCAACGACATGACGGCAGCCGGCATCCGCTGGGTGAACGAGCAGCACCTGGAGAGCGGCATCTTCCCGAAAATGAAGGACATCGTCGACCGTGTGCTGCTGGACTTCGACGAGAACGTGGCCGTGTTCGAGGACTTCGTCGAGGAATTCGACAAGGCGGTCGAAGACCTCAAACGCCGCTCGAAGGTGATCGAGAAGCGCACCACCGCCGCCGCCGACGGCCAGGAGAAGCTCCAGGCCGCGCGCCATCGCGCCCAGGACGAGGTGCGCGACATCATGCAGGGCCGCGCCCTGCCGCAGGAGACACAAGACTTCCTGGCCCGGTTGTGGACGGACAAGCTTACCTTCATCCTGCTGCGCGACACGGGCGGCGACGGCAGCGAGGCCTGGCGCGACGCCGTGGACATCGCCGACCAGGTGTGCGCCTGGTCGCTGGCGCCCACCAGCGAGGACGAACGACTGACCCGCGAGGCCGGCATCATGGAGCTGATGCAGGAAGTACGGGGCATGCTCGGCGGCACCCAGCAGGCCGACAAGGAATCGGTGCTGCAACGGCTCGCCGCCCGCCTGCAGGCGGCGCTCAAGGAACAGGCGCTGGAGCCGCCCGCGGCCGGGGCGCAGCAGCCCCCGGTGATGGCGGAAGAGACGCAGGCGGAAACCGAAGAAGCACCCGAAGAGGAGGCCGTCGAACTCAGCGCCGAGGAAAAGGCCATGCTCGACAAGCTGCACGACATCGACTTCGGCACCTGGTTCGACTTCACCGCACCCGACACGGGCGCGGTGCAGCGCGCCAAGCTGTCGTGGCGCAGCACGGTGACCGAAAAGTTCATGTTCGTCGATCAGATGGGGGTCAAGGCCGCCGTGATATCCATGACCGACCTGGCCCGCGCCCTGGTCGACGGATCGGCGCGCATCGTCCGACCGGACAGGAAACCGTTCGTGGACCGGGCCCTGGGGGCCATACACCGCATGCTCGACCGCGGTGTGGCGGCGGCATCGGCCTGAACCCGCACTTGCACCAAAGGTAGAAGACCATGACACACGCAATCGAGGAATCACGGGAACGGCGCGGGGGGCGCCGCGTAGAGGTCCAGGAACCCATGACAATAAACGACGCAAACAACGGTTCTGTCGTAGGACAGCTCGTCAACCTGTCCCATACCGGCCTGATGCTGGTCAGCGCGACCTGCATCGAGGTCGGCACCGTGCTCCAGCTCAGGGTGCCCCTGCCCGGCGGCACCGACGACGAGGAGCCGATCCTGATCGGCGTCGAGAGCCTCTGGTGCCAGGACGCCAACGACTCCGGCGCCTACTGGACCGGCTTCCAGATCATCGACATCTCGCCACAGGACCAGGCGCGCCTGGACCAGGTCACGACCGACTGAGGCGGCCCGACCCGGCGGCCCCTGCAGGCCGGCCGCCGGGTCGATATACTGGCGGCAGGGTTCCTGCCAGGCCGCCACGATGTCCACACCGATCCGCCTGCCCGCCATTGCGTTGCTGCTGTTGCTGCCCGGGCCCGCCGACGCCACGCCCGGCAGCGGTGCATGGCAGGATCTCACCGGCCACGGTATCGGCTGTGCCGCCCTTGGCCTGTTCGCCCTCGCCTACCTGCTGGTCATGTGCGAGGAGTTCACGCAGTTGCGCAAGTCCAAGCCGGTCATCCTGGCCGCCGGCATCATCTGGGGGCTGATCGCCTGGCATTACAGTCGCAGCGGCGACACCTCGCTCGTCCAGGAAGCGTTCCGCCACAACCTGCTCGAATTCGCCGAGCTGTTCCTGTTCCTGCTGGCGGCCATGACCTACGTCAACGCCATGGACGAGCGCCAGGTGTTCGGGGCGCTGCGCGCCTGGCTGATCCGCACGCGCTGCAGCTACCGGTTGCTGTTCTGGCTCACCGGCATCCTGTCCTTCTTCCTCTCGCCGCTCATCGACAACCTGACCACGGCCCTGGTGATGTGCGCCGTGGTGCTGGCGGTGGGCCGCGACGACACCCGCTTCGTGAGCATGGCCTGCACAGGCATCGTGGTGGCGGCCAACGCCGGCGGCGCCTTCAGCCCGTTCGGCGACATCACCACCCTCATGGTCTGGCAGAAGGGCCTGGTGGAGTTCCGGGCCTTCTTCCACCTGTTCCTGCCGGCGCTGGTCGACTACCTGCTGCCGGCCGCCCTCATGCACCCCTTCGTGCCGGCCGGCCGCCCCGAAAGCAGCGAAGTCAGGATCCCGCTGCGGCGCGGCGCGCTCGTCATCCTGTTCCTGTTCGGCTGCACCATCGCCACCGCAGTCGGCTTCCACAACTTCCTGCACATGCCGCCGATGCTGGGCATGATGACCGGCCTGGGCTACCTGCAGGTATACGGCTACTACCTCAAGAAGACCCACGTCGCGAAGACGACGGACTCGAACCGCTACGGCACCGTCGGCGACGTGCTGCCGGTGATCGACCGCGAACGACCGTTCGACATCTACCGCCGGCTGGCGCGGGCGGAGTGGGACACGCTGCTGTTCTTCTACGGGGTGGTGCTGTGCGTGGGCGGGCTGGGTTTCATCGGCTACCTGGAACTGATCTCGCGCGTCATGTACACGGACCTGGGCGCGACCGGCGCCAACATCCTGGTCGGACTCCTGTCCGCCGTGGTGGACAACATACCGGTGATGTTCGCGGTGCTCACCATGAACCCGGACATGCCGCTGGACCAGTGGCTGCTGGTCACCCTCACGGCCGGCATCGGCGGCAGCCTGCTGTCCATCGGCTCGGCGGCCGGCGTGGCGCTGATGGGTCAGGCGCGCGGCAAGTACACCTTCTTCTCCCACCTGAAATGGACGCCGGCCATCGCCCTCGGCTACGCCGCCGGCATCACCCTGCACCTGTGGATCAACCAGCCCCTTTTCCTCAACGGCTGACTCCCCCCCTGTAGGAGCGGGCTCGCCCGCGATCCCCGGCGCAGCCGGGGCAAGAGCCGGTGCGGCGGCCGCCGGGATCGCGGGCGAGCCAGCTCCTACAGGGGGTGTTTGCCGGGGCGCGGTCGAGGCGAACAGGGGACGCCGGATCAGGTGCGCGCGCGGACGTGGCGACGCGCCACCGCCGACAGGCCACCGATACCGGACAGGAACAACAGCAGCGCAGCCGGCACCGGTACAGCGGAAACCGTGACCGTGGCCGATGAGAATACGATGTCCGGATCATAGTCATAGCCATCGGCGCCGGCGAAACCGCTGAAGCTGCTGTTCGACGGGTAAAGCTCGCCGCTGTTCAAAAAAGTGGTCCCGCTAGCGACCGCGTCGAAGACGATATCGACAAGCTTGACTGTACCCGACCGGCCGGAAAATGCCGTCGCCAGCAACTCCGCGCGGCCCAGGCTGTTGTCGAGCGTATTGTTCACCCCGGCCAGCGGCCACAGTGGTTCGATGGTGTATCCCGTGCCATTCAGCACCGTGTTGCCGAAATCGATCTGGCTGCCCCAACTGATGAGACCGCCGTGGACATTGTCGACCCCCGATACATACAGACTGACCGTCAATGTCTGGTTCAATGCAACGGTGGCATTCGAGTCCGCCAGGCCGTCGCCATTGAAATCGAAGAACACCACCGGTGCGGCCTGCAAAGGCGGCAGCGGGGCCCAGAACAGCAGGAAGGCGGCGAACCGGATCATTCTTGTCATGCTTGTATCCTCCATCGAAATCAGTTTGCTCAGTTTACGGGGCAGTCCAGCCGGCCGAAGTCCGCGGCGAACACCGCCGCATCCTGGCCGTCCACGTCACCATCCACGTCGAAATCGGCCACGCACGAGGCCAAGCCGCAGTCCAGGCGCCCGAAATCGGCCCCGAATGCCGAGGCGTCGGTGCCATCGACATCACCGTCGTTGTCGAAATCCGCCTCGCAGGGCAGCGGGCAGGCGTCGCCCACGCCATCCCCGTTGGCATCCGCCTGGTCGGCATTGGCCACCATGGGACAGTTGTCGTCGGCGTCCAGCACCAGGTCGTTGTCGCGGTCTATGCCGGCGCGCACCCCGGAACCGGGCGGCACCGCGGTGAAGGTCAGTTCCTGTCCCGCCGTCTGGGCCAGGGCCAGCAGCGCGCTCTCCGCGATCGGGGCCTCCGCGGCCCGGTCGCTCTGGTAGCTGCCGTCGGCCAACCGCGCCCAGCCGCGCGGCACGCCGCCGATGTTGCCCTTGACGATCACGTCGGCGTTGCCGGCATCCATCTGCGCGGCCATGAGCTGGATACGGGCGGTGACCGCACCGCCGCTGGCGGACGTGAGCGTGACCTGCTGACCGACGATGGGCCGCAGGTTGCTGTCCATCGCGTGCATGAACTGCTCGACGTCGCGGCGCTGGCTGTCGCCACCGGGGAAATTGAACTGCAAGGTGCCGTGGAAGCGGAACAGGGTGTCGACGGCGCCGTCGTGCACGAACCCGAAGCCGCGTATCTGGTCGCCGGTGGGTATGCTGTCGCCCGGCGCGATGGCACCGTCGTGCAGCGGCATGCCGAACATGCCGACCTTCTGGTACATGTTGCGCAGGTGCGGGATCTTGAAGTCCTGCGTCTCCAGTTCGAAACTCATCAGGCCGCTGCTGCCGAACAGGCCGTTGGCCGGGTCGATGGTGTGACAGGCGTTGCAGGTCAGCACGGTGGCGGTGGAGATGTTGTTGAAAAAGAAATCCGAACCCCGCTGCTGGCTGGGCGTCAGCACGTTGTCCAGCGGCCGGTTGGGGTTGGGCGGATAGGTCACCTGCAGGATGAAGTTGGTGAAGGCGTCCATCTCGGCCGTGCTCAGCGGCCCGCTGCGCCCCAGCAGGCTGGCGAAGGCGACGTTGAACTCCTTGAAGGCGCCTGCCTCGTCCAGCGGATCACCGCCATTCCGGCCCGCCGTGCGGTCGCCGCGCCAGTGCATGGGGCCGTGGGCGGCCAGGCCGCGCAACGACTGCGTGGTCATGGGCCCCTTCATGGAATGGTAGGTGGTGCTGTTGGCCGGGACCGGGCCGTTCGGGTTCGGGTTGGAGAGGATCACGCCTTCCGGGTCGCCCAGGTCCCAGGCCAGGCTGTCGAAATCGGCGAACACGTGGCAACCCGCACAGGACGCCTCGCCATTGCTGGAGGTCAGGCGGGCGTCGTACAGGAACGGCCTGCCGTTGACCACGGACGCCGGCTCGGGATTGTGCAGGCTGTAGTGGCGCACCTCCGCGCCGGCCGCCAGATCGACGACGGAGACGGCGTTGTCGAAACGGGTGAAGACGTAGAGGCGGTTCCTGGCCTCGTCCAGCGCCAGGCCGCTGGGGCCGCCGCCGCTGACGACGATATGGCTGGCGGCGCTGGGCACGAAGGTGTCCGCTTCCAGTTGCGAGGTGGAGAACACGCCGACCTTCGACGAGCCGAATGCCGCCACGTACAGGGTGCCGCCGTCGCTGCTGACCGCCATGCCCATGGGCGTGGCCAGGCTCTTGTCGGCCGTGCCCGCCGGCGCCGGCACGATGCTGTAGTCGATGTGCTTGTTGAGATGCCGGGACAGCACGGGACTGGTGGCGGAGGCCGCATCGAGCACGCTGATGCGCGCCTCGTGGGCGTGCCCCACCATGGTCGTGTTCGTGGTCTGGGTGCGCATACCCTCGAAGCGCACCTCGTTGCGGGCCTCGGTGTTGCTGACATAGACCTTGCCCGACACCGGGTTGGTCACCATGTTGAACAGCACGGTGCCCACGCCGCTGAAGGGCGCGCCCGTCTCCACCGGCGGGTTGGCGTCGGCGTCCACCATGAACACGTCCCGGTCGGGCAGGTTGAACAGTACCTGGTTACTCCAGTCACGGCCGAGTTCGTCGCGCCACTGGCCGCTGGCCGCATCGAACTTGACGATGAGACCTGTCTCCGGCGCCGCCACTCCCTGGGTGTTGCTGTTGGGCGCGGGCAGGCCGCCCGGCGCCGTCAGCGGACCGCCGCCGGGGTGGCAGGGAGGCGCCGTCGCGCCACCGTCGCACACCGCACCCTCGGGCACCACCGTGGTGCGGTTGCCGGTCTGGAAGCCGGCCACGTACACGAAACGGCCGTCCGGCGACACCGTCAGCGCCCGCGGCGTGTCGGTGAAATGGGTCAACACGGTGAGCGGTGTGCCGCCCGCCGCCGCCCCCGGGCTGGCGGCGTCGAACACCCAGACGTCGGCGCGGCCGATGCCCGGCGTGGTGACCTGGCCCGGATCGGCGGGCATCAGCGTCGGGCTGTAGGGACTGTTCTGCCCGCGGTGCGCGGTGGTGATGAAGGCGCGCCGCGTGCCGCCGGTTCCCGCGAACACGATGTCGCGCGGTTCGTCGCCCACCAGCAGCGTGCCGGTCACCCGCGGCTGCGCGGCCGACACATCCACGATGCTGACCGAATCCGACAAGTGGTTGACCACCCACACTTCCGAGGCATCACGCTCCGCGACCGCCACCGGCTCCATGCCCACCGGCACCGAGGCCGTATGGATCAGCGAGGTCGCGGTGACGGTGAAGATTTCGAGGCGGCCGTCGGGCGTATTGACCGCGTACAGCCGTTTGCCGTCGGCCGACAGCGCCAGCGGCCTGACCTGCCCGCTCTCGAAGGTGACGAAACCCGACGGACCGGAAGGCACGAACTGCTGGGCCGACACGACCGAGGAACCGCCGGCCGGCGCCGCGGCGCTGCCGCCGCCTTCGCTGCCGCCGCCGCAGCCGGACAGCAGGCCCTGGACACAGACCAGGCCGATGGCGGCGGCCCTCCCCACGGTACTTGCCATGGACATGAATCTCCTCCCCGGGCTGTGCCCTGTTCTTGTTGCATCCTGCGTATCCTGATGGATCAAGCAACATTCGCTCCAGCGGCCAAGGGAAAGGCTATACCCCTGTTTATCAGGCAAATTACAGGGTGAGAGCGGCCTGACCGGCGCGCCCGAGATGTAAAGCCCACCGACAAAAAATCAGGAATCCCGACAAAACAAGAGAGGCATTTTCCCCTGTAGGAGCGGGCTCGCCCGCGATCCCGGCGGCCGCTGGACCGGCTGTTGCCCCGGCTGCGCCGGGGATCGCGGGCGAGCCCGCTCCTACAGGGGGGTACTCAATCGTCGGTGCTGCGCGTCCAGAGGGGGGGGCCGCCGCAGGCCTCGGCGATGGCGGCCAGGCGCGCTTCGTGGGCGGCCTGTTCGGCGTCGCTGGCGCGGATCACCTTCAGCGGCGGGCGGTCGGCGGGCAGGCGGCGGATGGCCTCGGGGGCGGTGTTGCCCTGGCCGTCGGTCTGGCCGCCCAGCGACAGGGCCACCTGGCCGCCGGTCATGATCAGGTAGAC
>Ga0256841_1001993_pt1 | contig 16808 bp, 14 predicted proteins | sample 356308metaG_FD_185971 | JGI IMG/M metagenome (GOLD analysis project Ga0256841, IMG submission 185971) | Hydrothermal vent microbial communities from Mid Atlantic Ridge, Atlantic Ocean - 356-308 | ecosystem: Environmental > Aquatic > Marine > Hydrothermal vents | place: Atlantic Ocean: Mid... | reverse complement strand
CAGGCTGTTTTATGTGGAGGTGCTACTGCACTTGTTAAAGCTGGTTTTGAGACATTAGTAGAGGCTGGATATCAGCCAGAAGTGGCATATTTTGAATGTTTACACGAATTAAAATTAATTGTTGATTTAATGTACCAGTACGGTATTTCTGGAATGAGATACTCAATCTCTGATACTGCAAGGTATGGAGATGTTACGAGAGGTAAAAGGGTTTATGAAGCTGTAAAACCTCTTTATAAAAAGATTTTAGAAGAAATTCAGGAAGGAGAATTTGCTAAAGAGTGGATTTTAGAAAATGTTGCAAATAGACCTCACTTTAATGCATTAGTTAAGAAAGACGAAGAACATCAGATAGAAAAAGTAGGAAAAGAACTTAGAAAAATGATGCCTTGGTTAGGGGAAAAAGGCTTATAATTGGTGAAAAAATGAATATTACATCAAAAAGGAAATCTTTAAAAAAGATATACGAGCCTGTAGGGATACTATTTGCAAAAACACATATTACCCCAAATATAATAACTCTTATATCTGTTACGTTTGGTGTCCTTGCAGCTGTTTCTTTTTTTAAAGGTAAACCTTTTACAGGTGCTCTTTTACTTTTTATGAGTGGTTTTTTTGATTTGATGGATGGAGTTGTAGCAAGGGAAACTGATAAAGCCTCAAAATTTGGTGCAGTTTTTGACTGGCTTGCTGATAAATTTGTAGATGGTGTTGTCCTTTTTTCAATAGGACTTGCCTACTCAACACCAGTTTTAACTGTGATTGCAATAACTACCAATATGCTCCATACATTTATAAAACCAGTTGCATATTCTGAAATTGGATTCTCAAGTAGAGAAAAGGGGAAAATAGATGACCCTTTAGAAGGAATTGGGTTTTTTGGGAGACCAGAAACTTTACTGACTATTATAGTGTTTTCAATATTTGAGCATTTTCATATTTTAGGTGGTTTACAGTTTGGATTTGTTGTTATAACTGCTTTAACAGTTTTATCACTTTTACAGAGGATTATTTACCTGTATATCAAATACAACAAAACTTACGATTAAAAGGGGAATTTAATGGCAAGGCCTTACGTTATAATAGTTTCAGAAGTTACCGTTGACGGGAAACTGACATTACAGAGAGGGGTTTCTTCTAAAGAAATAATGAAATTCATGGATGAGGAAGCCAATAGGTATCTCCACGAATTGAGAGCAAAAGTTGACGGAATAATGGTTGGTGCAGAAACAATCAGAACAGACAATCCCTTTCTAACAGTTAGATACGTTGAAGGTAAAAATCCAACAAGAATTGTTCCAACTGCAAAAGCAGATATTCCTTTAGACTCCCATATATTAGAAAAGCACGCCCCTACTATAATTGTTACCTCTAAAACTGCACCAGATGAAAAAGTTCAAAAACTGAAAGAAAAAGTTGATGTAATCCAGTGTGGCGAAGAAAAAGTTGATTTAATCAAGATGATGGATATTCTTTACGATAGAGGAATAAAAAATCTTATGGTTGAAGGTGGTTCAACATTAAACTGGGAACTAATTAAAAATGGTCTGGTAGATGAAATTAGATTAATACACATGCCGTTTATTGTAGGTGGTTCTAATACACCAACATTAGTCGGTGGAGAAGGTTTTAAAACATTAGAAGATGTTGTTAAAACAAAATTAAGAGCCCATTTTATAAGAGGTTCACATCTGATTACAGAGTGGGAGATAAAGTTTGAAGATTGATGTTCTTTATTTTTCTTCATTAAAGGATAAAATAAAAAAGAATAAAGAAAGTATAGAAATAAAAGAAAACTCAAATTTAACAGACCTTATTAATTTTCTAAAAGAAAAACACCCTGAAATATCCCAGAATTTAGATAATGTTATGGTGGCTGTAAATGAGGAGTATGTTGATAAAGACTATATTTTAAAAAATGGGGATGTTGTTGCACTAATTCCACCGGTAAGTGGAGGATAAAAATGAAAAAAGAAGTATTAGGTGGAATAAAATTTTTAAAACCAGTTGTTGAAAAAGTAGTTGAATTCCATTTAATTGGCGTGAATTCAGAAGGGAAAACAGTAAAAAAAGAACATTCTGTTTTATTAACTTATGAGGAAATGGATAAAGATATTGAATCTTTAATCCCTAAAGTTGATTTTGATTTAAAAATGGTAGTTGTAGACCAGACAATAACAATAAATTTTGGTGATGAAGAGATTGAAAAATATCTGGATACAGTAGTTAATTACGATGAAGAGTGGATAAAGCAGTTTAATCCAGACTATTCTGACTTTAAAAAATGGTTAAATGTATTTATTTCAGAAATTATTTTTGAGTAAAACTTTTTCCATCATTCTTAAAATGATAAAATTTTAAATTCAAAACTCAAAAGAAGGAGATGTCTATGTTAGATAGGCTTGGAGATTTTAAAAGGGATTATTACTGTGGTGAATTAACAGAAAATAATATTGGCGATGAAGTTAGACTGTTAGGTTGGGCAGAAAGTGTAAGAGACCACGGAGGAGTTTTATTTATAAATTTAAGGGATATAGAAGGAGTTGTTCAGGTTGTTTTTGACCCATCTTTAACTCCAAAAGAAGTGTATGAAAAAGCAAAAAAAATAAGAAGTGAATACGTTATTGGAGTAAAAGGAAGGGTTCAGAGAAGACCAGCAGGAACTGAAAACCCTAAATTAAGAACAGGAAATATAGAAGTAGCAGTTGATGAGCTAAAAATACTAAATACGTGTGATGTTTTACCTTTCCAGATAGAAGACAATATAAAAGTCCACGAAGAAACAAGACTGAAATTTAGATATTTAGATTTAAGAAGAAGGTCTATGCTGAATAAATTGTTGTTAAGACACGAAGTTTATCAGGCAACAAGGGAGTACCTTGCAGGAAATGGATTTTTAGAAGTAGAAACTCCAATGCTTACAAAATCTACACCTGAAGGGGCAAGAGATTTTCTTGTTCCTGCAAGGCTTGAGAAAGGAAAATTTTATGCACTTCCCCAATCTCCACAGTTATTTAAACAGATACTTATGGTAGGGGCAATAGAAAGATATTTTCAGATTGTAAAATGTTTCAGAGATGAAGATTTAAGGAAAGACAGACAGCCAGAATTCACCCAGATAGACTTTGAGATGTCATTTGTTGATGAGGAAGATGTAATTTCTATTTCAGAAGGTTTAATACATTACATATTTAAAAAAGTAATGGGAATTGAGCTGAAACTACCTTTCAGAAGAATGACTTATGAAGAAGCTATGAACAGGTACGGAACAGACAAACCAGATGTTAGATACGGATTAGAGTTAAAAGACATTACAGATTTGGCAAAGCAGGTAGAATTTAAGGTATTCAGGGAAACAGCTGAAAAAGAAGGACTTGTAAAAGGATTAAATATAAAAGGTGGGGCTGAATTTTCAAGAAAAGAAATTGACGATTTAACTGAATATGCAAAAAAATTCGGTGCAAAGGGAATGGCATGGATAAAGGTTCAGGAAGGTGGAGAACTGCAATCACCAATAACAAAATTCTTTAAAGAAGAAGAACTCTCTAAACTTACAGAAAAAATGGAAGCTGAAAAGGGAGACCTTTTAGTATTTATAGCAGATAAACCAGAAACAACCCACAGGGTTTTAGGTTTCTTAAGAAAACATGTTGCAGAGAAGTTAAATATAATTCCAGAAGGTAGATGGGATTTTCTTTGGATTACAGATTTTCCACTTGTTGAATGGGATGAAGAGGAACAAAGACTTGTTGCTTTACACCATCCTTTCACAAGTCCAAAAGAAGAGGATTTAGATAGAATTGATGAAGCAATAGCAGATAAAAAAGTTGCTTTAGGATTTAAATCAAGGGCTTATGATTTAGTTTTAAATGGCGAGGAAATCGGTGGTGGTTCTATCCGTATCCACCGTCCAGACATACAGCAAAAAGTATTTGAGCTATTAGGGATACCTGATGAAGAGGCAAGAGAAAAATTTGGATTTTTAATAGATGCTCTAAAATACGGAGCCCCTCCACACGGTGGACTTGCTTTTGGATTAGATAGGATACTTGCACTTCTTACAGATTCTGAAAGTATAAGGGATGTTATAGCATTCCCTAAAACGCAAAAAGGTATCTGTCCATTAACAGAAGCTCCAGACTACGTAAAAGAAGAACAGTTGGAAGAATTAGGAATAGAAGTTGAGATTGAAGAAGAAAAGGAAGGTTAATTTATAAAATAAAAAACCTCCAGTTATATGAAAAAGCTGGAGGGTCTGATAAAACTTTTATTTTATACTAAAAGATACATTTTCAATTGGTTTTCCATTTTTTGTAATTATTACCTCATAGTTGCCTATAGGCCATGTTTTATTTGCTGGCATTTCTGCATGGAAAGTTATATATCCAGTATAATTAGGTTTTTTTATAGGTAGTGTATAACTAATAATAAAAATCTTTTCTCCATTCGGCTGTACATAGTACCATTGGGATGTAAGTTCAGTATTCAATGGAGTGTTTTCTATTTTACAACTAACGTATATTTTGCTTTGGTTTCTATTTAAGAATGAAGGAACAGTATTATTAAGATAATTATCAGAATTTTGATAGGCTAAACATTTTGATATATGGAAAGGTTTGTTTTCCTTGTCTGAATGTATATCATTAAACCAGCTTTCTGTTTTTAAATCTACAAGTTTGATTTCGTCTATAAATGCATACTCATAGTACCATCCAGAAGCTTTTATTAACAAATCCACATTAATATTTTGCTGATAGTAGTTTTGAAGTGGAATTTCTATTTCGTACCATTTTCTTCCATCTATTGATTTTTCAAACACTTTTTGGCCGTTTATTTTTACAATCATAGTCCAATCACCGTTTCTATTTCCAGCAACTCTGAACAGTAAAGCTTTTTGTGAATCATTTATAAAATACTTACCTCTTAAAACGGTAGGTTTATTACGTTCAGCTGGATGTAAGTATAAAGCAGACCCTTTAGCTCCCGATGGAGGCATTGCATCTCCTAAATCTACAACAGGATTTTTCCATCCAAACTTTTCGTTAGTTCTCATAATATTTCCCATTTCCCCATTAGGTAAAACAGGACCAATTACCAATTCCCAATTTTTGAACCAGCTTTCCATATATGGGGAATTTTTTAGAGGGTGATACTGATTTTTCACACCAGAAATACAACAGCTATTTTTAACAGGAGAAGGTATAGAGTTTTTTAACCAGCATCTTGCATATTTCCCCTGAATAGTATTTGGTTTTACGTACGTCCAGGCCTTACATTGTGTATCATTTTCACATGCTTGTTTACACAGATTGTAATCTGGATACGGTAAATTGAAATTTTTGTAATCTCTACCTGGTCTATCTATATTTATTTCCACGTCGTTTTCATCTACTTCAAAATTTTCACCGCTATCTGCACTATTATAGACAACTTTCTGTAATTTAGGATTTTTCTCACTGGGGTAATACTCTTTTAAAAAGTAAGATTTTAAAACCATATCAAAATCTTTGTAAGATAAAATTTTAATAATTTTCCATTTATTTTGATTATCTTTCTCAAAGAAAAATATTAAATCTGAATCTATAACAGAGTTTTCTTTGTTAATTAAATTTATAACTTTAACCTTTACCAGAACTTCAGCAATTGCATAATTTTTGTATATTTTTGTTCTTTTGATGTCTAAATTTGTGAATTGTTGGTTTATGCTCTTGAAGGCAGTTTCGTATATTTTGAGTTCATCTGTTTTCAAACCTTTAACATTTGTTTTAATCCAGTTAATATCTTTATTCTGGACTGCAGTAAAGTAGTTGTTAATAGTAGATTCTATGTTGCCTCCAAATGCAAAAGATACACAACTAATTAAAATTAAACTCAAGCCTAAAAGTTTTTTCATCTTAATTAACCTCTTTCCAAATCCGAACACCACAACTTCCTACTGCTGATGTGGAATATCCGTCATTGTCTGTGATTTTTATTAAAATAGGTATAAAAACTATGTCTTTATAACTATCTGAAATTTTTCTATACTCTTTATATAAGGAATACATCGTTTTAGCATTTTCATATATTGCCTTGGCTACTTCTATCTGTAAACTTTCACCTAATGTAGATGAAGTTTTTTTAATAAGATTAATCACATCATTGCCTAATAAAACCCCTCCAACTACTACATCTGCAGTAGAAACGTAATCTTTTTTCTTATTATCTAAAAATGATAAAGTTCCGTTGTAATATTCCCTTGCACCAAATCCTAATTTTACAGAATTATAGACTGTGTCATAATCAAGTTTATTTGTTAGACTTATTGAATCTGCTTGTCTTAACCTATCAAATGAATATCCTTCATTTACAGCTATTAGAAAATTTATAGCCACTTTTATATTTGTTTCTAAAAATGCCATTAATAAATCTGGCTGTTTATTTAAATCAAGTCCAATAGGGAGGGATGCAAAATAAAACTCAAATGTTTTTCCTTTATAATTACGATTACGATATAATGTCTTGTAGATTTTTCCCTGTTTTTCTTTAAATCGCCCATAACCTCTAAGTTCAATAAAAAATGAATTACTGTCAAGGTCTTTTATAAATATTTTTGAAGGGGTTAACTGCCAGTGCTCTGCATCCATACCACATGGTAGTAGAAATTTTTCTATTTTTGGGAATGGGCTTTCAAATGAAAGTTGGAATTCGCCAACTTTTTTTCTTCCTTCAATATTAAGATTTGCCGTTATAGGAAAGTAGTTTTCTGTATTTTTAATGTTGTTTAATTTTTTATTATCTACTTTTAAAGACTGGATTATTAGATAACCTTTTCCATTTTCATTTGTTTTAATTGTTCCAGCTAAAAATGGTTTTACTGCAAAATTTACATTTTTTCCGTTATGGGTTATTGGTTTCTTATTAAAATAAATAGAGTATGTCTTGTTTGAGGCAGGTTTCCCATCTTCCTGTTCAATTAAGAGTAATATTTTTTGTTTTTTACCATTTGCTACTAAATTTTTAGATAGTACTTTTACTTTTACATTTTGTTCTTTTTTAGTTAAATATAGGTCAATTTTAACATTTAGAGATTTAGTTCCATTTGGATTAACATTTAAGCTTTTTGAATATTCTCCATTTGAATTTGATTTTATTTTGTAAATATTTTCTTTAAATTTTATTTCAACTGTTGAATACGGAATAAAGTTTGAACCGCTAAGTGTTTTTCCTTCTAATAGGATTTCTTTTAAATCAGAAATATTCCATCCTTTCTGGGATAAAAGATAATTTACATCCTGAATAACTACTGCAGGTTCATAATCAGGATGTTCTGCTGATACAGTTATATTTATTTCTTCAGTGGATTGATTTTCGGTATCATTTTTTTCTGAAACATTTTGAACTTTTCCACCTTCAACAACAGCTTTTAAAGAAAGAAAATAGGCTTTTGCTTTTTCTTTAAAGGATTTGCATTTACTAATAATTGTTTCATCATTTGGGGTTTTACATAAAGAAGGAATATCAACTACAGAATAAACTACAGTTGTATCTTCGTATACTGACTTATTGGCTTTTATTACTTCATATCCTGCGTTTATACCTTCACAATTTATACCCTGTCCCCAATCAATATAAGCAGAAGTGCAATACTTAATTAGATATTTCTTATTATTGAAAACTGCTATTTCCCTTTTTTCAAAATGGCTAAGCATACAGTTATTCACAATAGTAAATCCGTTTTCACAAGCCCATTTAAGAACAGGGTCATTCTTCTTTTTGCAAGGTGATTCGTATAGCTGGACATTATAAGGTTCAGGGTCTTGACCACCTTGACATGTAATTGTTTGGTTATGACCCATAAAATCTGTCCAGATTTCCTCTTTTGAAAAGGACTGATTAAATAAAAAAATTAGTAATAACAGTAAAACTTTAAAAACTTTACTAAAATGCACGGTTTTCTCCATATATCAGAATTTTATTCTAAATAGTAAATTTTTAATATATTAGAAGTTATTAGGATTTTATTTGATGATACGTTAGGTTGTGTATTAATAAATTATAATACAATATTTAAAATTTTCATAAAATTTTCACAGACTTATTGTATACTTCCTTCCACAAATAGTTGAAATTTTTAAATTTAAACTTTATTCTTATTGAAACTGATATCTTGAGATAAATCATAAACTTATTATTAATAATGATTATTATTAATTACCCAAAATTTATATAAAAAGAGGTGGATACAATGGCACCAAATCCAGACAAAGAGCAAACAACATTAAATTTATATATACAGCAAATGGCACAACATCCTCTATTAAGCCCAGAAGAGGAAAAAGAACTTGCAATTAAAGCAAAAGAAGGGGATAAAGAAGCTTTAAAAAAATTAATTGAAGGAAATTTAAGATTTGTCGTAAATGTTGCTAAAAATTTTATGGGATGGGGTGTTCCTCTAACAGATTTAATAGCTGCTGGGAATTTAGGTTTAATTGAAGCTGCAAAAAGGTTTGACCCTGAAAGGGAAGTTAAATTTATTTCTTATGCTGTCTGGTGGATTAGGCAGGCAATAATGCAAACAATTTTCCAGCAAACAGGTGCAGTAAGAATACCTGTTAAAGAATCTCTGTTTATATCAAAAGTGAGAGAAACTTACGAAAAATTAAAAGAACAGCTTGACAGGGAACCTACCATTGAAGAAATTGCAAAAGAAGTTGATGCAAGTGTTAAAAAGGTAAGAAATGCTTTGCAGGTTGTGAGAATGCCGTACTCTCTTGATATGCCTTTAGGAAAAGAAGGTGAGGATTTAACATTACTTGATGTTTTATCAAAAAAGGGTACTGAAGATGTTGAAAAAAATATTGTTGAGGAATCTTTACATAAACAGTTAAACTCAATGTTAAATGTTTTAGATGATAGGGAAAAGGCTATTATTGAACACAGGTTTGGTTTAAACGGTGAAGAACCAAAAACACTTACAGAAGTTGGGGATATTTTAGGAATTTCAAGAGAAAGGGTAAGACAGATAGAGCAAAGGGCATTAAAAAAATTAAGGGTTCTTGCTATGAAAAAACATTTAAAAGATTTTCTGTCTTAATCAAGTATTTTTTCTTTTACATAAACTCTTTTTAACTCAGCCCCTATATTTTTTAATTTTGTATCAATATGTTCATAACCCCTGTCTAAATGGTAAATATCGTGTATAACTGTTTTTCCTTCTGATATAATTCCAGCAAGAACCATTGCAGCACTTGCCCTTAAATCTGTTGCTTTTACTTCAGCACCTGTTAATTTATTTACTCCATTTATAACTGCAGTTTTTCCATTAATCTTTATGTCTGCACCTAACCTGTTTAGCTCAGAAACATGCATAAATCTATTTTCAAAAATATTTTCTGTTATTTCTGATTGTCCTTCAACAACAGACAGTAATGTCATAAATTGTGCCTGTAAATCTGTTGGGAAGTAAGGGTACTCTTTTGTTTCAATTTTTACTGGTTTTAATCTGTCTTCTTTTTTTACAAGTACTTCATTATTCCCTAAATCTATAATGTTTATACCTATTTTTTTGAAAATAAAGTTAACGTATTCAAGGTAATTTTTAGGATAATTTTTTATAACTATATTACCTTCTGATAATGCAGATAGTATGGCAAAGGTTGCAGCTTCTATTCTATCAGGGATTATTTTGTGTTTTGTTCCGTAGAGTTTTTTAACTCCTTTTATTTTTATTACAGGTGTTCCTTCCCCTTCAATTTTAGCTCCCATTTTCTTTAAAAGTAGTGCCAAATCAACAATTTCAGGTTCTAATGCAGCATTTTCAATTATTGTTTCTCCTTCAGCAAGGACAGCTGCCATTAAAATGTTTTCTGTTCCTGTTACTGTTACTTTATCAAATTTTATATGGTTTCCTTTTAATCCTCTCTGGGCTGTAGCTTTTATAAAACCGTGTTCTAACTCTATTATTGCTCCCATTTTTTCAAGGGCTTTTATATGTAAATCAATTGGTCTTGTTCCTATACAGCAACCACCAGGTAAAGAAACTTCAGCATATCCAAATCTTGAAAGCATTGGTCCCAAAACTAAAATAGAAGCCCTCATTTTACTTACAAAATCGTAATTTGCAGTTAAGGAAGAAGGATTATTTAACCTGTACGAAAAAGTTTTATTTCCTAAATCTTTAACATCAGAACCAATCTCTTTTAAAAGATTGTTCATAAATTCAATATCAAGTAAATCTGGTATATTTTCTAAAATGACCTGTTCATCTGTGAGAATTGTTGCTGCAATGTTTGGAAGAGCTGAATTTTTTGCTCCAGAAACTTCAAGATAACCGTTTAAATTTTTGTTCCCCTTGATTATTAAAGCATTCCCTTTCATTTCCATTTCCTTTCTCCTATGACAACCCTGTCTAAATTTTGTAAATCTTTTATAATCTTCGTCTTAAACCCGTATTTTCTCAATAATTCAGAAACGTACTGTCCCTGATTGTATCCAATTTCAAAGGCAAAAAAACCATCTTCTTTAAGAAATTTTACTCCCTGCTGAACGATTTTATCATAAATTTCAATTCCTTTTTTTCCTGCAACCAGTGCATTTTTAGGTTCTTTTTTTACTTCTTTTTGTAGTTCCATATACTCTTCTTCCGAAATATAAGGTGGATTTGAAACTATAAAATCAAATTTTATTTCAGGAAGATTTTCAAATAAATTACTTTTTATAAGAAATAGCCTATCTTCAACATTATGTATTTTAGCATTTTTCTTTGTTATTTCTAAGGCTTTTTCTGAAATATCAACCCCATACATTTTCAACTTTTTTCTATTTTTTAGTAAAGAAACAATAATTGCTCCACTTCCAACTCCTATCTCAAGTCCTATTTTTTCCTTATCTTCAGGAATTCTTTTTAAAACTTCTTCAACTAAAATTTCTGTTTCAGGTCTTGGAATTAAAACCCCTTCTTCAACATAAAATTCAAGTCCGAAAAACTCTTTTTTCTTTGTTAAATACGCAACAGGAAATCCTTCAGCCCTTTTTTTTAATAATTCAAAGTATTTCTTTTCTTCTTCTTTTTTCAGTTCTTCTTCCCTTTCTGTAATCAATTTCCACCTTGGTATTTTCAAAATATGGGAAAGTAATAACTGGGAATCTGTTATAGGGGTTTCAACACCAGCTTCTTTTAAAGTTTCTGCTCCTTTTTGCAGAGCTTCTTTTATTTTCAATGTCCTGCCACTTTTTTGTTTTTGATTATATTATATTAATTGTGAAAATTTTGGGAAAATTATGGGAAATAAAAAAATACTCCTTACAGGAAAACCGGGGATAGGGAAAACAACAGTTATTAAAAAAATTTTTAAAAAATTAAACGGAAATGCTGTTGGCTTTTATACCGAAGATTATAGGGATAAGAAAACAAACAAAAGAAAAGGTTTTAAGATTATAACTTCAGATGGAAAAAAAGGGGTTCTTGCTGATGTTAATTTAGATTCAAAATACAGGGTTGGAAAATACGGAGTTAGTATAAAAGAATTTGAAAAATTAGTTATACCAATTTTAGAGGAAGCTCTAAATTCTTCAGACAAAATAGTAATTATTGATGAAATTGGAAAGATGGAGTTTTTTTCCGAAAAATTTAAAGAACTGGTAAATAAAATAATAGAAAATCCAGAAATTAAAGTTATAGCAACAATATCACAGAAGGATTTTCACCCTCTTATAAAGAAATTTAAAAATCTGCCTTATGTTAAGGTCATTGAAGTAACAAAAGAGAACAGGGATGTTCTCCCTGAAAAAATTATTTCAATAATTTAGCAACTTCTTTTGCATGGTAAGTAATTATAATATCTGCTCCAGCCCTTTTCATTGATATTAAAGTTTCCATCATAACTTTTTCCTCGTCAATCCAACCCATTTTTCCAGCAGCTTTTACCATAGAGTATTCACCACTTACATTATACGCAGCAACCGGAACATTAAAGTTTTGTCTCACATCGCTTATAATATCAAGGTAGGATAAAGCAGGTTTTACCATAACTATATCAGCACCTTCTTCTATATCAAGGTATACCTCTTTTAAGGCTTCCCTTCTATTTGCCGAGTCCATCTGATAGCTTCTTCTATCTCCAAATGATGGTGATGATTCAGCAGCATCTCTAAAAGGACCATAGTAAGCAGATGCGTATTTTGCAGAATAAGCCATTATTGGAATATCCACATATCCAGCCTCATCTAAACCTTCTCTTATAGCTTTAACAACACCATCCATCATTCCTGAAGGCGCTACCATATCTGCACCAGCTTTTGCATGGGAGACAACCTGTTTTTTTGTGTTTTCAAGGGTTAAATCATTTTCAACATCGTGTCCGCATAAAACCCCACAGTGTCCATGTTCTGTGTATTCACAAAAACATACATCTGTTATCACGTATAAATCAGGGTAATTCTTTTTTATATGTCTTATTGCCTTTTGAATTATTCCCTCTTCGTTCCAAGTTTCACTTCCAACTTCATCTTTATGAGAGGGAATACCGAATAAAAGTACAGCTGGTATATTTAAGTTGACAATTTCTTCTAATTCTTCATCTAACCTGTCTAAAGAATACCTGTATATATCAGGCATTGATGGAATTTCAACTTTTATATTTTCCCCTTCCTCAATAAAAAGAGGATAAATAAGGTCGTCAACTGTAATATGATTTTCTCTTACCAGTCTCCTGATATTTTCGTTTTTTCTCAATCTTCTTGGTCTGTGTACAGGAAATCCCATAGAAATCCTCCTTTTTAGTAATCTAAACCTTTTTTTGCTTTTATTCCCTTTTCAAAAGGGTGTTTTATTTCTTTCATTTCTGTTACAAGGTCAGCTTTATCAACTATAATTTCAGGGCAGTTTCTACCTGTTAGAATGTAATCTTTTTCATTATTAATATATTTTAATACGAATTCTGGTTTTAAAAGCCCTAAATCCATAGCTACACAGATTTCATCTAATATTATTAAATTGTAGTTTTTAGAATTTTCAAAAGAAAAGATAATCCCTTCTTTTGCTTTTTTATAGTCTATCTCTTCAAATGGTTTAAAGTACTTTCTGAGTTCTGGATTTTCTTTTAACTTTTTTTCTGGAAGGTAAAACCCTTTCCTTCCAAAGGCGTATAAATCAAAATTTTCAATTTTATCTAAAAGGCTGTCTTCAGAAGATAACCCTTTTTCTTTCATAAATTTAACCATTAAAACTTTTAAACCTGCTCCAACTGCTCTTATTCCTGTCCCAATTGCTGCAGTTGTTTTTCCTTTTCCGTTCCCTGTAAAAACGTAAATCATAGTTCGCAGGCACTCCATCCACATGAAGGACATTTTACACAGCCTTCAGACCTTATAAGTTTTGAGCCACATTTAGGACATTTTTCACCTTCTTCCAATTCAGGAACCTCATTAAAACCTTCTTCTTTGTAAACAGAAGGGGCTTTAACTTTTACATCTTTTAAATTCTCAAGTTTTGGTTTTTCTTTTTCCTCTTCAATTCCCGGAACATAAACACTTTTTATTGACTTGTATCTGTAAACTGTTAAACCTTTACATCCTAATTTGTGGGCTAAAAGATACGCTTCTTTCATTTCCTCAACTGTCGCATGTTCTGGGAAATTTATCGTTTTTGAAACAGAAGAGTCTGTCCATTTCTGTATAGAAGCAAGGGCTAAAACATGGTCTTTTGCAGATATATCAAGGGCTGTAACGAATATTTTTTTCAATCTTTCTGGAATGTATTCTATTTTCTGGATACTACCTTCATTCTTTGAAACATCTCTGATTAAATCATCGTCTAAAAGACCTTCCCTTTCCATAAATTTTTCAAATACTGGGTCAACATAGTAGAAAGTCCCAACTGTAACTTTTTTTTCATAAACAAGGCTGTAAATAGGTTCTATTCCCGGTGATGTTCCAGCTATCATACTTATAGAGCCTGTTGGGGCTATAACAGTGGTAAATGTGTTTCTTAATCCGTATTTTTTTATTTCTTCTAAAAGGCTGTTCCAGTCCTGATTCCAGCTTTCTTTTTCTTCAAAACCTTTTATAGGCATTTTTCCGTCTAAATAAAAACTTTTTTCAAAATTTGGAAATACACCTCTTTTTTTTGCAAGCTCAACTGATTCTCTTTTTGAGTGGTAATTTATAAATTCCATAATTTTTTCCATCCACTTTCTACCTTCTTCTGAATTATATGGAACTTCCAATTCAAAAAGAAGGTCTGCCAGTCCCATCATACCTAAACCTATTTTTCTGTTTTGTAGGGTTGTTTCTTCTATCTCAGGGAATGGAAAATTGTTTATATCTAAAAGGTTGTCTAAAAATCTTGTGGCTAATCTTACTGTTTTTTCAAATTCATCCCAGTTTATTTTTACTTTTCTTTCCCCATCTTCAAAATATTCCTCAATAAACTGCCATACGTTTACAGACCCTAAATCACAGGACTCATTTGGATATAAAACAACTTCTCCACATGGGTTTGTTGCTTCTATCTTTCCGAAACTTTTTAAAAGTGGATTATATCTGTTTATGTTGTCGTCAAATAGTAGTCCCGGTTCGGCTGATTCCCAGCCTTCATAAACTATTGTATTAAAAAGGTTATTAGGGTCAACATATTTAACAACCTGATTATTTCTTGGGTTTATTAAAGGGTAAGGTTTGTTTTCATTTAAGTATTCCCAGAAATCTTCTTTTACAAAAACAGATATATTGAAATTTGTAAGTTGTTTATTCCCTTTTTTTGCAACAATAAACTCTTCAATGTCAGGGTGGTTTGAATTTAAAATTCCCATATTTGCCCCTCTTCTAATCCCACCCTGTTTAATAACTTCTGTCATTTTATCGTAAAGGGTCATAAATGCTATTGGTCCAGAGCTCACTCCGTGGGTTGTCTTAACAAAATCACCTTTTGGTCTTATTTTGGAAAAGTTATAGCCACATCCTCCACCTGATTTAAATATAAGTGCAGCCCTTTTTAATGTTTCCATTATTGATTCTAAAGAGTCTTCAATTCCTAAAACAAAGCAGGCCATACCCATTCCTAAAGGGTTTCCAAAGTTTGCAAGGGCAGGTGTATTTGGCATAAACTTTTTTTCAACCATTAGATTGAAATATTCTTCTATTTCTTTTTCATAGTGGTCAAATTCTCCATCTTCAAACATTTTAAGAATTTCTGTTAGTTTGTACTTGATACTCCCTTCTCTGTTTAACCTTCTGTAAACCCTTTCTAAACCTTCAAGGTGATACTGGTTAAGTGTGTACTTTCCGACTTTTATCTTTCCTGCATAATCTTTTATATTTATTTCTTCTTCTGGATGTGGCTCATTCCAGAATTTTTTAAATACTTTTTCATCGTGGAGAATAGATGGAATTGTTATGTGGACTGCTACCCTTTCAAAAAGCTGTTTTGGAGATTCTATTATTTTTCCAGAAGGGTCTTTATTCAGGTATCTTGCAGCAAGAACCCTAAGTGCATTTACATCAAAGTTTTTGTCTATTTCATCTAAATAATTTTTATTTAAAATCTGCATTTTTTCTTTTCTGATTTCTTCTCTTTTTTTCCTGTAAAGTATATAAGCTTTAGCAACTTTGGGTTTTCCATGTTCTATTAATTTTTTTTCTACTATGTCCTGAACCTGTTCAACCTCGGGAATTTCATCAGGTTTTATGGTATTTTCAAGCTCTTTTACTACATCTTCTGTTATCTTTTGTGCTGTTTCTGTGTCTTCCTCCCCAACAGCTTTCATGGCTTTGAGTATGGCATTTGTTATTTTTTGTGGGTTAAAATCTACAACTTTACCGTCTCTTTTTACTATTTTTTCAATCATTTTAATCCCCTCAGGGATTCTGGATTAAGTTTTCCATTTTCCATTTTGTAATATTTTCTGAACGTCTTGATAAAAACCCAAAATCCCACAGTTTTATTTCACTTTTTATAAAACCTTTGTAGTTGTAAAATTTGATTTCTTCAGGATATTCTTTTACTGCTTCTGGTGTTAATTTAACTTTACTAATAAGTTTTTCCCAGATTAATTTTTCTTCCTGTGGATTTTTCAAAGCTCCTCTTATCTCTTTTACCCCTCTAAATCCTTCTGTTGTTCCATTTTCTTCCATCCATAGAGATGTCCCTACTGCAATATTACAGGAGATTGCCATACCATCATTGAAAGGTGTAAAGATTATAGAGTTTTCAACTTTTGATAGTATTTCTTTTATTTCTTCTTCTTCAAAATGTTCTGATATATCTTCTCCTATAAATATAATGTTTTTTATGTTTCCATTTTTTATTTCTTTAAAAATATCAGGTAGATAGTAATAATTTTTTATTCTGTTTAAAAGTCCAAATGCATTTCTTTCTGGTGGAATTATTAAAATCTGTGGGTTTTTTTCTTTCTTTAATTTTCCTAAAGATTTACCAATTTTATATGCATCTTCTCCTTTTAGTGTAGAACTGCTGTATATAACAACAGTTTTTTCATCTATTCCATCTATTTTTATATTTTCAATGTAGTCTGAAAGCTCCCCATTTTTTACTGTTATTTCTTCAGGGTAATATTTTTTCAGTGTATCTAAATTTTCTCCAATGTAGTAAATTTCTTTTTTCTCAGGGTCAATAGATTGTCCTAATTCGTAATTTCCTTTAAAAAAGTAAGAAAGAACTGGAGTTGTATTCGCTACGTCATCTCCCAATACTATTATTTTTTCTGCTTTTTTCACATCTATTTCAGAAGGTAAAAGGTAATCTTCTCCTGTTTCTTCAGTAAATCCCTGAATAGTAGGTATTAGATTTGTGGTGATTGTAGAGCTTA
>Ga0256841_1001992_pt1 | contig 16812 bp, 19 predicted proteins | sample 356308metaG_FD_185971 | JGI IMG/M metagenome (GOLD analysis project Ga0256841, IMG submission 185971) | Hydrothermal vent microbial communities from Mid Atlantic Ridge, Atlantic Ocean - 356-308 | ecosystem: Environmental > Aquatic > Marine > Hydrothermal vents | place: Atlantic Ocean: Mid... | reverse complement strand
ACATTTCCTTTAAAGCTCAGGCTGGGAAACTGGAGTTGGCCTAAGCGTGGCGGTGGTAGACAAGGGTGTGGCCAAAAGCCGTACCACAACCACAGGTAAGGTGGACATCTATGCCATCATTTTTAGCCAACGTAACCCACGGTTTTAACCGTGGGTAAATGGAGGACTAGTTACGTCAATAACCGATTCATCAGTTTCTCACTCAAAAAGGATTTTTACATAAGGCGAAACTGCGATAAGTTTGGATACTTGTGTAAAGCATTCACGAATCGTTCATCTTTCTTTTTCCCCGGTAATCGTTTTTTGTTGTTGCGCCTAGCGTCATGGGAAGTTTAAATGCCAGGTAAAAACCAAGAATTACGAGGTAATGGTACCCTCGGGGCAGGAGCAATAGAGGCCATGGTTTCAACCACGAATATGGGTTGTAGATTTTATGTTTTTTATCCCGTATTTGGGATTGCAATGTTCGTTCAAAACAGGTAATGTTGAACAGTGTTTGCTTAATAACATACAACTTACAGGAAGGAGGAGGAAAAATGTCAAAATTGAGAGGTTGGTCAGGTAAGGGTGAGTGGTTTTTTTGTGTAGTGATTGCAAGCGTGTTGTTTTTGTTTGCGTCACTGGCCTTGGCGGGGAAGGGTATGTCCCCGAACCTACAGAAGGCGACATCAGGGATTCAGCAAGCAGGAAAAGCAATGACTACAGGCAGTGTGGCGGAGCAAGTTCCTGATGTATCACCTCAGGATAAGATCAACATTAACAAAGCTGACAAGGAAACTCTGCTTAAAATCAAGGGGCTCGGACCGACGAAAGCTCAAAATATTATCGATTACAGGGAGAAATTCGGGCCATTTAAAAAGTACGAAGATCTTCTAAAGGTAAAAGGAATAGGAGAAAAGACCCTGGAGCTTATCAAACCCTTTATAAAGTTGTAGTTCGACTCCTGGGACAACGGACAGCCCGTATGAAAGTGGTTGCCCGACATGAATGAAAAAAGAGGGCAGGTAATTTTACCTGCCCTCTTCCGGTGAGTTTCACGTCTTCAATGCTACGCAGGACCATGGCATGACGGTGAATGACACGTCGGTGAATGACACGTTGGAGCGTGGCATGACGGAGCGTGGCACGATGGCGCATGACAGCTAGCGGCGTAGGATTCTTTTTTCTCAACTTCTTTTACCTTTAACATTTATCTCACCTCCTTTCCCTCTATAACTACCCCTGACCCGGGGTTATGTGCAGGAGAGGTAATTCATTTCTCCAAGCACTTTTATAGCATCTATACATGATTGGAAAAAATTATGCTTATCCGTCTCCGAGCCGTATGTTTCGTAAAGCTTATCGCTGATCTGTTTAAGAGTGGTTTTCCCGTCACATAGTTCCAACAAGTCTTTGCCGAATTGATTAATCTCGTTTACCACCAGTTGCTTGTTTTCATGCTTGAAAGCAAGGATTGTATGTTCTTCCGGATATTGTTCTTCCGGCCTATTTTTCTTCAGGTCTTCGATAATGCGAGGAATATTGAAGTCAAACGTATCAATGACAATCCTGTCATTTCTCATCGGCTTGAAATTCTCTAGATCCTCGTCAGGCATGTGGAACTCGTCATCGGTGATGTCCCACCGGGCAACATAGAGGGAGTTGGTTTCGTACTTGAGAATATCGTATATGTATTTTCTCCGGATATCTCCTTTTTTAGCAAGTGTTGTAGACGCATACTCTGAAAAATGTAAGTAGCAATCCCTGGGGGTAAGGGTTATCTCGTTCCGATCGAGTTTCTCGTTTACCCAAAGCAACCATTCCAGGAAAAGGTCCGATACAGGTTTTCCGCATTCTATGCTAAGCAAAAGAAAGGACTTGGGATAAAAGTTCACTATAAAAGGAAAGTAGGATGCTATTATGTTTAACTGGTCTAGAGGCATTCCTTTACACGATATATTGTAAAAGCTGGAAAAGATTTCTGGGTTGTTGTTGATTAACGTTTCGTCGGATTTTAGTCTGTTTCCGTTATTAAATTCTATACCAAGAGCAAAGTAAGTATCAACTTTACGTGTCAATTTCCTCAAATATTTTTTGTAGAGGTCGGTTCCGGGCAAAACTGTTGGCATCTGGATGAGGGGATTGTTATTACCGAGTATTCCCGTTTGAAGGGCAAGACCGAGGGTTGCGTCTATGTCTTCCTTTTCTTCTTCCGGAAAGCCGATAACGTAGCTCAAAGTTGGCACAATTCCCCTCTCAGTGGTCTCCACGACGCGCCGATACAAGATGTCCCTATCAATATTTTTCCTGATAAACCTGAGAGTTCTTGGAGAACCAGAATCTATCCCGAAACAAGTCGATTCGCAACCTGCCTCTTTCATAAGATCAAGAAGGCCGGGATCAAGTGTATCGAGTCTCGATATACAGTACCATGGAACATGGTTGAGGTTTTCTTCTACTACTTTTTTGCAGAAATTCTCCACGAATGACCGCCTTGCAGTAAACTGGTCGTAGGCAAGGACGAAACATTCTGCACCATGTTCATGGTGAAGAACTTTCATTTCCTCCACTATCCTATCAATGGAATAGGTTCTTGTTTTTCTCCTCCAGAACTTCGATTCCGAACAATATATACAGTTGTGAGGGCAACCTCTCCCTACCTCCAGAATAGCTATACTCCTGGGCAATTTGCAAGCGTCCCTGTATTCCGACAGCGGAGGTGCCAGGGCATAATCAGGCACGGGTAACGTGTCCAAGTCGGCAACCAACTCCCGGTCACGATTTCTTACAATTCGATCTCCATCCCTGTAGGTTATCCCCTCAACCTCTTTTAGAGTATTCCCCTTTTCGTAACTCTTAACGAGTTCCTTGAAGGTAATTTCGCCTTCACCCCTAACTATGCAATCAATAAATGGGTACCTTTCCAGGGTCAGGGTATCCACGAAGGATGCGTTATGGCCTCCTACTATCACCTGCGTGTTTACTTTTGCCTCTTTGATTTTCCGGGCAATCTGTATCACCGGCGGATACGTGGTACACTGGGCTGAAAACCCGACTATGTCCGGATTTTCTCCAAGTATCCATTCGGCACAATCATCGTATGTCTTTACTCCCGGTTTCAACCTTCCCTGTCGCAGTGCCAGCACAAAATCGAGAATCACAACCTCGTGCTCGGTACTTGCCAGGGTGCTTGCTATGGAAATCAGGCCAAGAGGCGGCAAGTTATACATCGACTCCAGGTAAAAAGGGGGAAATACCAGTACAATTTTCATGGCAAACCAGCAATTTTAGAAGAATTTCCCCTCTCCCTGTTCTATTGCCCTGTCGATTTCTCTCTGGAGCTGTTCGGGAAGACCCTTGATATCTACATTTAAGAAGCCTCTCACTATTACACTTGTGGCTTCATCTTCACTCAATCCCCTAGCCATGAGGTACTCAATTTCTTCTTGTCCTATTCGTCCAACCGCAGCTTCATGGGACATTTCAAGATCAGGAGCCTTGCCTTCGAGTTCAGGAATCGCATGTATCAAACCGTCACCAAGAATAAGTCCCTTACATTCCAGGTGAGCTTTTATCCCAGGGACTTCACCAACCAGGTGACCGCGGGCAATAATCTTACCACCGGTGCTCAATGTGCGCGCAACGATTTCTGCCCTGCAGCCCTCGCGCTTTAAAATAACCCTTCCTCCCACATCCATGTGAGATCCTTCCGGGGCAACCAGTATGGAATTATAACGGGCAATGGCATTGGGGCCATTAAGGTGCGTGGTCGGGTACATTTGAAGAGATTTTACGTTTCTAAGGGAAATGTAGTTGTTGACAAAAAGCCCGTCTTCCTCAACCATGGCAACAGATCTCGGCCTAACGTATACTCCCTCGGCCCAGTTATGTATCATCGTGAAGCTGAGCTTAGCACCCTTTTTTACGAAAAATTCACTTATGCCAATGTGGAGACCGCTCTGCAGGTGAGGTTTGGTGGCACAACCGGTTATTATGTGCAACTCGGAATCTTCTTCAGCGATAATGATGTTGTGTACATTTTGTGACAGGTTATCGGTTTCAAGGTAAAGGCACGCCTGTACCGGGTACGTCGTTTTAACTCCTGGTAGAACCCTAATGAAATACCCGTAGTGAGGTTTTTCATAGGCCTTCTTCGTATATTCGTCGGCTTCCGGGTTCACTCCGCTCCACATGTAGTCCTTCAGCCATTCATGCTTCTCAAGGGCCGTTCTTACATCCATTACCTCGACGCCTTCCTGCTTGGCCTTGCAATGAACCACACTTTGATCTTCCTGAATGTAAGTGCCGGAACGCTGTTCTTCCTTTACGTCGATTCCGGCAAGGATCATTTGTTGTCTGTCTTCTTCAGAAAGCTGTTCCAGGTCGTCGATATATTCGTGCTCACCACCTTCGTGCTTGAATTCATCAACGTCAGGTATGATTACATCCTTATACATTTTACACACTCCTCGTAACCGTGTTCTGATATACCCTTAAGCAATTCTCTCGGGTTTCCGCTGCAAGCAATTCTTCCGTGAAAAAGAACGGTCGCTAGATCCGCGTCAACATAATCGAGTATGTATCCGGTGTGAGTAATGATCAGGCCGGATCGTTTCCTGGCTTCCCTTTCTTCTCGGAGGCAATACTTTTTACCGTTCCCGTTTATACCTTTCAGCAAAAAGTTCAATACTCTGCCGATTAGCGGAATATTTTCAAGGTCAACGCCCGATTCGGGCTCGTCGATAAGAAGCAAATCCGGCTGCTGTGCCATTAACTGCAAAATTTCTGATCTCTTAATTTCACCGCCAGAAAAACCCACGTTGACGTCTCTGTCCAGGAAGTGTTCAAAGTTAACCTTACGAGCTAGTTCAGGTATTTCTTCGTCCTTTGCACCGCAAATCTTGAGCAGGTCTTTAACTTTTATACCATCTATGGCAGGAGGGTGCTGAAAAGACATCCCGATCCCCATTCTTGCTCGCTCATTAATCGGAAGATCGGTTATGTCCTTCCCTTTAAAATATATTTTACCCTCAACAACATTGTAACCGGAAAATCCCATTATGGTTCTAAGAAGAGAGGTTTTTCCGGATCCGTTTGGACCGAAAAGAATGTAAGTTTTACCTTCCGGAACCTCCAGGTCAATGTGTTCAAGAATGATTTTTCCTTCTACTTCTACTTTTAAGTCTACTATTTCCAGCATGGTTTCTACCTCGGATTCATTGTCTCTCTTTATCCTTTACTTATTAGGAAATTCCTTCAAAAACAAATCCAATTGTGATTGTTAGTATAGCATATCGGTAGAAATTTCCTACCGGCTTTTGTCTTTCGAAGAAATCATCGGAAACACCGAATCTTTCCGTTCCCAACCTTACGTTCCAAGGAACTAACCACCCCAAGGCATGTTAGCATATATCTCGGTTAACTTATCGCGGAAGTCACGGAAAAAGGCTTCGTGGGCTTTCTCCCAGTTTGACAGCATAATAAATGCCTGTTTTACTTTACCCTCGGTATTTCTAGCCATATTTTCGTAGAATTCGCTTAAGTCCTTTTCAATAAGCCATGCTACGTTAAACACCGTAACATCGGGCACCATTGAGCCTTCGAGGCACTGTTCCAAGAATTCTTTTCTTGCCCTCTCATCAAAATAGTTGGTGGGTTCCAGAACCACGTTCCTGACGCTTTCAGGATCTATCTCTTTTCCAGTTTTTAATTCATCCATGATTCTGTTAATAAAAAGGATGTGTTTCTTTTCTTCTTCTACCAAACGCTTAAAAGCGCTAATGGCGGCACCGTAACCCATGCGTTCAATGGAATTTTCGAAAAAGGCTTTCCCCGTTTCTTCTTGGTTAAGGGCATATTCGAAGACTTTGATCAAGTTCTCATTTGTACTCATAGTTTTCCCTCTTTTATCATATTCATCAATTTATTAATGGCCGAGAACACTTCATCATATCAAGATAAAATTTCTTATCACCGCCAGTCCCGTAATAATCTGGAACAAGCACAACACGGTTAAAATCAAATTATTCGCACCGTGAATTAGTGGTAGCACATTTCTCTTTTTCTTGACACGATCCATGTGGAGCCCAGAAACGAGACCAAAGATAATAAGAGGAATCATCAATAGTCCGGTTTTTCCATGGGCACCGGTGACGAGGAATCCATGCCAAGCAACCCTAACAATGACCATGCCCCCTAGAGCACCGGCGAGTATGGCTCCTAGTGAAACCTTACCCACCAAAACGTGTCGTTTCCAGTTAAAGCTTACCCTCTGTTTAAGGTGAATTCCCCTGAAACGATTAGATCCCAGGTAAAGGGCATAAACCGTAAGCAAAATCCCAATGAATTGAAAAATCGGGTGGAAATATAGCACAGAACCTCCTGCAGCTACTTGAACTCGTGAACAATAATGAAATCATTTTTTGCCCTAGTCCCGTGACACCCGATGCACCCCCTTGGCTTCCCGAAAGGCTTTGCCTTGCCATCAGGACTGTACTTGACCCAGAACCAGTCTCCGTCTGAGGGGTTATAATCCTTTACTTTATACATTACCGTAATAACAACAAGTTTCTTTTCCTTGTTGTAGTTTTCCTTTACTTCGATGGCGCCGTATTTGACCGGAGGCTTGGTAGAAGTATAAGCCGCTTCGTTAACGTAGACCTTGTGAAAGGGACCGTGAGGTGCCCTACCTGGCTGCATTCCCTGATGATCCGGCCAAAATTTCCAGTTCTTGTAAGGGGAGACCTTTGTGATGTAGTTCCATAAAGCTACAGGGTCCGGCCCAGGCATTTCTTGCCCGCAACCAGCATTTATTTGTTGGATTCCTATTAAGCAGACGACAATTCCTACAATTCCGATGATTAAAGATAATTTCTTCATAGCCAACTCCCTTTTTTCATAAGCTTTTAATACGTTTCTAGCGTGGCTGTCTTTGAAATCTTACTAATATATTAGGGATTCGTGAGACCCAGATGCACCCCTCTTTCATGTGATATTTTCCCCGTCGGTTTGCCCCAATGTTTTGGCTAAGTACCAGTTTCGGGTTTTTTTTCGCCCCTGAGCAATTTGTACTTTTTTGAAGCGGTTTCCCAGTTTATAACGTTGAAGAAATTCTTAATGTACTCGATTCTGCGATTCTGGTACTTCAAATAGTAAGCATGTTCCCAGACGTCGCATACAAGAAGAGGTACTGCGCCCCAAATTGCAAGATCCTGGTGCTTTTCCGCTTGAAGAATAATCAGTTTGTCTCCGAGAGGTTCGTAGGCAAGAACACCCCAACCGCTTCCTTCGACGGAGTTAGCGACCGCAGTAAACTGCTTTTTAAAATTGCTAATCCCACCGAAGTTTTCATCTATTTTTTCTTTAAGTTGACCGCGGGGTTCTCTGCCGCCATTTGGTGACATGCTTTCCCAGTAAAGGGAATGTAGAAGATGCCCGGAACCGTTATAAGAAACTTCCTTTGTCCAGAATTTCACCTCGGCATAATTGCCGTAGTTGCGAGCTTCTTCAAGCTTTCTTAGGGCATTGTTGAGTTTTTTCACGTACCCAGCGTGGTGTTTGTCGTGGTGAATCTTCAAGGTTTCGCTGTCGATGTATGGTTCGAGAGCATTGTACGGATACGGAAGAGGTGGAAGAGTGTAATACGTGTGAGCTTCCGTCGTATTCTTGTCCTCGCGGCCGGTGGTCTGAACACACGAGGTGCTCAGCAACCCGACTGTAGGAATTGCAAGCGAAAATAAAGCTAATCCTTTTATTAAATCTCTTCTTGAAAAATGATCATCCATTGTTTTTCCATAAATCTTATTGGTGATTTCTTGCGTTTGAGGTCTTGGACTACGATTCATGGTGCAGTAATCGTAGTCCACTCTATCTGACAGATTATTTCATTACTTTTTCGGCCACCGCCTTTCCATAGTGCTGACAGTTTCTTAGTCCTTCATCGGTTTCTACCTTGTCCTCAGTGAGCTTAAAAGGCCCCAGATCCACCATGTCCATTTTGAATACGTATTCCATGGTGTCATAGATTAGCTTGGGAGCTTCCCCGGTGTGGGTGTGAGAGCCGAAAGCCCCTCCTACTTTGCCTTTGAGATCAGCATTTGCCGCGAGGAACAAGAAATTTTTCATTCCTGGAATCATGTCTCCGTGATACGTGGGGGATCCAAAAATGTATCCATCATATCCTTGAAGGTCTTCTTCGTTCTTTATGTCTGAAATTTTTTTCAGTACTGCATCACATCCACCCATACGGACACCTTCGGCGATATATTCGGCCATTTTCGCAGTTTTCCCTGTTCTGCTGGCGTACGCAATCAAGACTTTTTTCATCTTCTACCTCCTCAAGTTTCATCTCTAAAAAACTATCGCTATGATAACCTGGAATCACTCCCGGTTTCACCGCACTCCGGGATATAACATGTAACGTTTAAAAATTCACATTTCTCGTTGCAAGAGGGACACTGTTCAGGGGGAGTTTCGGCCTCCACCGTGTAACCACACTTAGAACATTTCCACGTATTCATTTTTTCCTCCTTGAAGAATTTGACGATTAGACCTGTTAAGCACCGTCCAGACCTGCACGACCTTTTTCCATCATCCAGGCTTCAGGATCAGTGTAGTAGTATTTTAGATCTTCGAGAATCTTATAATGTTCTCTTTCTTCCTCTATAAGATGTTCTATAAATTTGCGTTCAAGAGGGTTTTTCGCCCTGTTGAGATGATTTTCGTAATATTTAATTGCCGCAGCTTCGAAATCGATCCCAATGTTTAGGGCTTCTAGTTCAGAAGGCCCGGCCTTTATATCTAAAGCATATTTTTTGGCCAGTTCGCGAAAAATGGGCTTGATATCCTTTTTACTTCCGGGTAATTCCACCCACTTTTCGTTCCACTTTTCACCGGTCAAAAGCCCCTGGTAGATTTCCTTGATTCGAGTGAAGTGTTTTATTTCTTCGTCTCTTAAGAATTGGAAAATTTCCTTTCCGATTTCGTTTGGGCATTCCTTTACTGCCTTTTCATAGAATTTTTTGCCCTTTTCTTCCATGTCGAGCGCATTTTTGAGCATTTCAAGGGCTTCGCTATTTTCTGCCATTGGTAGTCTCCCACAACGGTAAAGTCACAACTGGTATAAAGGATCAAACCGTTTCATTCGGTTGGTTGTGCTGTTGAAGCAAAAGTTCTTTCTCCCAACTGCCTATCCAGCATAAACATACCGCCTCGGGCCTCTCCCATGAGCTTCAACTTCTGAACAATTTCGTCCGCCGTAGCTTCTTCTTCAACCTGTTCCGTCACAAACCACTGGAGAAATATGTTGGTGGCGTGATCTTTTTCCTCTATGGCAAGGTTTACCAGGTTATTAATTAGTCCGGTGACAAACTGTTCATGTCTTAGCACTGCTTCAAACACGGCCAGGGGGGATTCCCAGTCGGTCTCAGGCGCCTTGATCTCCTTCAATAAGACCCTGCCACCCCTTTCGTTTACGAAATCATAGAACTTCATTGCGTGCAGTAGCTCTTCTTCTGCCTGAACCTTCATCCATTGTGCAAAACCTTTCAGGCTTATCGATTCAAAGTATGCAGACATAGAAAGGTAGAGATAGGAAGAATAGAGCTCCGCATTTATTTGCTCGTTTAAAGCTTCCTCCATTTTTTTGCTCAAAGCTCCCATTTATGCCCTCCACAATCCGTGCAAATTGCAGTATTCTCTGGCAGTAACTTTTTCGGCCTCAATGGGGAAAAAGGCTTCTGGACTATCACCTGGGTTTAAGAATTCTCGATAGGCCTTCCCGTCAGCAATTATTTCGATCCACTCTATGTAATGCTTCTCTTCCATGGGATGAGGCACATCACCAACTTTTACCTTTATACCGTCAGCGGTTTTTTCTATAACCGGGACGTGCTTTTCTTTAGCTGCGTCCACCGTATTTTCCACGAAAAGTTTCATAGGCTGACCGCAACAAACCAGTTCACCTTCACCTCCATGCAAAACTTCTACAATGTTGCCACAAACATCACATTTATACACTTGAAGTCTTTCTGCCATAATATATACCCTCCTTTAACTCAAATTTTTCAGTGCGCTTATCACCTCGTCGTAATCCGGTTCGTTGGTTATTTCTTTAACCAGTTGAACGTATCGTACACGAGACTCTTTATCTACAACAAAAATTGCCCTAGCAAGTAGCCGGAGTTCCTTTATAAGTACTCCGTAAGCCTTGCCAAAAGAAGCATCCCTGTGGTCAGAGAAAGTCTTTATTTTTTTTACTCCCGCTGCTCCACACCACCTTTTCTGGGCAAATGGTAAGTCCATGCTTATTGTAAGTACTTCGACGTCAAAGGGAAGCTTACCAAGTTCCTCGTCAAAATGGCGGGCTTCAAGGTCACACACGGGAGTGTCCAGGGATGGTACTGATAAAATAACTGATACCTTACCCTTAAACGAGGAAAAACTCACGGGGTTTAACTCATTGTCCACAACCTCAAAATCAGGTGCTTCTTCACCTACTTTAACTTCGTTTCCAACAAGGGTTACGGGATTACCTGCTAGCGTAACAATACCGGGTCTTTCATCCATGCTATCTTCCTCGCTACTTTAATCTTCGATGTGAAACCTTGCCCTGTCGGTTTGGCCGGGAATATATTCACCTACGGCCACGAGCTTTTTGTTAAACTTTGCACAATCAACTACTATTCTCCAGAGTCTTTCAAGGCTTTTTGCTTCATCGTCATTTTCCGGTACCAACTCAACCAAGTTTTTTTCGATTTCGATCTTCATAGTTTCCTCTCCTTTCTTCTCTTTGTGTGTTGGTTTTTCCTATTAGCCGGCATAATTATATTAATGGAATATTTCACTATTTTCGATGCTTAATATAACCGTATAATCCTTCTGCGACAAGGCCCCATTGTTAAATTCTATATTTGTTAAGTAGGTTTAGGGAGTTACGTTTCATCTACGCAGCTTGTGAAAGGTTTGACATAAACAACGTGCTGATTTGGGTAGTATGATCATAATAGCCTGGTATAGAGAAGGCTCAACGAAAGTTTGATAAATTCGGATTCCTGGGACGAGCACAATGCAAAATCCGTCATTCCGGTTGGAAACGAAGCGTATTTTGAGCGCCGTCCGTAAACGGAGATCAGAAATCAGGGATCAGAAGCCAGAAAAGCGGTATGAGGTATAGTTAATATCCTTAAAACAGCCACATCTCAGTGTTATCTGAACTTAGACCTCTGATTTCTGACCTCTGCTCCCGGGCGGTGCCCCGAGTAGGAGCGAGGCGACGTATCGAGGGGTAATGAAGTGTATCTAAGGGCCGGAATCTACTACTCTCTGGCTCGATGCCTTCAGGCCTGCTCCTGACTAGATCAAGGGGTCGGGATATTTGAGTAATTAATCAGAGGTTCCTAAATTCGGTTCAACCACCGCTTTCTCTGGAAACTCTTACTCGGTGGTGCGTATCTGGATACCGGATTCAGTTATCCTTGCAAAATCAAACGGAGATGCTACGTCTTCGGATTTTAAAGAGAGTTTCTTGAGCAAATTTTCGCATATCTTTTCCACTTCTTCCATGCTTACGTTTTCCGGAAGCATATTAAGGCGGTATTCAATGAGAAGTTTTCTCGGAATTACGACAAAGTGGGGTACTTTTACAAACCCCAGGGGGGCGTCAGGTGCATCGCTTGCAATCAGGCAAAACCTGAACTTCTGTTTTCGAGCGTGAGGTAGATACCCTGCAATAATAAAATAGATTCTACCCACATCAGGGTTTGCAGGGGAAAGGTCGTAATAATGGTTCAATCTTTGAGATTCTGAGCGAAAGAAGGGTAGGGCAACCGTGGAGATGTCTTCGTACTTCCAGAGCCCTCTTTCTTGAACGTAATCATTAAATAGGTCGCAAAGAGTGATACCGTAACCTGCTCCGGCGGTGGCAAGGAGAATATTTGGGGTTATCTCGAAGAGTTTCTGAACCGTGAATACGCGAGAGATCTTATCTCCATCAAACATCGTGGCAGCACTGTCGGTGCATAGCAGTATTCCTTCGATGGTTTTGTATACTATAAGTTGAGTCATTTAAGGTATTCCATTTTTTGGGCTCAATTTAGAATACTTCCTTATAAACCTGTAACGTTTAGCATGTCTTAATCCTGACACTATCGCAAAAAATCTCCTGTTTTGTCATTGCGATCCCGCACCCACTTCCTGCGAATTGTAGGAGCAATGGCAAATTGTCGTATTTCAAGTAGGTGCGGGATCGCAATGACCGGTTTTAGGACTTTTTATGAAACCATCAATCTTTGTCCTGGGTTTTGGTTGCGGCTTCGCTCCCTTAGAGTTTAGCACGAGAGTTTCAAGTAGGGAACCTCTGATTAATTACTTAAATAGCCAAGGACTTCTTAAACGTCTCGGATGTGATCCAGTAACCGACTAAACGGCAATTGATTCAGTCCCTACGTTTCGCTCCTACCGGGATGCTAGATCTTGAATTGTTCTGGTGCAACCCCTTTAACTGATTGCTAGTAGGGTGGGCTGTGCCCACTTCGCAGTCCTGAAAATTGCCCCAAACATTTGCCTGAATCAGTGATCGTTCACTTGAGTCGCAGATGCAAGGAAGAGCCCGGTGGACTACAGTTCTCTATGTCCGGCGGGCGATGGCGCCGGAGATCGGTGTACCTGGACGACTCGCTGGACGGAAAAATATTGCTTGACAAGGTGAAGAATTATCTATCCTGGCTAGTTGGCCAACAACCAGCAATCCAGACATGTTATACAAATCAGCCATAAACCTCTGTCACGGATTCAAGAAACAAATTAACAGCGGAAATTGAGCTTTCCATGGTCTCATTATACGGACTTATTGTTCCATCCCTCCGACATGAATCATAACCAGACGTAACTTTATCTTTGTCATGGGCAAACCTTACCCAGAAATCTCCGGAGTTTTCGACTTGGGATACCGGCTGTACTATGATTTGTAGCGTTTTTCCGTTTATTTCTACCTTCAGATAATGAAAAAAATAATGGGCGGGATCATCTCCCATCAATTTTGCTCCGCCACCACCGGATATGGTAAAGGGTATGCCATCCCATTTTCCCTTGAAAAAACCATGAATATGTCCCGCGAACACGTGTGTAACTTTGAATTTCTTGAATAAGAGAAGTAAATCCGTAGCTGCTTTTTTCGAGAGGGCATGTGGAAAGAAACTTTCGCTTGGATCAAAAAGGGGATAGTGCATGAAAATAAGCCTTTGCTTCATTTTCTGGGATTTTTCAAGCTCCCTTACCAGCCATTTCTTTTGCTCCCCATCAATTCCTTTGCTACTGGTGCAACTCAATACAATAAAAGCAATATCTCCGACGTAGAATGAATAATAACACTTTCCGAGCACACTCTTACAAATATCGGGATTGCCTTTTACTTCATGGTTTCCTGGAACAACGAGAAAAGGAACCCGGATATTTCTCTTCACCTGTTCAAAAAACCTGAAGTATTCCCACTTGTCACCTCTCTGAACAGTATCACCCAGATCTATCACGAACACTATTTCGGAATCATTACCAATTTCCTTTAGCATTCTCTCAAACACCCGTTTTCCACCCCTGTTATCACCCAGGACGGCAAATGAGAAAGCGCCGGTATGACGGGTATTAATCCGAGCAAGATTAATATCATTCCAACTGGTAGGTAATGCGGGAGGGTTATGAGCGCAGCCAGTTAAAGCAACCAGGACTACGGAAACAAGTATTGGAGGCCATAATTTTTTGCCAAGATCGCGAAACATGTCGGCATAATTATACCCATTTAGTCACTGTAATGTAAGGATTTTCCTTTCCCTCAAATGCAAGCTCAACATCTTCCACGTGATATTCTATACCCTCTTCACGATAATTTAACACTGATACGTTGAAGGTCCATATAATCATATTTTAGACGCGACAAGCGAATCAAAAAAACCAGTCTCTTCTAAGCAATAAAACCTTATAAAAAACCCGAAAAACGAGTAGTAAACAGGTTCCTTATTTACACGCCTTTCTCTTGAATTCCCGAACATTATCCTTGGATGGTTCTTCCAGGCTTTCCTTGGTTTCGTGCAGTTCATCTAGGTTGAAAAGGCTCTGCACCAGATCAACATAAAGGTTTTTACTTTCCCTTATGCTTTTTCTCTTTAAAAAAAGAATCGGGTCATGCAAAAGCTTGTTGATGATAGACTTGGTTAGAATTTCCAGGCATTGTTCCAGGTCTTGGCTATTGTTCGATAACTGAAGGAGCGTTTTTCTAACTTCCCTTTGCCTTATTTTTTCTGCTTTTTCTCTCAACGCCACAATGGTTGGCACAACTTCAAGGGTTTTCAACCAGTTATCAAACTTTAAAGCCTCTTCCTCGATGATATGTTCGGCCTGCTCCGCTTCTTTCCTACGTTCGTTAAGATTCAGTTCAACAAGCCCCTGAAGACTGTCTATGTCATAGAGGTAAACGTTATCAATATCACCCACGCTGGGTTCGATATCCCTTGGAACAGCAATATCTATAAAAAACAGAGGCTTGTTACGCCTTGCTCGCATCCGGGACTTAATTTCATCATGGCGCAGGATAAAACCGCTTGCTCCGGTTGAACTGATAATTATATCCACCTTCGACAGATTCTCGGGAATTTGATCAAAAGGAATAGTAGACCCCTTGAAACGTGCCGCAAGCTCTACGGCTCGCTCAAGGGTGCGGTTGGCCACGTAAATTCCGGAGACACCGTTATGGATCAGGTGTTCTGCTGCCAACTCAGCCATTTCCCCGGCTCCTATCAATAGCACCGCCTTGTTATCAAGACTTCCAAAGATTTTCTTTGCAAGTTCAACCGCTGCATAACTAATTGAAACTGCGTAGGAACCTATTTTTGTCTCAGTGCGAATTCGCTTGGCCACTGAGAAAGCCTTGTGCAGCAACCTGTTAAGGATCACGCTGGATGTTCGATGATCAACGCTATCCCTGTACGCATCCTTGATCTGCCCAAGGATTTGAGGTTCACCGACAACCATGGAATCAAGGCTGGCTGCTACCCTAAAAATATGCTTAACGGCTTCAAGGTTGTAGTAAACGTATATGTGTGCCTGGATTGAGGATAGAGGTTGCCCTATTTCGGTGCTAATTTTACCAGAGAGTTCCTCGATACCTTCCTGGGCAGAATCAGCCGTAAAGAGAAACTCAACCCTGTTACAAGTCGAAAGAAAGAATAGCTCGTCTATTTTCTTTAGCTGGGGTAGCCACTCCAGCGGAGTACGCCCGTCGGTAGAGATAGACGCAACTCTTTCCCTGATTTCTACCGGAGCCGTTTTATGACTCAATCCAAGCAGTATTATCTGCTTACCCATTTTCCTCAACCTAGCTTACCCTAAAATAAAAATGATGCCCTTTTAAGAACAGGTTGACTCCCAAAAACGTCACTATAATTGCTATGTAACCAACAATGGCCATAATGGCCGCCTTTCTGCCTCTCCACCCAACAGCTAGGCGCTCGTGGAAAAGCACCGCATAAATCGTCCAGGTTATTAACGCAAAGATCTCCTTGGGATCCCAGTGCCAATAGCCATGCCACACGTGGCTTGCGTATACAAATCCAGTTATAAGCCCCCCGGTAAGCAAAGGAAAACCAATAAGAAGGCATATATAATTTGTCTTGTCGAGTTTTTCCAGGGAAGGTAGCCTTCGGAAAAGAACACCGAAGGTCTTCTTCTTTATCTGCTTTTCCTGGATCAGGTACATTATACCGGCACAGAAAGCAATGGCGAAAAGTGCGTTGCTCAAAAATATCAGGCTTATGTGAATGACTACCCATATACTCTTAAGAATAGGTATCTGGTGAACCATCCTGGAAGGAATAGCTGGAGAAAGCAGCATGAAAAACATTGCAAGAGGTGAGACGAAGGTACCCAGGATTTTGATGTTAAAATGCCATTGAAAGATCAAATACGCAAGAATAATCGTCCATGCGAAAAGCGAAAGTGTCTGCGGAATGCTTGATACTGGCAGGTATCCCAGGGACTTAACCAATGTGTATATTCCCACGGTGTGAAAGGCAAAACCGATGAGGAGAACTACATACGCGGCTCTTGCCACGGAATCAGAATTCCTGATAATGTAAAAAAAGTAGCCTACTGATCCCACAAAGTATGAGAAAGTAGCCACTATGAAAAAGAAGCTGCTCATAAGTCGCTCTGGCTATTTTAAGCCTTGTTCCCTCTGAATCCAAGCTTATCTAAAGTAAACTCATGATCCAGGATCGAGGTTAAAACTGAATCAATCCTCGCCCAGTCTTTCTTTTTTAATAAATCTACTATGTTTGATTCAACCAGTGAAGTAAAGATTTTTTTCCTTTCTTGTTCATCACTGTACTTTTCCAGAACTTTTTTTCTCACACGCCCTAAAATACGGGTAAAAGTCTCATATTCCTCACCGAACTTTTTTTCAAGTTCTTCCCGAATTTTCTTTGCCAGCGCTGGACTTTGACCAGAAGTACTTATTGCTATCGTAAGATCACCCCTAACGACAATGGAAGGTAAAATAAAACTACAATCTTCAGGCTGATCTACCACGTTGCACCATATGCCTCTTCGATCCGCCTCTCTTGCTACTTGCCGATTAAGTTCGCGGTCACTTGTCGCTGCAATGACGAGTCTTGCACCGTCCATCTGTGAAGGTTCGAAGTCTTCGCCCAAATATTTCAATTCCCCGGAGGTCACCGCCGAATTTACCCACGACGTTAGCTCCTTAGCAACAACTTTGACCTGTGCGTCGCATTCCAGCAAGGTCCGGATCTTTCTTTCCGCAACTTTCCCCCCGCCTACGACTAG
>Ga0256841_1001991_pt1 | contig 16817 bp, 15 predicted proteins | sample 356308metaG_FD_185971 | JGI IMG/M metagenome (GOLD analysis project Ga0256841, IMG submission 185971) | Hydrothermal vent microbial communities from Mid Atlantic Ridge, Atlantic Ocean - 356-308 | ecosystem: Environmental > Aquatic > Marine > Hydrothermal vents | place: Atlantic Ocean: Mid... | reverse complement strand
GGAAAAAGTCCAGGTAGTTCTGGATCGTAAAGCCCTCTTGGCCTTCAACCTTGAAAGAGTTGATCAACAGATCGATATGCGGAATCAAAATCAGCGGCAGCAGCCAGAGCAGCACCGGGAGCATCAGCAACCAGAAGGTGGGGGAGAATCTCCGTTTCATCGCCCTACTCCTCATAGACTTTCAGATCATCCGGATGGATACCTGCTTCGACCCGGTCTCCTTCCTTGAGCCGATCGTAGCGGGCGTTTTGGGGCAAGGAGACCAGCAGCTCTTCACCTTCGGGAGTCCGGGCGGAGACTTTGGTATTGGAGCCGTCGAAGAGGATCGTCTCCACCGTCACGGGAAAGCGCTCGATATCCTGCATGCTCTCGGGGGGATCGATGACGATCGCTTCCGGGCGCATGAAGAGCAGCTTCGCCTCATGCATCAATCCCGGCTTGCGGATCCGCCAGCCCGATGGACTGATCAGACTCTCCCCCTCCCGACGGACCTCCAGGCGATTGCTCTCGCCGACAAAGCCCGCGACGAAAGAGGTTTTGGGGTTTTTGTAGAGATTTTTGGGAGTATCGATCTGCTCGAAGCGTCCCTGGTTCATCACCGCCACCTTGTCGCTCATCACCAGGGCTTCGGACTGGTCGTGGGTGATGTAGATGAAGGTGGTGCCGATCTCTTTTTGCAGGAGCTTTAGCTCCACTTTCATGTGCTCTCTGAGTTTGCGATCCAATGCGCCCAGGGGCTCGTCCAACAGCAGGATGCTGGGCTTCATCACCAGGGATCGGGCGATGGCGACGCGCTGCCTCTGGCCGCCGGAGAGCTCGGTGACCTTCTTGGACTCGAAGCCCTCGAGCCCTACCCGCCCCAGCATCTCCGTCACCCGTGAGCGAATCTCCCCCTTGTCCAAACCCATACGCTTGAGACCGAAGGCGACGTTTTCGTAGACATTCATCATTGGGAAGAGCGCCAGGGACTGAAAGACGATATTGACCGGCCGCTTCTCCGGTGGAATGCCTTTCATCGACTCACCACGGATGACGATCTCCCCCTCGTCTTCGGGAATGAAGCCCGAGATCATCCGCAGTAGCGTCGTCTTGCCGCAGCCGCTGGGACCCAAGATCGAGAAAAAGCCCCCCTCCTCGACATAAAAGTCCACATCGTCGACAGCCGTGAACTCTCCGAATCGTTTACTCAGGTTTTGCACCTCGAGTATCTTCTGCATCTGCTCCCCCTTTGGTATCGAAAGCCCAAAGGTTATCCAACCTCTCGGCTTGCGACACCCGGCAAAGGACCCGGGTGAAGCGCTTTTAGTCGACTTTGGCGGCCTTGATCCGCTCGAGGACCTTAGCTTCGATCGCTTCGAATCCTTCGGGTACGGGAGGATGCCACTTGATATTGTCGATGTCCTTTTTGGTAAAGGAGCGCGTGAAATTAGCTTTGACTTCGGGTTTGAGGAACTTCTCCGCTCCCTTGCTCGCCGTACCGTAGCCCTCTTTGTTGGTGAAGTAGGCGGCGTTTTCGGGACGGAGCATGAAGTTGATGAACTTGTAGGCTCCTTCGACGTTTTTGCTCTTGGCGGGGATGGCGTAAGTGTCGATCCAGCCCAGTGCCCCGCTCTTGGGAGCGATATAGTCGATATCGGGGTTCTCCTTGTGAAGCTGCCAGCCGATGCCATCCCAACCGCTCTCGACCCAAACATCTCCGCTGCGCATATTGGCCTTTTGGGTGTCGGCGCTGGTCCAGTAGTTCTTGACCAGCTTTTTACTCTCGATCAGCTTCTTCTCGACACGGGCCATGAGCTTTTTGTAGGCTTCGATATCGTTGTAGAGAGCAAAGGGGTTCTCCCCCATTCCGAAGGCTGTGGCGATGAGCAACGGGCGCTTGAGGCGGTAAGAGATATGGCCGGCATATTTGGGATTCCACAGATCCGACCAGTCTTTGGCATCGGGAGCGAGCTTTTTGTTGACGATCATTCCCGTCGTTCCATAGCAGAAAGGCACGGCGTAGCCCTTGCCGTCGACGGCGGAGTTTTTCTTGACCGCTGCAAGCATCGAGGGGATGATCTGGTCTGTCTTGATCTTGGAGTAGTCGATAGGCTGATAGACAGGGAACTTCTTCTGAACAAAGCTGATGCGGTCCTGACTGGGCTGGGCCAGGTCGAAGCCGCCGCCCCGGGTCGCCCGAAGCTTGGCGATCATTTCCTCGTTGTTGGAGTAGGTGATCTTGAGTTTGATGCCGGTCTCTTTTTCGAACTTGTCCACCAGGGCTTTGGGGGTGTAGCCCTTCCAGGTGATGATCCGGAGGGTCTCCTGGGCCGTCAGGGCTCCGGACCCGATCAGCAGCGCCAGGGCCGTGTGCAGCAGGGATTTGTGATTCATTTCTCTCTCCTTTTGGAATGGGTGATTGCCTTGCAATCTTCGCCAAGCTTCGTAACCGTTTGGAAACACCGTAACAAACCTGCACCGAAATCATTATATGCAAGGATTCTTTTGGATAAGATGAAAAGCGACAAAAGGAGGAGACCGTTGGGCTTTTATGAACTCTTTGAAAACAGACGTTTGAAAGCGGCGCACCGCGGCCGTCGGGCGAGACGGCCCGAAAACACCCTGGCCGCCTTCGAAGCGGCGGTTGGGCACGGCGACTTCTGGGAGCTGGATCTGCAGCTCAGCCGGGACGGAGAATGGATCGTCATCCACGACGAGACGCTCGAGCGTACCACCGACATCGAAGCGCGCGAAGAGGGTTTGCGTCCCTATCGGGTCCGCGACTACGACCTGGCATCCCTTCGCCGTCTCGATGCGGGAAGCTGGTTTGTGCGAGAAGACCCCTTCGGCACCCTGGCGCAGGATGCCACGCTACGCCGAGAGCTGCAGGATCTGCCCCCTCAGCAGCTGCCCACGCCGGCGGAAGTGGCAAAGCTCGCCCGTCGCTACCGCGTGCCCCTGAATCTAGAGATCAAGGATATGCCCCATCGCGACGCCCAAGAGGTGGCAAGGTCGTTTCTGCGAATGATCGCTTCCTTTGACGGCAGCGTCGACCTGCTCGTCTCCTCCTTCAACCATCGCTATCTGGCCGCCCTGCACGCCCTCGATCCCGTGCTCTGCCTGGCGGCCAATATCGAAGGAAGCCTGCCTCCGGATCTGCCGGAGTATCTGCGGCGCTGCGGCGCGAAAGCCTGCCACGTGGATCTACCCCTGGCCTGGAAACTGCCCCTCGACGAGCTCCGCGCGGCGGGAATCACCTGCGGGGTCTTCACCGTCAACGACATCCAGACCCAAGCTCTGCTCTACGACCGGGGATTTCGGGCGATCTTCTGCGACGGCATCTAGATTCGCCGATCACGGACCGATCAAGGCATCCTTTTTCCGCCGGTATCGGCAGAAGAGGAATTGACCGTGATACCGCGGCACTCCGCATAGGCTTTCGCACAATCATCTTTGCACTTCTTATCGGTTTTGGAACACTTGGCTTTGCAATCCTTATACTCGTTGTGACACTGCAGAACGCTTTTTGCCCGAAGCGTGCCACCCGCCATCACCAGTCCCATTGCCAAAACAATCGTGTATGAAACCCGATTCATTTTCATTCTCCTTTCATTGGATTGAGGGTTGAAGGACGCTTACGTACGCAGTCATCCCCGAAACTCTCACTTCAACCAACGGCGAATCGCCAAGGATGATTCGCCGAAGCTGTGAGAGGCTCATGCCCACGGGGACGATGCGAAAACGGTCGATCTGCGCTCGAGCCGAGGCCCTATGGAATCGGGGATCACCCTGATCTTCGGGGTCCCTCCATCCACGATAGTAGTTGGCCCGATCCTGATGAAGAATACTCCGGATACCCCTCAAGGGAGTTCCGTAAGAGTTGTAATGATCCCTCCGACTCAAACGTGCGATGTAACGAAAACCTCCGCTGCCATAGTAGCCTCCCCCGCCGGCTCCCCCATAGGCGGAACCACCGTAATAGGAGCCCGGTGCCGAACTCGCACCCGGGATATACGGCGGATTTTGTGGGTAGGAGGCACCGTAGGATCCTCCGACCGGACCCGAAGCCGATCCCATAGGAGGCAGAGGTCTGATCCAGTCGTAGACGGCACCTCCGTTGATTCCTAAGCGGATGATTCCTACCCCGCTGACGAGCCTGCCGCTTCGAGGGTCACGACCGGTAATCGTCGCCCGCATAGACCCGTCGGGTAGGATTTTGAGATCAGATGCCCAAAATCGAGGCCGGCGGGCCGATGAAGACCAATAGACCCTGTCGTTATGGGTTCCGGGTTCGTAGACCAGATAAGCGTTTCCAATCGGTACGAACGCTCCACCCATCCATCTGAGACGATGATATCGTGTCGGAGAGACATCACTTTGCAACTCGGGGATCAGCATCTCATAGCGGCCGTCGCCATCGATGTCGTCCAAGACCTCCGGTATCGAAACGCCATAGTCGAGTGAAGCGATGAAATAGGGACTGTTTGGATTTTTCGTCAGCGGTGCCGACCACAAAACACCGCCTCGGCCGTTATAAACGACCAATCGATAATAAGTCCCTTCCGGAGTCTGCGCAAAAGGTTGCCAGACGACCCGTTCCGCTACGCCGTCTCCCGTCAAATCTACTCTGAACTCACCGCCCACCAGCAAAGTGCCAAGCATGATAAACGCCAATATCCATTGCGCCAAACTATTTTTGTATACACCTATCCATTTCATCACCTTCCTCCTTCGCCCATCAAAGGATAACCGCTCCAATGCCCATTCCATTTTGCTCCTCCAAAACCGTACCTCCACTGTCCTTGGAAGGATTGCCCGTCCTCGGAAAATCTAAATCGAAAATCCCCGGCATCTTTTGGAGGTCGATAACTAGGGGCTTCACTCCATCGACCGACCAGAACCCTCCCTCTTAACGTGCCTTCGATCTTTCCTTTGTCATGGGTGTAGTTCCCCCAGACTCTGAAACCGCTCTGATGAAGCACCATGCGGCCAAAATTCGTCTGCCAAGCCCCGGCGACAGAGTTGATCTGAGTTGGGGGCGACGCATGACCGATCTGCTCTATCGTCTCTGCCTCCTGGTTTTTACCCATAGAGACGGTTCTGGCAAAGGGGTTCTCGGGTACACCGCTTGCGGGATGCTTAAAATACCATTCGGTACCGCTCCCGTTGTTTCCGAACAACTGCACAAAGAGTTTGAAGTGAGAGTAGTATCCGATCCGAATCGTGCCGCTTCCCTGCGTGACAAAACCGGTCGCACCCGGACAGCTACTGTAGGACTTTTCATGACTGATACCTTTCACTTGAGGATAAGAGCCGGTCAGATAGCCAGAGAAACGAACCTCACCTCCCATCAAAACGGCATGGTCCGGATCACAGACTCCGTGCACGATCATAATTCCCTTGACAGTTCCGTCTTTGTGGATGTCAAAAGCCAGCATCGCTTTTCTGGCTCCGTTACTTTCATATCCACTGTATCGATATCGATATTTTTTCAGCGTCTCACTCTCTATCTTCTTGCTTGCCTGAAATTGCCCCCGGCTATTTAGCTGTACACTCCCGTCTGCTCTTAATACGATACTACTGACTAAAATTAGACTAAGTATCCATCCTTTTTTTCTCATCCAGACCTCCTCCTATAATCATAAAAATATTGTATCAATTTATATACTTAAGAATTAATAAATAATAAGATCCGGAACGTGTCCGTGTAGTAATATATTCGTTGCCGAATCGTTACGGAAATCTCATAAAGTTTTTTGTGTAAAACACTTTGATTTTCCAGGAGATACCCATGATTCCGACCCGAACGCCCCTCCTCTTGGCGCTTGCAGCCCTGGCAAGCCATAGCCTCCATGCCGATGATGCCGACCGTTTCGCCGGCAAAAGCACTTCAATCGCCTATCCCACCACCGACGCACAAAAACGTTCGATCCTGGCGGCTAAAGAGATGGCGCATCCCGTACTGCACCAACGAAGCCCTCTAAGCTATCATACGATCCTCCGCACCGGGGAGCAACTGGGAGGGGAGACCTTCGGCCTGCTCAAGGACTCCCAAGGCAAGCCACTGACGATGCAAGACGGAAGTCCCTATATCTGTAACGGACAGTTTGGAGGCAGCGGACCGGATCATACGGAGTTCATAGAAAAAAAAGGCCATCTCTACATGATTACTCAGTTCGAGTGTCAAGTCGGTGCCCTCTACATGGCCGAACTCGATCAAAACCCCAAAACCGGAGAGATCAAGGCAAAGAACCTGCGATATATCGACCAGGGTTCTCACCACGGAGGCTGGGTCCACTGCGCCGGGATGAAAACCCCCTGGAACAGCTTCCTCGGTAGCGAGGAGTACGAGCCCGACGCCGCCAAACGCAATACTGAGACCGGCAGCATCGATCCCTACTACGATACCGTCGCCCCCTACTTCGGCGGAGATCTTCGAAAAGCCAACCCCTACTACTACGGATGGATCACCGAAGTTACTCTTGCTGACGACGGAACGCCCCGCTACACCAAACATTACAGTATGGGCCGCTTCGCTCACGAGCTAGCCTATGTTCTTCCCGATAAACGCACCGCCTACCTCAGTGATGACGGAAGCAACTGCGCCATGTTTATGTACGTCGCCGACCGTCCGGGAGACCTGAGCGCGGGCACCCTCTTTGCCGCTAAATGGAAGCAAACCGACAACCGGGGCGCCGGAGTGGCGGATCTGGAATGGATCAGACTGGGGCATGCCGATGACGCCGAGCTCAAAAAAATTGTCGATGCCAATCCCGCCTTCGACGAGATCTTCGAACGCAAAGAGATGGCCAAAGACGGCTCATGCCCCGGAGGCTTCCGCGGAGTCAATACCGATCACGGCGCCGAGTGCCTGAAGCTTCGCCCGGGCAAAGAGACCGAGGCGGCCTTCCTCGAATCCCGCCGCTATGCCGGATATCTGGGGGCGACGACGGAATTTCGTAAAATGGAAGGGATCACTTACGATCCCGATCACCGGCGCCTCTATCTGGCTATGAGCCAGATCGCCAAAGGGATGGAAGACCACAAGAAAAAAGGTAAAGCCAACGACAAATACGACCGAGGCTCTTCCAACGACATCCGTCTGGAGTACAACAAATGCGGTGCCGTCTACGCTCTTGATATCGAAGACAAAGCCGATCCCGTTACCGGGAGCGGCTACACCGCCAAGCGAATCTACGGTATCCTCGCCGGAGTCCCTAAAAAGTATTCCAAAGACTCCCTCTATGCAGAAAACAGTTGCGATATCAACTCCATCGCCAACCCCGACAATATCTCCTACCTCCCCGGTTCCAATCTCCTGCTCATCGGAGAAGATACCGGCTACCATCAAAATGACCTGGTCTGGGCCTTTGATACCCAAAGCAATGCGCTAATCGACCGAGTCGCCTCTACCCCCTACGGATCCGAGACTACTTCTTTGATCTGGCAGCCCGATCTCAACGGCTTCCGCTACATCACCCTCGTGACTCAGCACCCCTTCGGCGAGTCGGACAAGGATAAGATCAAAGATCCCTCCGACGTACAATCCTATGTCGGCTATCTCAAAGTCGGCGCTGACAAGAAATAGTCCTACGGCACCTTCGGGCGTCGTGACGGGAGTCCGCGGCGGACTCCGGCCCCGGCCCGGCTCTCGGACAGAGCGGGTTCCCCTCACGACACGGAAACGGATTCAGCATGAATAAAATTTTACAATCGATTCAGATTCTTTTGCTTTTGAGCATTTGTTCTAATGCTTTGGATCTCAATGCTACCCGAGGCTACGACATCCGCACCAAACATTTGCGGCATCCCAGCGCCTATATCCCCTCCATGTGCTATACCAAAACCGTCGATAGCCAAGGTAAAAAGCATAACCCCTGCTACGCCTGCCACACCCGTGCCAAAGCTCCCAACTTTACCCTAGATGATGAAAGCCTCCAAGCTGCCTACAACTTCCCGGATCCTGCACTAAAAAACCCCTTTTCCAATCTTTTCAAAGACTACTCTCAGGCGGTTTCGAAAATCTCCGACGAGCAGATAGACGCCTACGTAAAACGAAGCAACTATTTCGACGAAGAGGGTCGAATCGTTCTTGCAAGAAAGCTCCGCAATCTTCCTGCCCAATGGGATGAAAACGGTGATGGGAAATGGAGCGGCTACGTCCCCGACTGCTATTACCGTTTCGATCGGCACGGACTCGATCACGCCCCCGATGGCCACGCTACGGGATGGGCCGCCTTCGCCTATACCCCCTTCCCGGGCACCTTCTGGCCTACCAACGGCTCAACCGACGACGTGCTAATCCGTCTTCCGAGAGCCTTCGGTCTCTTCAAACAAGGCGGCGACTTCAACGAGACCCTCTATCGGATCAATCTCTCCATCGTCGAAGCGATGATCCAACGCAAAAGCATCCCCATAGACCCCGTGGACGAGAAGAAGTTGGGAATAGATCTGGACAAAAATGGACGCCTAGGAATCGCCAATCGCATTGCCTACGAATGGGCTCCAAAAGAGGGAAAACGGATGAGCTATGTCGGAGAGGCGAAAAAGCTGCTTCAAGAGGGCAAACTCCACATTGCCGCCGGGCTCTTCCCCGAAGGGACCGAGTTTCTCCACTCGGTACGCTATCTAGGGCTGGACGCGAACGGTTCCGTCATCCTCGCCCCCAGGATGAAAGAGCTACGCTATGCCCGAAAAGTTGCCTGGGCCAGTTATGCGGCACTACATAACAAAGCCCTGGCCGATTACAAAGAGGGTGAAACCGATCCTGAACAGCTCGAGAGCTTTCCCGGCTCCATGGAACAGGGGGTGAGTAACCGTATGGGGTGGATCTACCAGGGCTTCATCGAGGACCGCTTCGGATCTTTACGCCCACAAAGCTACGAAGAGACCCTCAACTGTATGGGATGCCACAGCGGCATCGGAGCTACGACCGACGGCACCTTCGCCTTCGCCCGCAAGCTCGACGCCTCCCGTGCATGGAGGAGAGGATGGTATCACTGGAGCCGGCAGGGCCTGCAAGGAATCCCGGAACCCCGATTACATGACGGAAGCGGAGAATATGCCCGCTACCTCCGCCTCAATCACAGCGGCAACGAATTTCGCAGCAACGACGAAGTCCTAAAAAAGTTTTTCACTCCTCGTGGAGCGCTCAAAGACCAGGAGATCCAACGCCTCCGCCGAGACATTTCGACCCTGTTGCTTCCTTCGAAAGAACGCGCCAGAAAACTCAACAAAGCCTACAGGGCCTTGGTCCGAGAGCAGCGCTTCATCGAAGGGCGCGCCCCGCACATCTCACCTCTGACGGATACGGTATGGCGGGAGCTCAACGCATCCCAGCCTACTCACCTGAAGATCGTACCTCAATAAAGATCCCATCGAATCAATCCGATAGGATCGATAAAAATATCGAAATCTCTCAAGAATACTTTCTGAAGCACAAAAATATGAAGTGACGCAAAAAAGAAATTAGCTCTGATTGGCCCAGTCGTAGTAGGTACGGGCTTTGAGAATTTGAGGGTAGTCGAAGCGCTGTTGGCCATCTTTGGTTTTTACAACGATACCCGTCTCGTCGGCAGACTCAAGAACCCCCCGAAGCTTCTCACCTCCGGCGATCTTGAGCTTGACCCGTTCGCCGACTGCACTCTGGTAATGCCGGGGCTTTTTAAGGGTGCGCTCGATACCCGGGGAGCTGACTTCCAGGAAATAGTTGCCGCTGACGGGAGGGTGTACATCCAGGAGAGGGGAAAGATCGTTGGAGATTTCGGCACAGGTATCGAGGTCAACGCCGCCTTCTTTGGTGATATAGACCCGGTAGATCGTCTGATCGTTCTCATTGACCGTCTCGGTGTCGTAAAACTCTGCCCCATGGCTACGGACGATCTTTTCGATCTGTTCCTCAAGATGCATCACCGATCTCCTTTTCGATCTTTTTAAAGAGCGTATCGATCCGGCTGATCCGATCCAGTTCATCGTCGAACTCGAAGGTGAAGTTGGGGGCTTTGTACCACCCCTCGCTCTCCTTGATATATGTTTTGAGGTAGCCGGAGACTTTCCGCAGCTGCTTGAGAGCTTCGGCCTGCTCCCTCTCGTCAAGTCCGGTAGGGTCCAGGAAGACCCGGGCATCGTAACGCCCTCGGGAGCAGAGGACCTCGGTCACGCTCAGGGCATTGATGCGGCTGTCTTCCAAAGTAGAAAGCGCTTCGGGGATCAGCTCCCGCAGGAGCGATTCGGTCCGTTTTCGCTTGATCTCGGCCTGATTCATAGCGTGGCCTGTTCCTCCACTTCTTTGAAGGTTTCGATGACGTCACCGACCTTGATATCGTTGAAGTTCTCCAGCATGATCCCGCACTCAAAGCCCGCGCGGACCTCTTTGGCGTCTTCGCTGAAGCGCTTGAGGGAGCTGATCTTGCTGGTGTAGACCACGACGCCGTCGCGAATAAGCCGGGCACCGGCGTTACGCTCGATCGTCCCTTCGGTGACCATACAACCGGCGATGGTCCCGACCTTGGCGACGCTGAAGGTCTCGCGTACTTCGGCCTGGCCGGTAACCTCTTCGGTGACGACGGGGCTCATGAGCCCGCTGAGCAGCCCTTTGACCTCGTCGATCATATCGTAGATGATGGAGTAGGTCTTGATCTCGACGCCCAGATCCTGGGCTTTCTTTTTGACTCCGCCGGTAGGACGGACGTTGAAGCCCATGATGATGGCGTTTTCGCTGGCATCGGCCAGGAGTACGTCACTCTCGGTGATGCCTCCCACGCCGCCGTGGATGATCTCGACTTTGACCTCTTCGTTTTTCAATTCGCCCAAAGCCGACTTGATCGCCTCGAGGGAGCCCTGGACGTCGGCTTTGACGATGAGAGGGAGTTTCTTGATCTTTCCTTCGGCGATGAGACTACCCAACTCGTCGAGGGAGACTTTGGTGCTTTTGGAGAGCTCTTTGGCCCGGGCCAGCTCTTTACGCTTCTCGGCCAGATCGCGGGCCTCTTTCTCACTCTCCATCGCTACCAGGACCTCTCCTGCCTGGGGCACGTCGTGGAGTCCTACGACGGCCGCGGGAGTGCTGGGCCCGATCTCCTTGGCCCGACTGCCGTCGTCGAGGATCAGGGTCCGTACCCGTCCGAAGGTCGTGCCGACGATCACGTTGTCTCCCACATGAAGCGTCCCGTTCTTGACGATGACGTTGGCGACGGGGCCGAAGCCCTTCTCGACGGAGCTTTCGATGACGATCGCTTTGGCCCGCCGAGTAGGATCGGCGGTCAGTTCCATCACCTCCGCTTGAAGCAGGATCGTCTCGAGCAAATCATCGACTCCCTCTCCGGTATGAGAAGAGACGGGAATCATCTCGTATTCCCCGCCCCAATCCACGGGAAGCAGTCCGATCTCGGCGAGCTGGGATTTGACGTTGTCCGGATTGGCGGTGGGCTTGTCGATCTTGGTCAGCGCGATGATGATCGGCACTCCGGCCGCCTGAGCGTGGGAGATCGACTCTTTGGTCTGAGGCATGACTCCGTCGTCGGCGGCGACGACGATGACGGCGATATCCGTCGCTTGGGCTCCCCGGGCCCGCATCTCGGTAAAGGCGCTGTGGCCCGGCGTGTCGATGAAGGTGATTTTCTGCCCGTCTTTTTCCACCTGGTAGGCCCCCACATGCTGGGTGATCCCGCCCGCTTCGCCCGCGGCGACTTTGGTGGAGCGAATATAGTCGAGCAGCGAGGTCTTTCCGTGGTCGACATGCCCCATGATGGTGATGACAGGAGGCCGGGGCTCTTCGACCTGATTGGGCTCTTCGTCATAGGCCGCGACATAGTCCAGCTCATCGAGAGGATTGATCGTCTCGACCTGCACGTCAAACTCCTCGGCAAGAATCTCGATGGAATCCTTGTCGAGGAAATCGTTCTTGGTCACCATGGTTCCCAGGGCGAAGAGCACTTTGACCACTTCACCCACGCTTTTGCCCACCTTCTCGGCGAACTCGTATACCCGTACATCTTCCGGAATTCTTACCACGCTGACCTTTTCGCTGCTTTCTTCTCTCTGATATTTTCTACGCTTGCCGCCTCGGCGGATATTGCGGCCGCCGGGACGGTTGGGGAAACGACGCTGCTGCGTGCCGGCGATCCCCTGAGCCGCACGGCGTTTGGCCTCGGCTCTTCTGCGCTCTTCTTGGCGCTGCTGTTCCTCAAAGATCGTCTTGTCGGAGAAGTCGAGGAGAACGACCTCCTGCTCCTCGAAGAGCTCGACGGTACCGCCCAGATCCCGGTCTCCGAGGATTTCCAGGCGTTCTCCTGTCGTCTTGGCCTCGGCAGGCGTCTTTTTTTTCTTCTTCTTCGAAGCACTGGGTGAGACGTCGCTAAGGGAGAGTTTTTTGGGTTTAGCCGGAGCGGGACGGGCCTTCTTGACAATGGTAATTCCCCGCTTTTTCAAGGGAGCCTTTCTCAGTTCAGGCCCCTCTTCCTCTTCCGTCTTTTTGGCTGTCGCCGTGATTCCTTTGCGTTGGGTCGGAGCCTTCTTCGGCGTCTCTTCTGCACCAGCCTCTACCGGCGTTTCTTCTTTAGAGACTTCTTCCGCTTCAGCTTCGGCCGCTTCCGTTTCCGCATCGGTGCCTTTTTCCGGGGTCTGCGTTTCTTCTTCACCGCTTGCTTTCTCTTCGATAGGCTCGGGAGACTTTTCGCCTCCCTCGGCTTTCTTCGCAGGCTCTTTCTCCGTCGGTCGGGGGATCCCTGCGGGCCAACGGCCGGTCAGGGCGTAATCCATCAGCATCTCTGCCTGATCCAGCGTGACAGAACTGCCCGCAACTTTGACATTGAAGCCGAGCTCTTTCGCCTTGGCGAGCAGATCGCTGTTGGACATCCCCGCTTCTTCGGCAATCTCCTGGATTTTGACTTTATCCATCCGTGTAATACTCCTTTAATAGCGTAAGCAGTTCCCTCTCGTCGATCCGGAAACGTTTCGCGATCTTCCTTATTCGTTTGCCGTCCTGGCTGCAGGCGTGACAGAGATAACTGCTCCGTCCCGTTCCCCGATAGGGCAGTGCCCGACCGTCTTCAAACTGTATTCGTATCAATGCGCTTTGGGAATCTCTGGTTCTGCAGGCAATACACATTCGAATAGGATGATTTTTCACGGGCATTATACCAAAAACCTTAGGCTTTTCCTATGACACCCATGTTGTCAAGGCCCCGCTCCATCACGCGAAACTGAGGAAAACGTTTTGAAAGTGCTTCGGCGATGGCCGGGGCATCGTCGGCATACGCCAAAGTGAAGAAGGTGGAACCGCTGCCGCTGAGGGTACTCATGAGCGCTCCCTTCTCCAAGGCCAGCTTCTGGACGGCAAAGAGCTCCGGCATGATCTTCATCCGCCGCTCCTGGTGGATCCGGTCTTTGGAGGCGATGCGCAGCTGATCCCAGGACTCCGTCATAAAGAGCGCCGTCATATAAGCCGCATGGGAAAGATTGAAGACCAGATCCTCTTTGGAATACATCTTGGGCAGCACATGACGGGAACGGTTCGTGGAGATGGTCCGGTCGGGCACCGTCAAAACAGCCCGGAGAATCGAGGGGAGACGGCGCTTTTTGCTATAGACCCGGTCCCCTTCGAGACAGGCGACGTTAAAGCCCCCCATCACGGCTGGGGTGATGTTGTCCGGATGATGCTCATAACGTAGAGCCAGGTTGAGAATCTTTCGCTTGTTGTATTTGACGCCGGCAGCCAGATGGGCGGCGGTGATCGCAGCAACGATGACCGCCGAAGAGCTCCCCAAGCCCCGTGAGATCGGGATCCGGTTGGTGAACTCGAAGCGAAAAACCGGCTGCTCGCCCTCCGTCAGACGTCGATACTGTTCGTTGAATACATGCAAGAAGAGGCTATTACGCTTGATTTTAGGGCTTTCGGCTCCCTCGCCCCGGGTAGAAACGCTGAGGAAACGAGAGGGTTTAATCGCGATTTCGTTGCGAAGGTCGATGGCGAGCCCCAAACTGTCAAAACCGGGACCGAGGTTGGCGCTGGTGGCGGGGACGCTGATATGCACAATGGGCCTTTAGACGGCAGGAAGTCGATAGTGAGGCCGGGGATCCGGCTCCCGCTCTATCCCCTCCAACGAAGGGGGGAACGAGAACTCCTGCGCAATGGGTTCGTCGAATGTTTTCGTAATTATAGTCTCTTTTTCTTTGACGAAATAGAGTCGCCCCATTGCTTTGAGAGGGCGACCGCCGTTGAGCTCGAAGGCGCTGACCGCCCCGAAAGGTATCCCACGGCTTAGCTCCAGGGTTCGTAGAGCGATATAGGCGAGTTTTATCCCCATCTGACTTCCGGGGCCGTTGACATAGAGAATCTCTCCGATCCCTCCCTCTGCCGTCAGACGATCCAGCTCTTCGGCCAAATACTCCGAGGCGTAGCCCTCCCTGCTCCAGCTGCGTTCCAGCTTTCCTTCTCTATAAAGAGCAAACTGAAGCGGCACGGAAACGGGATTGACAACGAGAGTAAACTCAGGCGAAGCAACGTTCATACTGTGGATACCGGGTCTGCTCCAGGGCGACGATCTCGTAATTGGCGGGGTCTGCAAGGAGGGCTTTGGTCAGCTCATGATTGAGTCCATGACTACCGGCAAAAGAGCGATACCGTCCCAGGATGTTGTAACCGGTAACCATCATATCCCCCATGGCATCAAGAATCTTGTGGCGTACAAATTCGTCCGGGTAGCGCAGCCCTTCGGGGTTGAGGACCTTATATTCGTCGAGGCCGATGGCATTTTTGAGGCTTGCACCTAAGGCAAGATTCTGGCTCTGGAGGTACTGAATATCCCGAGCAAAGCCAAAAGTCCTGGCTCGCGCAATCTCTTCGAGGTAACGGCTTAGCGAGAAGACAAAATCCAAACTTTGGCGCCCGATCGCCGGATGATCGAAATCGATCTCGAAATGAAACTCTATCTCGGAGGAGGGTTCCAGGCGGACAAATTTCTCCCCGTCCCGGACTTCGACGGGTCGCTTGATTTTTAGAAATTTTTTGGGGCGATCGAGCCGGCGGATTCCCGCCTCGTCCAGTAGGAGGCAGAAGGAGACGGCGCTGCCGTCCATGATCGGCATCTCGTTGCCTTCCAGGACGATACGCAAATTGTCGATACCGTAGGCATAAAGCGCGGAGAGAAAATGTTCGATCGTAGAAATATAGCCGTCGGGTGTCCCGATCACCGTCGCCATCCGGGTATCTATTACTGCGTCGGGAGAGAGGGAGATACTGCGGCCCAGATCGCTACGATAGAAGATAATACCGCTATCGGCATCGAGCGGCTCGATCCTCAGACGGATCGATTCGCCTTTGTGCAGGCCGATCCCTACCGCTTCTACCGCTTTACCTATCGTTCGCTGAACCATCTCTCTCCCTTTCGCTCTCTGCCCAGGCCGGCAGAGTATTCGGAAACTATTTTAGCATAAACATGAGGCACTGATCTTTCGCATGCCCGTACGGAGCTATCAAAGCGCTCTTGAAGAGTCTTTGATGGCTCCGATTTGTCCAGGCTACCGCTTGCCGACGACCCGGTCGGCTCGTTCCATCACTCGGACAATGTGGCTGTTGATCCAATTCTGTTTCATCCAGTCCATCGGAAGCACTTCGACGCCCTGCACCAGGATGCCGAAGTGCAGATGATCTCCCAAAGCCAATCCCGTCTTTCCCGTTTTGGCGATCGTCTGACCGGCGGTGACATGCTCCCCTTCGTGGACCAAAATCTGAGAGCAGTGACCGTAAAGGGTATAAAGACCGAAACCGTGATCCAGGATCGGCATGTTGCCGTAGATACCGTTGTAACCGGCATACACGACGGTGGCGGGATTGGAGCTGACGATCGGGGCGTGTCGGACGCTGGCCAAATCGTAGCCCAGATGATAGGAGCGGGAGACCTCCCGGTTTTTATCCCGATAGTAATAGTGGCGTTCGTCGCCAAAGTCGGCAACACGCTTGGCACTTTTGAGCGGATAGAAGGCCCGAGGCCTCCATCGGCTGAAATCGACGGGGGTGGGTTTGGCCGTCTTGCTGTGAATCAGCTTCTCATTGGCTTCACGCATCCCCTCGTTGATCGCCTTGAATCGTGCCAACTTCCCCTGCGCTCCGGAAGCGTTCGCATCCTCCTGAGCCAATTCGGCTATCTTTCCTTCGAGAAAGCGGTCTCTCAGTCCTATCCGGGAGACACGATACTCTTTGTATATCTTTTCAAAAGGGATGTTCACCGTCCGTTGATTACCCGCGATATCTATCGCCACGATCCTGGGTTGGAATTTTTCCTGGCGGAAGGGCCAGGCGATCAAGGCTGCCCAGTAACCTTTGGCCCGATAGGGTACGGCTTCAAAACGCTTGTTTCCGACCTGGATATAGACCTTTTTGAGATTGGGGTCCTTGGCCTTGAAAATCACGAGAGCACTTCCTCCGCGTACAATACTTGGGCTATAAGAGATGATCTGTACCTCCGGCGGCTGAGTATCTATCCATACCGTGCTTTCTGCTTGCGTCTCGTTACCCCTGCCTAGATTCCAAAAACTCCGATCTCTGACCCTCACCCTCAACTTCCACCGCTTTTTTTTCGCATCCAAACCGCTATTGACAGGCAGAGTGATTGCCAGATCAGTCGTTTTAACCGGGGAGGGGAAGTCTCCCGAAGCCACAACGAATCGTTTTTTACCGTCACTCAATATCGCCTCGTAACTGCCGAGTCCCTGATTGTCCTCCAGATGGACATGGATCACTTTCCCCGGCCCCCAGTAGAGCTTGCTCGGTAGATCTACCCGGGGAGGAATGCGCTCAAATTTCGGTGAAAGGTAGAGATAACCGGCTCCCGCACCTA
>Ga0256841_1001990_pt1 | contig 16819 bp, 11 predicted proteins | sample 356308metaG_FD_185971 | JGI IMG/M metagenome (GOLD analysis project Ga0256841, IMG submission 185971) | Hydrothermal vent microbial communities from Mid Atlantic Ridge, Atlantic Ocean - 356-308 | ecosystem: Environmental > Aquatic > Marine > Hydrothermal vents | place: Atlantic Ocean: Mid... | reverse complement strand
GGCGCCTCAACCAGGCAAGGGATGAACTGTTTCGTTCCATCAACAAAGCCCAGAACCCGGCCGCCTGATAGGGCTCACAGACTACCCCTCTTCAGGCTCATTTCTGGATTGGAAAGGACTGTCAGTGCGGTCGCAGTTCGCTGCGCTTGGCGCTCTTCTTCGGCTTCTCTTTTTCCAGTACGTCGATCTCATCCGGAAGTGGCTCCGGCATATGTTGCAAGGCGATTGCCAGCACCTCGTCGATCCAGCGTACCGGACGGATGTCCAGCTCGTCGAGAACATTCTTCGGGATCTCGGTCAGATCCTTGCGGTTCTCCTCCGGGATGATCACAACCTTGATCCCGCCGCGCAACGCGGCCAACAGCTTTTCCTTGAGGCCACCGATGGCCAACACCTCACCGCGCAGGGTGATCTCGCCGGTCATGGCTACATCGGCACGCACCGGAATACCCGTCAGGGCCGAAACCAGCGCAGTGCACATCCCGATGCCGGCGCTGGGGCCATCCTTGGGAATCGCCCCTTCCGGAACATGGATATGGATATCGTGCTTTTCGTAGAAGTCCGGCTTGATCCCCAACATGAGGGAACGTGCCCGCACTACGCTCATGGCAGCGGTGATGGACTCCTTCATTACGTCACCGAGCTGGCCGGTAACCTGATGTTTTCCCTTGCCGGGAACGACCACGGTTTCGATGGTGAGCAGATCGCCACCCACCTCGGTCCAGGCCAGACCGGTAACCTGCCCCACCTGATCCTGCTCTTCCGCCCGCCCGAAACGGAAACGCCGGACACCAAGATACTGATCCAGGTTTCGCGCGGTGATGGTTCTCTTTCTGTTCCCTCCGCTCTCCTTCAGAAGGATCTCTTTGACCACCTTACGGCAGATCTTGGCGATCTCACGCTCCAGGCTGCGCACGCCAGCCTCACGGGTATAGTACCGTATGATATCCCGCAGTGCCGATTCGGTGATGCCGATCTCGTTCTCCTTCAGACCGTTGGCCTTCAGCTGCTTGGGCACCAGGTAGCGCATGGCGATGTTGAGCTTTTCATCTTCGGTGTATCCCGGGATGCGGATCACCTCCATCCGATCCAGCAGCGGACCGGGTATGTTCATGCTGTTGGAGGTGGCAATGAACATCACGTCGGAGAGATCGTAGTCCACCTCCAAATAGTGGTCGGCAAAGGTATTGTTCTGTTCCGGATCGAGCACCTCCAGCAGCGCAGCTGCCGGATCGCCCCGGAAGTCCGCCGCCATCTTGTCGATCTCGTCCAGTAGAAACAGTGGGTTACGAGTACCAACCTTGATCAGGTTCTGGATCACTTTGCCCGGCATGGAGCCGATGTAGGTGCGCCGATGACCGCGGATCTCCGCCTCGTCGCGCACCCCGCCCAGCGACATGCGAACGAACTTGCGGTTGGTGGCGCGGGCGATGGAGCGAGCCAGCGAGGTCTTGCCCACGCCCGGCGGGCCCACCAGACAGAGGATGGGGCCCTTCAACTTCCTGACCCGCTGCTGGACCGCGAGGTACTCCAGAATACGCTCCTTGACCTTCTCCAGACCGTAGTGATCCGCCTCCAGGATCTCGTTTGCCTTGACCAGATCCCGGTGGATCTTGGTGCGTTTCTTCCACGGCACGCTGGTCAGCGTCTCGATGTAGTTTCTCACCACCGAGGCCTCTGCCGACATGGGAGACATCATCTTCAGCTTGTTGAGTTCAGCTTCCGCCTTCTCCCGTGCCTCCTTGGGCATGCCTGCCTGCTCGATGCGCCGGGCGAGCTCCTCCATCTCGTTGGGAGCCTCTTCCATCTCGCCAAGCTCTTTCTGAATCGCCTTCATCTGCTCGTTGAGATAGTATTCGCGCTGGCTCTTCTCCATCTGGCGCTTGACACGATGGCGGATCCGTTTCTCCACCTGCAGCAGATCTATCTCGGACTCCAGCAACCCCATCAGGTATTCGAGGCGCTCACCAACCAGGTTGAGCTCTAGAATCTTCTGTTTCTCTTCGATCTTGAGCGCCATATGCGCCGCTATGGTATCCGCCAGCCGGCTGGGGTCATCGATACCGGAGAGGGAGGAGAGGATCTCGGGCGGGATTTTGTTGTTCAGCTTGACATACTGCTCGAACTGGGTGATGACAGAACGTATCATCACCTCGGACTCACGCTCGTCCATCTGGTCCGGAGCAAGGATGGTGAACTGTGCCTGAAACAGCTCCTCGGTGCTCAGAAAATTCACGATACGGGCTCGCTGGCTCCCCTCGACCAGAACCTTGACAGTCCCGTCCGGCAGCTTCAGCAACTGCAGGATGTTGGCCAGAGTGGCAACCCGGTGAATATCATCCAGTCCCGGCTCGTCGGTGGAAGCATTGGTCTGCGCAGCAAGCAGGATCTGCTTGCTGTTCTCCATTGCCTTCTCCAGCGCCCTGATGGATTTCTCCCTCCCGACGAACAGGGGGATGACCATGTGAGGATAGACAACGACGTCGCGCAACGGTAGCAGTGGCGCAACCTGGATGGGCTCATCCACTACTTCGGATATCTGATCTGGGTGCTCTACCATGAAATTTCTCTATAAATTTGATGCCGAGTGGCCTCTTTTCTCGGACAGCCACTCAGGAGATAGGGGCAAACCCGCCGGATTTCAAGAGCACCGGTGAGAGAAACCCTCCCGTTGCCACTTCCGGGAAGGGTGGAGCAGCTACTTGTCCGATGCAACGTGCTGATCGGCACCTTCATAGAGCAACAACGGTTCGGAATCACCCGTTATCGCCCCTTCATCCACAATCACCTTGGATACGTTCTCCAGGGAGGGAAGGTCGTACATGATATCCAGCAATGCATGCTCGATAATGGAGCGCAGGCCGCGGGCCCCGGTCTTGCGTTCCATCGCCTTGCGTGCGACGGTGTGCAAAGCATCGGGACGGAACTCCAGCTCCACGCCCTCCATCTCGAAAAGTTTGATGAACTGTTTGGCAATAGCATTCTTCGGCTCGGTCAGGATGCGCACCAGAGCGTCCTCGTTCAGCTCCTCCAGCGTTGCCATCACCGGCAGACGCCCCACGAACTCAGGAATCAGTCCATATCTGACCAGATCTTCCGGCTCGACGCCGCTTATCACCTCACCAAATCCCTGCTCATCATCCGCCGCCTTGATCTCTGCGGCAAAACCGATCCCGCCCTTCTCCGTACGGTCGCGGATGATCCGGTCCAGGCCGGCAAAGGCACCACCACAGATGAACAGGATGTTGGCGGTATTCACCTGAAGGAACTCCTGCTGCGGATGTTTTCTGCCTCCCTGCGGTGGCACCGAGGCGATGGTACCCTCGATCAGCTTCAGCAGGGCCTGCTGAACCCCCTCGCCCGAGACATCGCGGGTTATGGAGGGGTTTTCAGACTTGCGTGATATCTTGTCGATTTCGTCGATATAGACGATACCGGTCTGCGCCTTTTCCACGTCATAGTCGCACTTCTGCAACAGCTTCTGGATGATGTTCTCTACATCCTCACCCACATAACCAGCTTCGGTCAGGGTGGTGGCATCGGCAATGGTGAAGGGGACCTTGAGCAGCCGGGCAAGAGTCTCCGCCAGCAGGGTCTTGCCGCTCCCGGTGGGGCCGATGAGCAGGATGTTGCTCTTTACCAGCTCCACGTCATCCCGGCTCTGACCGACCTCGAGGCGCTTGTAGTGATTGTATACTGCCACCGAGAGGGTCTTCTTGGCGCCGTGCTGGCCAATCACATATTCATCGAGAACGCGGTTGATCTCGTGCGGAGTCGGCAACTTGGCCGAGCTGTCCTCTGCGTCCTGCTCCTGGATCTCCTCCCGGATAATATCGTTGCAGAGATCCACACATTCATCGCAAATGAACACAGACGGACCGGCAATCAGTTTGCGCACTTCATGCTGACTCTTCCCGCAGAAAGAGCAGTAGAGCAGCTTGTTGCCGTTGCGTTTCTCGTCACTCATCTATATCTACCTCATCAATCCCGCAGAACCTATATTCAACCCTGCCCAAATTTCTCCTGTTTTGCAAGTCTCGCTGCGGAATCCGGAAATCAATTTACTTTTTCGCTACAGAAGCCTGCCGTTCCGCCAGTACACTATCGATCAGACCATACTTCACGGCCTCTTCCCCATCCATGAAGAAATCCCGATCGGTGTCCTTGCTCACCTGCTCGATGGGCTTGCCGGTATGGGCCGCCAGCACCCGGTTGAGACGCTCCCGCACCTTCAGAATCTCATTGGCGTGGATCTCGATATCCGTTGCCTGCCCCTGGAAGCCGCCCAGCGGCTGGTGGATCATCATCCGGGAATGGGGCAGACAGTAGCGCTTGCCGGCAGCTCCCCCGGCCAGCAACAGCGCCCCCATGCTGGCAGCCTGACCAATACACATGGTGCTGACATCGGGTTTGATGAACTGCATGGTATCGTAGATAGCCATCCCGGCGGTCACCGCACCACCCGGAGAGTTGATATAGAGATGGATGTCCTTGTCGGGATTCTCCGACTCCAGGAACAGCATCTGCGCAACCACCAGATTGGCCATGTGGTCCTCCACCGGCCCGATCAGGAAGATGACCCGCTCCTTGAGCAGTCTGGAGTAGATGTCATAGGCCCGTTCCCCCCGTGCCGACTGTTCGACCACCATGGGGACCAACCCGGTGTTGTGTATATCCAATGGTATCTCCTATGTAGTTATTCAAGTAAATCGGCCGGCACATGGTTACCTTTAAGCCGTACCGATAACCATGCCACCCATCTGCCATCCCGCAGAAGGCCGGCCGGTTCAACGCTCCAAACCCCTGCTGGGCACTAACTCTTTGCGGTAAGCTCGGTGAATGAAACCGGTTTGTCCACCACCTCTGCCTGGTCCAGAACCCAGTCGACCACCTTGTTCTCCAGCACCAGTGCCTCGATGTCGGCCAGCCTCTTCTTGTCTGAGTAGTGCCAGTCGATGACCTCCTGGGGTTTCTCGTAGGGCTGGGCAATCTCCTCCACCGCTGTGCGAACATCGTCCGCCCCCGCTTCAAACCCGTTGGCTTTGATGGCCTGTGCCACGATCAGTCCCAATGCGACCCGCCGTTGCGCCTGTTCGGTGAACAGGGAAGGATCCGCCGCACCATCTCCCGCTCCAATCCCCTGCTGCGCCATCCGCTGCTGCATCTGCGCCGCCAGGCTGCGGGCCTCCTGCTCCACCAGGCTCTTCGGCAGCTCGATCTCGTTGGCCTCCAGCAATTTGTCCATCACCTGCTGCTTGATTCGTGACCTGAGCGCCTGATCCAGCTCCCGCTGCATGTTGGCCTTCACCTCTTTCCGAAGGGCCGCCACTCCACCGGAAACCCCGAGGTGGCCGGCAAACTCGTCGTCCAGCTCCGGCAGCACCGGCGCCTCGACCCGCTCCACCTTGACCGAGAAGCTGGCCTCCTTGCCTGCCAGCTCGGTGGCATGGTACTCCTGCGGAAAGGTGACCTCGACGACTCGCTCTTCGCCCGCTTCGACCTCCTTCAGCCCCTCTTCGAAACCGTCGATCATCCGGCCTGATCCGAGAACCAGTTGGAAGTTGTCGGCCTGACCACCCGCAAACGGCTCCCCGTCGATAGTGCCCACGAAGCTGATGGTAATCTGATCGCCATCCGCTGCGGCTCCCTGTTTCTCTTCCCAGCGAGTGCGCTGTTTGCGAATCGACTCCAGCGTGGCGTCGATATCCTCCTCGGAGATCTCACAGACCGGCTTCTCGATCCGGAACGTCGAGCAGGAGGCTAGTTCGAATTCGGGATAGACCTCGAACACCGCTGTATACTCGAGACCGTTCTGCCGCTCGAGGCTTTCGGGATCGATGGTCGGCATGCCGGCAGGATTCAGTTTCTCCTGCTCCAGTGCCTCGTACAGGGTGGACTGCATCACCTCACCGATGACCTCTTCGCGCACCTGTTTCCCATATCTGCGCTGCACCACTGGCAGGGGGGCCTTGCCGGGACGGAATCCGTCGATACGAACCCGGCGCCGCATGGAGTCGAGGCGCTGTCTTACTTCGCTGGAGATACGCTCTTCGGGCACAGCCACAGTCATACGCCGTTCCAGCGTACCGGTCGATTGCACAGATACTTGCATGCTCTTTCCTCGTGAAAACCATTCGATTCTGGTGCGAAAGGAGAGACTCGAACTCTCACGGGTTGCCCCACTGGAACCTAAATCCAGCGCGTCTACCAATTCCGCCACTTTCGCATTTAGCCATTCATTATACACATACTATTGCAGATTTCTTCCCCCCCCGGCACCGGCGAATCGATGGTGAAACCGGGGCCACACTTTGGCATAATGCGGGGTTTTCCAGGTTTCCCTTCCCGGGCAACCGGGGTTACAGAGGTGGCAGAAGATGGTTATGAAACAGCCCCTGGTGGGCGTGGTAATGGGCAGCAGCAGCGACTGGGACGTCATGCAGCATGCCGTTCGACAGCTGGACGAGCTGGGGATCCCCCATGAAGCCAGAGTGGTTTCCGCCCACCGCACACCGGATCTATTATATGAGTACGCCAGCGATGCAGCCACGCGCGGGCTTGCCTGTATCATCGCCGGTGCGGGCGGCGCCGCCCATCTGCCAGGGATGCTGGCGGCAAAAACCCCTCTCCCGGTGCTGGGGGTGCCGGTCCCATCCCGTTATCTGAAGGGGCAGGACTCTCTCCTCTCCATCGTACAGATGCCCAAGGGGATCCCGGTGGCAACCTTCGCCATCGGAGAGTCGGGGGCAACCAATGCGGCGCTGTTCGCTGCCGCCCTCCTGGCAAGGGAGGATGCAACCATCGCCAACCGGCTCGAGGCGTTCCGCGAGCGGCAGACCCGTGATGTTCAGGCCATGAAGCTGCCGCAGATCCCATGATCCTTCCGGGAGAGACACTGGGAGTATTGGGCGGTGGCCAGCTGGGCCGCATGTTCTGCGAGGCCGCCCGCACCATGGGGTATATGACGGTGGTACTCGATCCCGACCCCCTCAGCCCCGCCGGTGCAATAGCCGACGAACATCTCCATGCACCGTATGACGATGAACACGCCCTGCAGCAGATGGGGGAGCGGTGCGCAGCGGTGACCACCGAGTTCGAAACCGTTCCGGACAGCAGCCTCCGCGCTCTGGAGCGCATGTGCCGGGTACGCCCGGCTCCAGAGGCGTTACGTATCTGCCGTGACCGGATACGGGAGAAGAGATTCCTGCGCAATCACTGTCTTCCTACCGCCCCGTTCTTTGCACTCACCGAACAGGGGCAGCTGGAGAGGGCCATCGGCGCCATTGGTGTACCCTCCCTCCTCAAAACCTCCACCGGCGGCTATGATGGCAAGGGGCAGCAGACCATCACCACCGAAGATGAAATCGATACCGCATTCACAACATTGGGCCGAGTTCCCTGTGTGCTGGAGCGCCGCCTCGATCTGTCGCAGGAGATCTCTGTCGTGCTGGCCCGCGGTGACAATGGCGAAGTCAGCTGCTACCCGGTGGCGGAAAACCAGCATCGCAACGGGATCCTCAACCGCTCCATCATCCCGGCCCGGGTTCCGGAGCAGCTGGCCCGGCAGGCCGTCGACCTGGCTGGACAGGTAGCCAGGGAGCTCGATTTCATCGGGGTTCTGGCGGTGGAGTTCTTCGTCGTGGAAAATAGCCTGCTAATAAACGAGATCGCCCCCCGCCCACATAACAGCGGACACTTCACCCTGAACGCCACGGTGACCAGCCAGTTCGAACAGCAGGTGCGCATGCTGTGCGGCCTGCCAGCTGGAGATACTTCTCTGCTCTCGCCGGTGGTGATGTGCAATCTGCTCGGTGACCTGTGGAACGGACGGGCTCCCGCCTGGGAACGTCTGCTGAACCATCCCGAAACCAGGCTGCACCTCTATGGCAAGCGGGATGCACGCCCCGGCCGCAAGATGGGACACTTCAACGTACTCCATCGGGATATCGAGCAGGCCCTGCAGCTCTCGCAAGAGATTCAGGCGTTGTTGCAGGAGCCATAGCCTTCCACCCGCCGCGGACCATCTCACCCTCCGCCAGGAGCGCCGGCACTCTCTCCCCCCGAAAATACAGTGCGACAACTGAATGGCTGCACACATCGATGCCGGATCGGAGCCCTTCTCCATCCGGACGAACCTGCGATACCCCCTCCTTCCGAACCCCTGTTTTTCCACAGGATACAGCTAAAGGAAGATCCCTCTTGTGCCGTTATAATAGGTGGCTGACAGACCGGAGCCCGGTGGTCCGGTTTCTATCGATTCAGACAAGGGTGATAATGGTGAAACAGGGGTGTCGCATTCTCAGTACCATGCTGCTGGCTACCTTGGCGGGGCTGTTGGTCACACAGCAGTCCGCGGCAGAGGATATCCGCATCACGCAGGAGCTCCACAACCCCGCACCCACCCTCAACCCACTACGCAAGGCGCTGGGGAACAAAGGCTATGAACGCGCCATGAAATCGGGGAAGTACCGCTATACCGGCAATGCCAAGTGTCGCTTGTGTCATCGCGAATTCTTCGTCGGCCGCAAGAAGGATCCCCACGTCCATAGCTATGAACACCTGGTGGCAACAGGCTATCAGGAGGAGAAGCGGTGTCTCGGCTGCCACACCACCGGATTCGGGGTGGAAACCGGCTTCATCAGCTTCAGCCAGACCCCAAAGCTGGTAGGAGTACAGTGCGAAGGGTGTCACGGTCCCGGCAGCGAGCACGTCCGCCTGCATGCAGATGATGCCACCCCTTTCGCTATTCCCAGGATCACCCCTGCCACCGGGAAGAAAAAAGGCAAGCAGAAGATAAAAGGGGGATTCCTGGCAGGCAAGAACCGCCCCAAGATGATTAAGCGGATGTGCCTGTCATGTCACACCAAACGTTGGGGACGCTCTTTCCGGCGTACAGCACACGATTTCCAGGCAGCCTACGATCTATACAAGACACCGCTCCCCGGTGACGATAGCGGCAAATAGGGGAAGGACCCCGGCAGGATCGACAGAATGGGAATATTCACCATACTGAAACAGGGTGGGGACAACAGGCCGATAGGATTCCTGCGGCGCTACAACATCCTCCCCTTCGCCGCCATGATCCTGATCCTCGCGGTGCTCTCGGCGCACAACTACTTTACCCAGAAAAACGTCCTGCTGCAGCAACTGCAGACCGACAACATCAATCTGGTGCACTCCTTTCACGCTGCGCTTACCCGGTTCGAGACCATCCGCAAGGCGGTAAACCTGCAGACGCTGGTAAAAAACATCTCGCTCGGCCTGGAGATCTTCGAGTTCCGCTACCTGGATCGCAACGGTATCATCATCAACTCCATGTTCCAGGACGAGATCGGCCATACCTTCGACCGCCCCGGTTTCAAGGAAGCCCTGCAGAAACCCGAAGTCCTGGGACGCTTCTACACCGACAACCGGGACATGACGCCGGTGCTGGCAATATCCTATCCGGTCTATGCCAACGACGAGCTCGTGGGCATCATCGATCTCGCCGTTGATATCTCGGATCTCAACTACATGCAGGAGAAGCTCAGAACCGCCGCCATCAGACACATGCAGCGGGATGTCAGAAATCTCCTCAAGGCGATTGCCGGTTCGATAACCACCAGCCTGGCGGTCTACGACACCCTCGACTACTACGAGTTTCTGCGCAACTTCACCGACAGCAGCAAAAACCTCCGGCAGATCTCCATCGTGGCCCCCGACGGCACCATCCGGTTGAGCAGCGATTTCCTGCTGGTCAACAGCAGTGCCGACATCGACACATCGGCCAAAAGCTTCAACGGCATCTTCATGTACGAGCACGGTCAGCCGGTGTACCGTATCACCGCCCCCTTAACCACCAGGGATCAGGGCGATGCCCCTCCCCAAACCCTGCTGATGCTGGTCGACGCTACCGAATATGCCAACAACAACCACACGCTGCTGATGACCGCCATGGCAACCACCTTGGCAGGAATCGTGTTTGCAGTATTGATCGCCTACTCCATTTACCGGGTCAATCTGGAGAGCATGAAGCAGGATCGGGACCGCCTGGAGCGGGAGGTGGAGGCGCGCACCGAAGAGATCAAGAAGCTCAGCAACACCGATCCGCTCACCGGACTCTCAAGCCGCCGCTACCTGGAGGAGCAGATGGGAGTGGAGTTCAAACGTGCCATCCGCTACAACCACAGCCTGTCGATGCTGATGGTCGATCTGGACCATTTCAAGAAGATCAACGATACGCTCGGACACCTGGCAGGGGACAAGGTACTGAGCGAAGTCGGGCGGCGGCTGGCGAAAGCGGTGCGGGAAACAGACTTCATCGGCCGCTATGGCGGCGAGGAGTTCGTAGTCATCCTGCCAGAGACCCACGCCTCCGACGCCGCGCAGATAGCCGAGAAGATGCGCGAGCTGATTGCCGAACGGCCGGTCTTTTTCGAGGGCCGGCCCATCAACGTCACCGCCAGTATCGGGGTTGCCGAGCTGAGCAGCAGCATGACAAACTATGAAGAGGTTTTCCAGGGGGCCGACCAGGCACTCTACATCTCGAAGGAGAGCGGGCGGAACCGGATCACCTGTTTCAACCCGGCACAGCACAAACGGCCAGCCTGAACCACGCTGAACGGGGCCTCGCCACCACAAGGGAGTAGCGACGTTCATGGAGCTGTTCGATTCCCACTGTCATCTGGATCTTCCGGCCTTCGATCCGGACAGGGATGCCATACTGGCACACTGCCGACGAATCGGGCTCAACAACATCGTCATACCCGGTGTGACCCGGGAGAGATGGGGTCGACTGCTGACTCTCTGCGCACAACACCGGACGATGCTTCACCCGGCACTCGGCCTGCACCCTCTGTTCGTCGAACAGCACAATGAAAGCCAACTGACCGAACTTGCGGAGCAGATCCGCCGCCACCGCCCGGTGGCAGTAGGAGAGATCGGACTGGACTACTACGTCGATCAGCCGGACCGCAAACGGCAGCTCCACTATTTCGAGGCGCAGCTGGAGATAGCCACCGACGCCGGGTTGCCGGTGATCCTGCATATACGCAAGGCTCACGACATCGCACTGAGCTGCCTGCGGCGAAAGAACGTTCCGGGGGGCGTCGTCCATGCATTCAACGGCAGTCTGCAGCAGGCGGAACAGTACCTTGCACTGGGATTCAGGCTCGGGTTTGGCGGTACAGTGACCCATTCCGGGGCCCACCGGCTGCGACGCCTGGTCCGGCAGTTGCCACTACATGCGCTGCTGCTGGAGACAGATGCCCCCGACATGCCTCCTGCCGGTCACCATGGCGAACGCAACCGCCCGGACTACCTGCCGGAAATCCTGCAAAGCATAGCCGAGCTTTGCGACGAAGAACCACTCCGAATTGCGCGCCAGACCACCCTTGCGGCCAGAAAGCTGTTCGCCCTTCCAGATCCCTTGCTGCCGGCCCCGACATGATCCCGCGTGACAGGAGGGAGATCATCTCCTGGGCACTGTATGACTGGGCCAACTCCGCCTTTGCAGTCACTGTTATGGCCGGCTTCTTCCCGGTATTCTTCAAACAGTTCTGGAGCAGTGGCACAGATGTCGCCCAGAGCACCCTCCACCTGGGAAGTGCCAACTCCGCTGCAAGCCTGGTAATCGTGATTCTGGCACCACTGCTGGGAACCCTTGCAGATCAGGGTGGCAGAAAGAAGCTGTTTCTGCTCCTGTTCGCCGCCCTGGGAATCCTCATGACCGCCACCCTCTTCGGAGTGGAGAGTGGTGACTGGCGCACTGCCACCGGCCTCTATCTGCTGGCCACCATCGGATTCTCCGGCAGTATCGTCTTCTACGATGCCCTGCTGGTCGACGTCGCGGCCGGCAGACATCTCGATTTCATCTCCGGTCTGGGCTACGCCCTAGGCTACCTGGGAGGTGGCCTGCTGTTCGCTCTCAACGTGACCATGACCCTCTACCCCTCTTGGTTCGGGCTGGCGGATCCCGCTGCGGCAATCCGCTACTCCTTTCTGCTGGTCGCCGTCTGGTGGACTCTCTTCTCACTCCCACTGCTGCTGTTCGTCCATGAGCCCCGCCCACTGACAGCTCCCACCCGCCCCCTGGAGAGTGTGATCGCCACCCTGCGGCAGCTCGCCACCACATTCTCGAGGATCCGCCGCCTGCGAGTGGTCTTTCTGTTCCTGCTGAGCTACTGGCTCTATATCGACGGAGTGGACACTATCATCAAGATGGCGGTGGACTACGGCCTGGCACTGGGGTTCGACAGCAACAGCCTGATCCTGGCCCTGTTGATCACCCAGTTCGTAGGGTTTCCTGCCGCCATCCTGTTCGGCATCCTGGGAGAGCGGCTGGGGGCCAAGAGGGGCATCTATCTAGCTATCGGCGTCTACTTCATCGTGGTCGTCTGGGCCAGCCGGATGGAGAGCGAATGGGAGTTCTTCGCCATGGCGGTGACCATCGGCATGGTACAGGGGGGGATCCAGTCCCTGAGCCGCTCCTTCTATGCCCGCATCATCCCTTCCGACAAGGGGGGGGAGTTCTTCGGCTTCTACAATATGCTGGGCCGCTCCGCAGCAATACTCGGCCCCTTCATGATGGGTTGGGTCGGGGTAGTGAGCGGCAGCCCACGTCTCTCCATTCTGGCCATTGCGCTTCTGTTTCTCCTGGGGCTGATACTGCTGCTGTTCGTGGATGAGCGGGCGGGATGTCAAATGGCCCACTCCCTCGAAAAGGCTGGCCGGAGTTAGCCCTTCTTTGTGAAATATATATGAAACAGTCCGGTTAACCAATTGTAATATTTGGCAATGGAGAGTTATCCACAATAACTGTGGATAACTTTGTGGATGAAATGGTGGTAATAGCCGCGAAAGTACGAAATCAGGTCGATTTTGTTAACCTGGATAAAAAGTAACCAGCAAATTATATTGATTACAATTCAATTGGTTATAGAAACTTCATGGATCCAGGAGCGGTATGTGGCAAAGTAGATTATCGACTCATTATCACATTCTTTTCCGTTGTGCAAAAAATAGTGTCGTTGCTGGCAGACCTCCCGCACAAACAGTCACGATCGCCCCTTCAGCGGGAGATCTTCCTGGCCAGCGGCCGAAACTGCAGACCATAGAACATCTCCAGGTAGCGGTGGGTCTCCTTGCGCTCCAGATCCGTGACATATCTCCAGAAACCGTAGATACGAGAAAGGGTCATCAGGCGCTGTGCATACAGTTCCCAGGTATAGTGATTCTCGACACGGCTGATGGCATTCCGGGAGATCTGCTCCCAGTAGCCCGGCTCCTTGCGGCACTGCTCCAGAAACCCGCTGATCCGCCGTGCCACCTCATCCCCGTGGTTGGGATCGATGTGGAAACCGGAAACGCCATCTTCGATGATCTCCAACGGCCCCCCATAGAGGGTGGCAAAGGTGGGCAGACCGGAGGCCATCGCCTCGATGACGGTCAGTCCGAACGCCTCGAACAGGGCCGGCTGCACAAAAATGCCATGCCGATCTGCGATGAAGCGATACAGCTCCCCGGCCAGACTCTTGTCCAGATGCCGCCCCAGCCAGCGCAGCTGGCCATCGAGCCGATATTCGTCCATCAGCCCATGCATGCGCGCGATCTGCTCGCGCTCTTCATGATCGCCGGAACGGTCCGGCTGCACATGCCCTGCGATCACCAGCAGGTTGGCCCTCTCACGAAGCGCATCGCTCTCACCATACCACTCCACCAGACCGGTGACATTCTTGATGCGGTCCAGACGCGCCATGGTGAACAGCAGTGGCTTTTCGCGGTCGGCCAGCTCCCCGCGGGACGAGTCGTCCGGCGGGCCGAACAGCAGCTGCTCCAGCTCGCCATGCAGCCCGGTCAAGCGCCGATGGGAAGCGGTGTACGGGAAGTAGATCTCACTGTCCGCGCCTGGCGAGATGATATTGAACTTGGGATCGAATACATCGATACCGTTCACCACCCGGTAGAGCCCCGGCATGGTAAACGACTGATAGCTCTCATACTGACCCACTCCGTCCTTACGGCCGGCGATCTCCTGGTAGGTACTGGTGATGATGAAGTCTGCCGCATTCATGGCGATGAGATCCGCAGTGAACTGGGTGGCGAAGTGGTACTGCTGCTCGTTGTCACGCCAGTAGAGATCGGAGTAGAGATACTTGGTCTTCTCCAGGGCATGGGCAATGTTGCACTGTGTCACCTTGAGCTCATCCGACAGCAAAGTGGCGACCAGGTTACCATCCGAGTAGTTGCCTATGATGAGGTCGGGTCTGCCGCCCAGCTCTGCCACCAGCGCCTTGCCCGCCTCCACCGCGAAACACTCCAGATAGGGCCACACCTCGAAACGGGAGATCCAGTGACGCTCGATCTCGCCCGACGGGGAGCGAAAAGGTACCCGCAGGATGGCGGCGTGATCGGTACCGGCAATTGGCTCCAGAGGCTGATCGCAGGTGGTACCCTTCGCCTCGGGGATCAGACGGGTAACCACCAGGATGCGGGGGTCGATATCGATGCCCTGCTGGTGGATACGGCGGCGCATCTCTTTCTCCAGGGCACGCACCTGGTCGAGAATATAGACCACCTGCCCCCCGGTATCGGGCAGCCCCAGCACGTTGGCCTGTCCAAAATAGCCGTGAGGGGAGATGATGGCCAGCCGGAAGATCATCGGGATGCGGCCGAGAAAGCGTTCCAGGGTAACCGGATCGGGCGCCTCCAGAGTATCGGCCAGCAGTTGCAGGGTATCGCGCATACGGGCAACGGTTCTCCCCCACCCAGGCTCGAAGCCGAAAGACTGCAACGTCTTTCCCACCTCATCCCATGAAGCATCCTGCGGCTGCCCCGCGAGATACTCCTCGGCACGGCGCAACATCTGGCGCAGCACCCTGACCGAACTGATGCGCCCACTCAGCATCAACTGCTCCCCCTGATACTGGTGAACACGGAGAAAACCCAGCAGTCGGCGATCGCCTCCCTGGGGGGACTGGAACAGGCGACTGGAGAGATGGCGGTTGAGAAACTCGACTCCACGCCCGATGGAGCGCGCCTGCTGCATCCGCGGGAACTCCCGGTTGAACGGCTGCAGATCGACTTCGAGGGTCCAGCCGCTCTCTTTGCCTTCGACCAGACGCTCCTTGGCTGCCAAGAACTCCGCCACGGAGATCTGCTCGTGTACCCGCTGCTCCGTATGGAAGCGCAGATAGTGCCAGCGGGCCACCGCGGGGCGCACCGCCAACCAGATCCAGGGGGCGTTCACCAGCGCCTCCTGAGAGACCCGGATCAATCCAGCCAGGGGAGAATCCAGCACTGCAGGCCGCACCAGACGAGCGGCAAACTGCGCCATCTCATCCTGCAGCTCGCTGTGGAGCAGAAACGGCCGTCCCAGACCGGCGAAGTGACGTAACAACAGGTACGCCTCATCCCGGTGGGACTCAATATACTGCTCCAACTCCTCGTTCATCATACTGCTCCCATCGGCGGGCCGTCACCCTCGATTCTACAGCTCTCTCCTTCCGCAACACATGCCGCGTCCAGAAAGCGGTAGTGTTCCATTCCCTCCAGAATCCCGCGGGCATACCCCGCCCCGGCAAAATAGATGCGCGGCTGACCGCGGAGATGCTCCAGCTCGGGGCTGTAGTTGCCCACCACCACTCCCAGTGTGTTGCCGCTCAGCATCTCCTCGTCGTTACCGGAGTCACCCGCCACCAGCAGACACTCCGGCTCCACGCCCCAACGCATCGCCAGATAGCGCAACGCCATTCCCTTGGATGCCCTGACCGGCAACACGTCGAGATAGGCCTGATGGGAGTAGATCAGCCGGGCGTGCAGGTCCCGCTTGCGCAGGTGGGCCTTGATCTCTTCGATACTCTGCATGGTGGAGGAATTGACGTTGTAGCTGATTTTGAATCTGCGCTGGTTGACCTTGGCCTGCAGCTTCAAACCCGGCAGCGTCTCGAGCGCCCGACGCAACGCCTCGGGCTTCCAGAGGTAGTCGATGTGACGCTGCCAGCCACTGTCCTCCACCAGGCCAGGACCGTAGTGGAGTTCGCTTCCCACCGAGGTAATCAGCAGATCCGGCCGGGGAATCCCCCACTCCTTGATCACCTTCAGGGCGCTGTTGAGGTGGCGGCCGGTGGCGATTCCAAAACCGATTCTGCCGCCCGCCTCCTGAAGGCGCTGCAGCAGCAGCTGCAACCCCTCCCGATCCCCAATCAGGGTATTGTCGATGTCACTCACCAGAATCCGGTCGACGGCAGGCAGGCGGCTCTTGTGAGCACGAATGATCGGTTTGTGGTAACGTCTCTTCACCCGCTGCAGCTCCTTCAGATAGCGCTTCACATGGGCGGTCCAGGAGTAATGGCGCTTCACCCCGCTCAGGCCGCTCCGCGACCAGCGCTGCCAACGCTCCCGATCACTGACCACTGTCAACAACGCCCTTCCCAAGGCATCGGCATCCATCGGATCGATCAGCAGGCCGTTGCGGCAGTGACGCAGAATATCGATGGGCCCTCCATCCTCCGTCGCCACCAACGGCAAACCGCTGGCGGCGGCCTCGATAAGGGTGAGCCCGAACGGCTCGGTGAGCGCCGGATTGACGAAGACCCCTCGTACCCGCGCCGCCAGGCGATAGAGGTCCGGTACGTCGGTAGAATCATGGTGCTTGGGGTAGGCGATAGAGCCATACAGATCATAGCGGTCGATCAGCAGCAGTAGCTCCTGCAGCACCTTCCGCGCACCTCCATCCAGGGACTGGATATCCTCCCGGTTACCGGCAACGATCACCAGGTTCGCGGCGTCGCGCAGCTGCCTGTTCTCGCCATAGGCACGCACGAGAGTAGCGATGTTTTTG
>Ga0256841_1001989_pt1 | contig 16826 bp, 16 predicted proteins | sample 356308metaG_FD_185971 | JGI IMG/M metagenome (GOLD analysis project Ga0256841, IMG submission 185971) | Hydrothermal vent microbial communities from Mid Atlantic Ridge, Atlantic Ocean - 356-308 | ecosystem: Environmental > Aquatic > Marine > Hydrothermal vents | place: Atlantic Ocean: Mid... | reverse complement strand
CCGTGGAAGTGCTGCCGGCCGTGGCCGGGCACGGGGTGGTGGCGCTCGGCCCGGGCCAGGACCGGTTCGCCGGCGAGCTGTTCGGGGTGGTCGTGGACGAGGATGCGCTCGCTGAGCAGGCGGTGGTGTTCGCTGAGGCGGTACAGGCCGGGGGGCGCGGATTCCGGAACCTGGCCGCTTTGGGGCGTGCAGGCGATGTGCGGCTCTTCGAGGTAGCGGCAGGCGGTGTTGCTGTCGGCGATGACGAGGCGTTCGGCGCCGTCGTCGTCGGTTTCGCTCCAGAGGAGCAGCCCTTCCCGGGCGGCCAGGCGGCGCAGGAAGTCGAGGTCCCGCTCGCCGGCCTGGACGGTGTGGGCCACGACCGGGTAGTCCCGGACGAGGCGGAATTCCACCTGGGATTCGGCGAAGCCGTGCCGGTAGAGGGTGTCGGCGAGGATTTCCGGCACCCGGCGGCGCAGAATCACCCGCCAGTCGCGCTGCAGGCGCAGGCGGTGCAGGTGGGAGAGCAGTTCGGCCCGGGCACGCAGGCGCCCGTCGGCGTGGCGGCCGGTGGCCTCGAGGAAGGCGACCAGGCCGGGGATGACGCGCGTGCGGCCGTCCTGGCCGGTGAGGGTGAGGCGGGCGCTTTGGCCGAGCAGGACGGGGATGTCGGCGCCGGCCGGCAGCAGCAGTTCCAGTTCGAAACGGTGGGGGTGGTTGAGGGCTTCGAAGCCTTCCAGCCACAGGACGTCGCACGGGGCGCCGCCAATCTCCAGGCGCAGGCGGGCGCGGTTGTACGGAGTGGCCGGGTCAGGCATGGGAGGCGCTCCTTCGCGGTGGATTCCCTTGGGTTGCCCGCGAAACCTAGCTGCCGGGAGGGGGGTTCGGCAAGGCGGAGTTCGCGGCTTTGTGAACAGCGTCACAGGCGCAAGGGCCGTGACCTGCTTATTTCCCCCGCTGCAGTTCCAGTGCCCGCTGGTAGAGGCGGTTTTTCTTGCCACCGCTGAGGCGGGCGGCCAGCGCCGCGGCCTGCCTGACCGGCATTTCCTCCAGCAGGATGGCCAGGAGCCGGTCTTCATCGAGCGTGGCGGCGTTCCGGGCCTCGGCGCCCTGGATGAGCAGCACCATCTCCCCCCGGCGCTGATCGGGATCTGCCTGCACCTGCGCGCGCACCTCGGCCACCGTGCCGCGCAGGAAGGTTTCGAAGGTCTTGGTCAGCTCCCGGGCCAGCACCATGGGCCGCTCGGGGCCGAACACGGCCTGCAGATCCTCGAGGGTGTCGAGAATCCGGTGAGGGGATTCGTAGAAGACGAGCGTGGCGGTGGCCGTGCGCAGGCCTTCCAGGCGCTTGCGCCGGGCCGCCGCCTTCGCCGGCAGAAAGCCTTCGAAACAGAAGCGGTCGGTGGGCAGGCCGGAAGCCGACAGCGCGGCAATGAGGGCGCTGGGTCCGGGCACGGGCACCACGCGGATCCCGGCGGCGATGGCCGCCCGCACCAGGTGATAGCCGGGATCGCTGACCAGGGGGGTGCCGGCGTCGGAGACCAGCGCAATGGACTCGCCCCGCCCCAGGCGTTCGATCAGTTTCGGCACGACCTCACGCTCGTTGTGTTCGTGCACGGCGACGCAGGGCGTGGCGATGCCGTGGGCGTGCAGCAGGCGCGCCGTGTGACGGGTATCCTCGGCGGCGATCACCTGCACTTCGCGCAGGACGTCGATCGCGCGCTGTGACAGATCGCCCAGATTTCCGATGGGCGTTGCCACAACATGGAGAACACCGTTTTCCCGGATCACGCTATAATCTCCGCGGCCGGTTTCGGCCGGCCCCTTGTCTCGAGTCCAGTCCGCATGATGCCACGTTTCACCCTCCTCCCGCTCATCCTGGCCCTGCTGCTCGCCGCCTGCGCCGCGCCCACCGGCCGGCAGGCACAGACCGCCGATCTCCAGGCCATGGAAACCGCCCTGGCGGCCGGCCGCTATCCCGAAGCGGCGGTAGGGCTGTGGCGGCTGGGCCACCTCGCCGAGGGCGATGCCGCCCGGCGCATCATGCTGCGCACCGCCGAGGCCTATGCCCGCGCCGGCAACCTGCATCAGGCGCGGACGATCCTCAAGGGCCTGCGCCTGAACGAAGCCGATCCGGCCCAGGGTTTCCTCCTGCGCCTGAGTCGGGCCACCATCGCCCTCGGCGAACGCCACCCCGAGGCGGTGCTGCGCCTGCTGGAGACGCCCCCGCCCGCCAACATGGATCCCTTCTGGCTGGCCGACTATCACGATCTGCGGGCCGATGCCTACACCATGCTGGGCAATCGCCTGGAAACGGCCCGCGAACTGGTGCGGCGCGAAGCCTGGCTGCGCGACCCGGAACTGATTGCCGCCAACCAGCAGGACATCTGGCAGGCCCTGTCGATGATGTCGGAGCGGGCCCTGCAGCAGCTGCGCACCGAACCGCCGCCGGACGTGCTCAGCGGCTGGATGGAGCTGGTGCAGATCAGCAAGGCCTTCCAGCTCCAGCCCGCCCGCCTGCACCAGGCCGTGCTGGAATGGAAACAGCGCTACCCCGGCCATCCGGCCCGCCCCGCCCTCCTCGAGGATCTGCTCAGCCGCAAGGCCGAGGATATCGTGATTCCCGAGCGCATCGCCCTGCTGCTGCCGCTCAGCGGCCGCTTCGCGCGGGCCGGCGAAGCCGTGCGGGACGGCATTCTGGCCGCCTACTACACCCGCCGCGCCCGGCCCGAGCAGGTCATCCGGATCTACGACACGGAGAGCAGCCCGGACATCCTCGATCTCTATCGCCGGGCGGTGGCCGAGGGCGCCGGCTTCGTCATCGGCCCCCTGGACAAGCGCCGCATCCAGCGCCTGGCCAACTACGGCGAGCTGAGCGTGCCCACCCTGGCCCTCAATTACATTCCGGACGAAACGGAAATCCCGCCCCGGCTGTTCCAGTTCGGCCTCTCGCCGGAGGAGGAAGCGCGCCAGGTGGCCGAACGCACCTGGCTGGACGGCTACGTGAATGCCGCAGTCCTGGTCCCCGCCGGCCCGTGGGGCGAGCGGGTGGCGCGCGCCTTCGAGGCCCGCTGGACCGAGGTGGGCGGCGTGGTGGTGGAACAGCAGACCTACAACGCCGCGCGCAACGACTACTCGGGGCCGATCCGCCGCCTGCTCAACATCGACGAAAGCCAGCGCCGCTACCGGGCCCTGAGCCACCTGCTCAACCAGCCCCTCAAGTACACCCCGCGCCGGCGCCAGGACATCGATTTCATCTTCCTGGCCGCCTATCCGCGCCAGGCCCGGCAGATCCGCCCGCAACTGAAGTTCTATCACGCCAGCGACGTGCCGGTGTATGCCACCTCGCACGTGTTCACCGGCAACCTCAATCCCGAGCGGGATCGGGACATGGACGGTCTGCGCTTCGGCGACATGCCCTGGGTGCTGGGCACCGGCACCCGTCACCGCGGCCTGCGGCCCGAGGTGGAGCCCTACATCAGCAAGGCCGGCAACCGCCTGCAACGGCTGTATGCCCTGGGCATCGACAGTTACCGGATCATCGGCGCCCTGACCACGCTCAAGCAGTATCCCTGGCAACGCTTCGACGGCGAGACCGGCAGCCTGAGCCTGGACGAACGCCAGCGCATCCATCGCCAGCTCATCTGGGTGCGTTTCCGCAGCGGCCGGCCGATGCCCCTCGACGAATCCCTCTGAAGCGATGGGGCGCACCCAGGCCATCGGCGATGCGGCCGAAACGCTGGCCGCCCGCTACCTGCAGCAGCAGGGCCTTTCGATCCGCGAGCGCAACTACCGCACCCGCCTGGGCGAGCTGGATCTGATCTGCGAGGACGGGAACACCCTGGTGTTCGTGGAAGTGCGCTACCGGCGCCACGCGCACTACGGCAGCGGGCTGGAGAGCGTGGACCGGCGCAAGCAGGACAAGCTCGTCAAATCGGCCCTATACTATCTGCAAACGCATCCCCGGCTCGCCAGCCGGCCGGCCCGGTTCGACGTGATCGCGGTGGCGCCGGGCACCGACGAACCCCGCATCGAGTGGATCCGCAATGCCTTCGATGCGCCCACCGGATAAGGATCCAGCATGACCACCACCGATCGCATCCGCGAACTGTTCGACGCCAGCGTGGCCACCAAGCAGGCCGCCCGCGACGTGCTCGCCGAGCCCCTTTCCCGGGCCGTGGCGCTCATGAGCGAAGCCCTGCGTTCGGGACACAAGATCCTCAGTTGCGGCAACGGCGGCTCGGCCGCCGACGCCCAGCACTTCTCCGCCGAGCTGGTGTGCCGCTTCGAGCGGGAGCGGCCGGGGCTGGCGGCCGTCGCCCTCACCACCGACACCTCGGCCCTGACCGCTATCTCCAACGACTACCACTTCGATCAGATCTTCGCCAAGCAGGTGCGCGCCCTCGGCCAGCCCGGCGACGTGCTGCTGGCCATCTCCACCTCGGGCAATTCGGGCAACGTGGTGCAGGCCATCGACGCCGCCCACGAACGGGACATGACGGTGGTCGCCCTCACCGGCCGCGAAGGCGGCGACATCGCCCCCCGCCTGCGGGAAGGGGACGTGGAGATCCGCGTGCCGGCCGACTCTACCGCGCGCATCCAGGAAGTGCACCTGCTCGCCATCCACTGCCTGTGCCACCAGATCGACGCCACCCTGTTCGACTGAAATCTTGTCCGACCGCGCCCCGCCCAGCCTGCCGCCCAGCTTCCTCGAGGCCCTGCGCCGGCACCTGCCGGCGGATCGGCTCCTGACCGAGCCCGGGGACTGTTGGAGCTACGGCTACGACAACAGCCGCCGCCAGGCCCCACCGGGCGGAGTGGCCTTTCCCGAAAGCCACGACGAAGTGGTGGCCATCGTTCGCCTGTGCAACGAACACCGCGTACCGCTCACGCCACGCGGCCGGGGCACCGGCACCACCGGCGCCACCGTGCCGGATCAGGGCGGCCTCGTGCTCAGCACCGAACTGATGAACCGGATCGTCGAGGTGCGCCCCGCCGATCGCTATCTCGTCGCCCAGCCGGGCGTGCTCAACGCCGCCGTGCAGGAAGCGGCCGGGGCCGTCGGCTTCTTCTGGCCACCGGATCCGACCAGCGCCGCCTTCGCCACGGTGGGCGGCAACCTGGCCTACAACTCGGCGGGGCCGCGGGCGGTGAAGTACGGCACGCCGCGGGACAACGTGCTGGGCCTGGCGGCCGTCACCGGCGCCGGCCAAAGCCTGCGCACCGGCGTGTTCACCAGCAAGGGCGTGGTGGGCTACGATCTGACCCGCCTGCTCATCGGCTCGGAAGGCACCCTGGCCATCATCACCGAGGCGACCCTGAAGCTCACCCCCCGACCGGAGGCGAAACGCACCCTGCAGGCCGTTTATCGCGACATCGAATCGGCCAGCGAAGCAGTCGCGGCCATCATGGCCCAGCCGGTGATCCCCTGCGCCCTGGAGTTCATCGATCAGCGGGCCATCGAGATGATCCGCGCCCATGCCGAAACGGATCTGCCCCGCGACGCCGGCGCCCTGCTGATGATCGAAGTGGACGGTCCGGCCGCCAGTCTGGAGGCCGCCGTCGAATCGGTTCGCCGGGCCGCCGCCAACGCCGGCCTGCTGCGCCTGCACGCGGCCGCCGACGAGGCCGAAGTGGCCGCCCTGTGGGCCACCCGCAAGGCCCTCTCCCCGGCCCTGCGGCAGGTGGCGCCGAAGAAGATCAACGAAGACGTGGTGGTGCCCGTCTCCCGCATCCCCGATCTGATCCGGGGTCTCGAACGGCTGTCCCGGGAACACGACATCACCATCGTCAACTTCGGCCATGCCGGCAATGGCAACATCCACGTCAACCTGCTGTTCGACCCGGACGCACCCGGTGAGGGCGAACGCGCCGACCGCTGCCTGGACGCCGTATTCGACCTGGTGCTCTCCCTGCGCGGCACCCTCTCCGGCGAACACGGCATCGGCCTGGTGAAACGGGCCTTCGTGGTGCGGGAGATCGATCCGGTCACGCTGGAACTGATGCGGCGGATCAAGCGGGAGTTCGATCCCAACGGGATCCTGAATCCGGGGAAGACGCTGCCAGGGGTGTAGTTGTTTCAACGCGAAAGCGCGAAGGGATTTCAATGTAGGAGCGGCGCCTCGCCGCGACCATGCCGGGACGAGTAGCGAAGGACGAGGGCCGAGAAAAACATTGGATGTCCGGCTTCGACAACCTCGTCCCTCCCCACTCGTTCCTCGGCACTGTTCATCGCGGCGAGGCGCCGGTCCTACGGAAACCAGCCACGGAGCCATCCATCCAAATCAATCTTTGCGTCCTTCGCGCCCTTTGCGTTGAAAACTCATCCGCCGTCCATTTCCGCCAGCACCCGCCGGTAGCGTTCGTAATCCTCCGGGCTGTGCAGCACGGCGATGATGCGGTCGAATTTCGGTTCATATTCCTTCATCACTCTGAGGGCGATGCGGGCCGCCTGTTCCTTCGGGTAACCGTAGACGCCGGTGCTGATGGCGGGGAAGGCGATGCTGCGGATGCCGTTGGCCAGCGCCAGTTCGAGGCTGTTGCGGTAGGCGTTCTCGAGAACTTGCGCCTCGCCCTGATCGCCGGCGTGCCAGACGGGGCCGACGGTACTGATCACGTGGCGGGCCGGGAGATCGAAGCCCGGCGAGAGGCGCGCCTCGCCGGGCGGGCAGCCGCCCAGCGTCTTGTTGTATTCGCGCAATCGGGGACCGGCGGCGCGGTGAATGGCGCCGTCCACGCCGCCGCCACCGAGCAGGGAGGGATTGGCGGCATTGACGATGGCGTCCACATCGAGGGTAGTGATGTCGCCTTGAACGATTTCGACCATGCCAACAACCCTCCCTGCTCCGTTGACCGCCAGGCTACTTGACCAGTTTCAGGCTTGGCTTGCCGGGCTTTTCCGGTTCGGGGCCCGAGGGTGGGGGCTCCTCGTTTTCCGGTTCGTTGAAGACCATGCCCTGCCCGTTTTCCTTGGCGTAGATGGCCAGGGCGGCGCTGACCGGAAAGCGGATCTCCATGGCCTGGCCGGCGAAACGGGCCCTGAACGTCACGTCGTCGTTGCCCAGTTGCAGGCCGCTGACCGCGCCGGGGCTGATGTTCAGGACGATCTTGCCGTTTTCCACATACTGTCGCGGCACCTGCGCCTGGGGATGCTCGGCATTGACCAGCACGTACGGTGTCAGATCGTTGTCCACGATCCAGTCGTAGAGGGCGCGCAGCAGGTAAGGCTGGCTGGAGGTCATGGCATTCATGGCAGCAACCGAACCGGCAGAAGGGCCTACTCGTCCTTCAGTTCCCGCTCGCCTTCGGTCAGGCTTTCCCTGAAGGATGCCCGATCGAACATGCGCTCGGCATACTGGAGCAATGGTTTGGCCGTGGCCGGCAACTCGATGCCCAGATACGGCAGGCGCCACAGCAGCGGCGTGATGGCACAGTCGAGCAACGAGAACTCGTCGCTCAGGAAATAGGGTTTCTGCTCGAAAATGGGTGACACGCTGACCAGGCTCTCGCGCAGTTCCTTGCGCACGGCGTCCGAGGCCTTGTTCTTGTCGCGCAGACGGCGAGCCAGGCCGTACCAGTCCCGTTCGATGCGATACAGCATCAGGCGGTGCTGGGCGCGGGAGACGGGATCCACCGGCATCAGCGGGGGATGGGGAAACCGCTCGTCGAGGTATTCCATGATCACCTGGGACTGGTAGAGCACCAGATCCCGGTCCACCAGGGTCGGCACCTCGCCATAGGGATTGAGTTCCTTCAACTCCTCCGACGGTGCCCGCAGATCGACCCGCTGGATCTCGTAGCTGATTCCTTTCTCGGCCAGCACGATCCGGACCATGTGGCAATAGGGGCAGGTATCCCCGGAAAACAGTGTCATGACCGAACGTCGGTTAGCCAGTTGCACCATGCCTTGCTCCACACCTTCTTCCGTCAGGAAACAAACGGGGGGAGGCTCCCGGCCATCCCCCCGTCGCTTACGTCATGCAGGCGAACCTGCGGGTTGTGACCTCAGTGCACGTCCTTCCAGTATTCCTTCTTCAGGGCATAGGCCACCACGAACAGCAACGCCAGATACAGCAGCACCCAGACACCGATGGTATAGCGGGTGAGCTTGGCCGGCTCGCCCATGTACACCAGGAAGTTGACCAGATCCCGCACGGCCTTGTCGTACTCCGGCTTGGACAGCTTGCCTGGCAGCACCTGCTCGAAACCCACGATGTGCGGCTCTTCCTTGCCTTCGTGGTTCTTGCGCATTTCGATGATCGGTTTCTTCAGGCCCTCCAGCTCCCAGAGCACGTGGGGCATGCCCACTTTCTTGAACACGGTGTTGTTCACGCCCCAGGGACGGCTGCTGTCGAGATAGAAACCGCGCAGGTAGGAATACAGCCAGTCGGCACCGCGGGCGCGGGCCACCACGGTCAGATCCGGCACCTTGGTCCCGAACCAGGCCTTGGATTCCTTGGCCGGCATGGCCACGGTCATGGTCTCGCCCACCTTCTCGCCGGCGAACATGAGGTTTTCCTTCACCTGGGCGTCGGTCAGACCCAGATCCCGTCCCATGCGGTTGTAGCGCATGTAGGCAGCCGAGTGGCAGCTCAGGCAGTAGTTGACGAACAGCCGCGCGCCGTGGCGCAGGGAGTCCTTGTCGTGCAGATCGATGTCCGCCTTGTCCAGGTGCACATCGCCACCACTGGCCAGGGCCAGGACCGGGACGAGGCTCAGCAGAAATGCAGTGATGAGTTTTTTCATTAGCTTGTCACCCTTTCAGGAACCGGCTTTTCCTGATTCAGATTGGTAAACGATCCCAGCAGCATGAAAGCCAGATAGACACTGGGAATCAACCAGCTGGTGAGCACCAGGGAGCGATTTTCCTCGTCGATGCGCACGAAGTCATACAGGCTGAACAGACCAATCAGCACAATCAGCGAGGTGACGGCCGCGCTCACGGAACGCGGTTTGCTGTGGAACCAGAGGACGAAGAAGAAGGCGAAGTACACTTCGGAGAAACGCCGCCCCATCTCCGCCAGTACCGGCTCGGGCGGGTTGACTCCCAGATAGCCCAGGTAGATGAACACCGCTGCGAAGAACAGCAGGTTGAGCTTGTGCAGGGCGCTGCGGTAGCGCCAGGACTTGATGGGATTCTTGTCCAGCCAGGGGAGGAAGAACAGAATCACCACCCCGGCCCCCATGGCGATCACCCCGAGGAAAGGATTGGGCACGGCGCGCAGCATGGTGTAGAAGGGCGTGAAGTACCAGACCGGCGCGATGTGCTCGGGGGTCTTCAGCGGATCGGCGGGGATGAAGTTGTTGTGCTCCAGGAAATAGCCGCCCATCTCCGGATAGAAGAAAATGACCGAGGCGAAGAACATCAGGAACACCACCACGCCGACGATGTCCTTGACCGAGTAGTAGGGATGGAAGGGAATCCCATCCAGCGGGATGCCGTCCGGACCCTTGTTCTTCTTGATTTCCACCCCGTCGGGGTTGTTGGAACCCACTTCGTGCAGGGCGATGATGTGGGCCACCACCAGGCCCAGCAGCACCAGCGGCACGGCGATCACGTGGAAGGCGAAGAAGCGGTTGAGGGTGGCATCGGAGATGACGTAGTCACCACGGATCCACAGGGAAAGATCATTGCCGATCACGGGGATAGCGTTGAACAGGTTGACGATCACCTGGGCGCCCCAGTAGGACATCTGCCCCCAGGGCAGCAGATAGCCCATGAAGGCTTCGGCCATCAGGGCCAGGTAAATCAGCATGCCGAAGATCCACACCAGCTCCCGCGGTTGCTTGAACGAGCCGTACATCAGGCCACGGAACATGTGCAGATAGACCACGATGAAGAAGGCCGAAGCCCCGGTGGAGTGCATGTAGCGAATGATCCAGCCGCCATACACGTCGCGCATGATGTATTCGACCGAGCCAAAGGCCAGTTCGGCATCCGGCTTGTAGTTCATGGTGAGGAAGATGCCGGTGACGATCTGGAGAACCAGCACCAGCAGGGCCAGGGAGCCGAAGAAATACCAGAAGTTGAAGTTCTTGGGGGCGTAATACTTGGACAGATGCTCTTCCCACATCTTGGTGAGCGGGAAGCGGGCATCAATCCATGCCATCAGGTTCGACTTGCTCATCATGCGGCTCCTTCATCTTTACCAATCAGGATGCGGGTGTCGCTGAGATACATGTACGGCGGCACCAGCAGGTTGATGGGGGCGGGTACGCCCTGGAAGACCCGGCCGGCCAGGTCGAACCGGGAACCGTGGCAGGGGCAGAAGAAGCCACCGAGCCAGTTCTCGCCCAGATCCGCCGGGGCGATCTCCGGACGATAGGTGGGTGAGCAGCCCAGATGGGTACAGATCCCCACGATGACGGCGTATTCGGGCTTGATGGCGCGATATTCGTTCTTGCAGTAGGGCGGCTGCTGCGACTCGACCTCGGACTTGGGATCCCGCAGGTAGGGGTCGTTCTTGGGCAGATCCTCGAGATTCTGCTTGGTGCGGTGGATGATCCAGACGGGCTTGCCCCGCCATTCCACCGTCATGATCGCGCCCGGCTCGAGTTTGCTGATGTCGGCCTCGACCGGGGCACCGGCCGCCTGGGCACGGGCACTGGGCCACATGGAGGCGACAAAGGGAACGGCCGCACCCACGGCTCCCACGGCGCCAACCACGGTGGTGGCGGCCGTCAGAAACCGGCGTCGGCTGGTATCAACGCCATCTGTACTCATTCACGATTCTCCCGATTTTTTCGGATGGTTCTTGCGGTCGCGCGGACCTTATCATTCCTGCTGAAGAGAGAGGATGACCTGGATCAATCGCCCTTCATCAGTATGTAATGATTTGTTGAACAGGAATTTCGAGCGCGCATAGTTTGCGCCATGCGTGCCGCATTATCAACCGCGGTGTGGTTTTTGCCTTGATTTCCCGGTACTTACGCCGGATTCGGCACGTCGATGAAAATTGCCTCGAGGCCGAATTCCGCCGCCAGATGAGCGCCCAGGGCCTGCACCCCGTCCCGTTCGGTGGCGTGATGACCGGCGGCGAAAAAATGGATGCCGCTCTCGCGGGCCACGTGCACGGTCTGTTCGGAAATCTCGCCGGTGAGAAAGGCATCGACACCCAATTGCACGGCCTGCGCGATGTATCCCTGGGCGGCGCCACTGCACCAAGCCACGGTCTGGATCGGCCGCTCGCTGCCGGCCACGTGCAGGGGCGTCCGCTCCAGGGCCTGCTCGATGCGCCGGGCGAAGTCGGCGCCGCTTTCGGCCCTCGCCAGGCGGCCGTGCAGGCCCAGTTGCGGCCGTTCCCGGCCAAAGCGGCCCTCCACGCTCAGATCCAGTCGACGCGCCAGTTGCACGTTGTTGCCGTACACCGGATGGGCATCCAGGGGCAGATGGTAGGCCAGCAGGGCGATGTCGTGGCGCAGGAGGGTGGCCAGGCGGCGATGCTTGAGACCGACGATGCAGGGATCCTCGCCCCGCCAGAACCAGCCGTGGTGGACCAGGATAGCATCGGCCTCGCGTTCCACCGCGGCATCGATGAGTGCCTGACAGGCGGTCACGCCGGTGACCAGCCGCCGGATCGGGCTGCGCCCGGCCACCTGAAGGCCGTTGGGACAGTAGTCCTCGAAGCGATCCACTTCCAGCAGATCGTGGCAATAGGCCTGCAATTCGGCGAGTTCAATCATGGATCGGGTATGATGCGGGGCGGAAACCGAACCGCGATTGTACCCGAACCGGCACCATGCGACTTCCCAGACTGATCGTTTTCGTCTTCCAGTTCGCCACCATCGGCCTGGCGGCAGCCCTGGTGGTGCTCTACCTGTTTCCCCGATTCCGCCCCGAATTCGTCCAGTCACCGCAGGTGGTGGAGGTGGTGGAGGCGCCGGCCTCCGCCCCGCCGCGGGTCCCGGGCGTGACCTCCTATGCCGAGGCCGTGGCCAAGGCCGCCCCGGCGGTGGTCAACATCTTCACGCGCAAGATCGTCGCGGGCAAACCGGCCAAGACGCCCCTGTTCCCTCGTCTGCCGGGCGACAGCGATTCCGGCCCGCGCCTCGAGACCAGTCTCGGCTCGGGCGTGATCATTAGCCGCAACGGCTACGTTCTGACCAATCACCACGTGATCGCCGATGCCGACGCCATCGAGGTGGCCCTGCAGGATGGCCGCACCACCACGGCGCAACTGGTGGGGACCGATCCGGAGACCGATCTGGCCGTCCTGCGCATCGCTCTGCCCGATCTGCAGGCCATGGTACTCGGCCACTCGCGCGGCCTGCGGGTGGGTGACGTGGTGCTGGCCATCGGCAATCCCTTCGGCGTGGGCCAGACGGTCACCTCGGGCATCGTCAGCGCCACGGGGCGGGACATGCTGGGCATCAACACCTTCGAGAACTTCATCCAGACCGACGCGGCCATCAACCCCGGCAACTCGGGCGGCGCACTGATCACCACCGACGGCAACCTGGTGGGCATCAACACCGCCATCTTCTCCCAGAGCGGGGGCTCGGAAGGAATCGGCTTCGCCATTCCCGTGGATCTGGCGCGCAAGGTCTTGGCCCAGATCATCGAGAAAGGCCACGTGGTGCGGGGCTGGCTGGGCGTGGCCATCCAGAACCTGACCCCGGCCCTGGCCCGCTCCTTCGATCTGGACAGCACCCGGGGCGTGATCATCTCCGCCATCCAGGCCGACGGCCCGGCTGCCCGCGCCGGCCTGCAGCCCGGCGACGTGATCCTGCGCATCGATGGCAAGGACGTGGACAACGTGCGCACGGCTCTCAACCTGATCAGCGACAACCCGCCGGGCACCGCCATCGCCATCGAGGGGATCCGCAACGGCCGGCCCTTCAAGCTCATCGCCACGGTGGCCGAAAGGCCCTCGCCGGCGCGGTAGCGCCCTTCCGGGCTCGTCAATTCAGAGAATTTTTTGCAGCGCGGTGAGGAAGCGTTCGTTCTCTTCTTCGGAGCCCACCGTGACCCGCAGGCAGTCGCGCAGGGCCTCGCCGGCGTGGGAGAGGTTCTTGATCAGGATCCCCTGGGCCTTGAGGCCGTCGAAGATGGCATCGGCGCGGCCCGGAGGCACCCGGAAGAGGATGAAGTTGGCCTCGGAGGGATAGACGGTCAGTTCCGGAAACTGCCGAAGGCCGTTGAACAGGATGCGGCGATCCTCGCGGATCCGGCGGGTCTGGGCATCGAGGATCTCGTGCCGTTCCAGGGCCAGGCGGGCGGTCTCCTGGGTGAGGACGTTGATGTTGTAGGGCAGGCGGATCTTGTCCAGCTCGGCGATCCAGTCCGGGGCGCCCGCCAGCAGGCCCAGGCGCAGGCCGGCCAGGCCCATCTTGGAGACGGTGCGCATCACCAGCAGGTTGGCGTGAGACGGCAGATCCGGCATCCAGGTGTGATCGGTGAAGGCGTGATAGGCCTCGTCGAGGATCACCAGGCCCGGCGCCCGTTCGAGGATGGCGGCCACCGCTTCGCGGTCGAAGACGTTGCCGGTGGGGTTGTTCGGGCAGGCCAAGAACACCAGGGCCGGCTGGTGGCGATCGATGGCGGCGAGGGTCGCCTCGGTGTCGAGCGCGAAATCATCCCGCAGGGGCACGCCCACGTAGTCGAGGCCGGTGAAGGTGGCGATCATGCGGAACATGACGAAACCGGGCTCCACCGAAAGCACGCAGCGCCCCTCCCCCGCCATCGCCAGCATCAGGATCAGGATCAGCTCGTCCGAGCCGTTGCCGAGCAGCAGCGCCGCCCCCGCCGGCACGCCCATGGCCTCGCGCAGCACCGGCAGGAGACGGCGGGCGGCCGGATCGGGATAGCGGTTGAGCGACACCCGCCGCAGCCGCAGCCGCCATTCCTCCACCAGATCCTCGGGCCAGCCATAGGGGTTTTCCATGGCGTCGAGCTTGATCAGGCCTTCGGCATCGGGCACGTGATAGGCGCTCAGCGCGCGGATTTCCGGGCGGATCCAGTGCGCGACGCGGTCGCGCAGGGACGCGGTCTTGTCAGTCATCTGCAGCCTCCGGCCTCACTCCTCGCCACGCGTCCCTCGTCCCTCGTCCCTTTTAATCCGGTATTCGGCCGAGCGGGCGTGGGCGGTGAGGCTCTCGCCCCGGGCCAGGACCGACGCGATCCTGCCCAGCGTTGACGCCCCCTCGGGCGAGCACAGGATCAGGCTGGAGCGTTTCTGGAAGTCGTAGACGCCCAGCGGCGAGCTGAAGCGGGCGGTGCGCGAGGTGGGCAGCACGTGGTTGGGGCCGGCGCAGTAGTCGCCGATGGCCTCGGCCGTGTAGCGCCCCATGAAGATGGCGCCGGCATGGCGGATCCGCGCGGCCAGGGCCCGGGGATCGGCCACCGACAGTTCCAGGTGTTCCGGCGCGATGTGGTTGGCCACGGCGACCGCCTCGTCCAGATCCCGCACTTCGATGAGCGCACCGCGGCTGCCCAGCGAAGTCTCGATGATGGCCTTGCGCTCCATCTCCGGCAGCAGTTTCTCGATGCTGGCCGCGACCGCCTCGAGAAAGGCGGCATCGGGCGAGACCAGGATGGCCTGGGCGTCCTCGTCGTGCTCGGCCTGGGAGAAGAGATCCATGGCCACCCAGTCGGGATCGGTCTGGCCGTCGCAGATCACCAGGATCTCGGAAGGCCCCGCGATCATGTCGATCCCCACCTGGCCGAACACCAGCGCCTTGGCCGTGGCCACGTAGATGTTGCCGGGGCCGGTGATCTTGTCCACCTGGGGAATGGTCTCGGTGCCGTAGGCCAGGGCCGCGATGGCCTGGGCGCCGCCGATGGTGTGCACCCGGGTGACGCCGGCGATGCGCGCCGCGGCCAGCACCATTTCGTTCAGCTCGCCATCGGGAGTGGGCACCACCATGACGATCTCCGCCACGCCCGCCACCTTGGCCGGGATGGCGTTCATCAGCACCGAGGAGGGATAGGTGGCCTTGCCGCCGGGCACGTAGAGCCCGGCCCGATCCAGCGGCGTGACCTGCTGGCCGAGCACCGTGCCGTCCGGCTCGGTGTACTCCCAGGATTCCAGCTTCTGGTGCCGGTGGTAGGCCTCGAGCCGGGCGGCGGCCGCCTCCAGGGCCTGGCGCTGTTCGGCCGGAATGGCGGCCAGGGCCGCTTCGAGCTGATCCTCGGCCAGGGTGAGATCGGCCATCGAGGTGGCAGCGAGGCGATCGAAACGGTTGGTGTATTCGATCACCGCCGCATCGCCGCGGGTGCGCACGTCGTCGAGGATCCCGCGCACGGTCTGCATCACCTGCTCGTCGGAGACGCTCTCCCAGGCCAGCAGGGCATCGAGGCGGGACCAGAAGTCGGCCTCCGTGGTGGCCAGTCGCTGGAGCTTCATGCAGCCTCCTCCCGGGCGGCCACCGCCTCGGCAATGCGTTCGATGAAGGCCCGAACCTGGTCGTGTTTCATCTTCATCGAGGCCTTGTTGACGATCAGCCGCGAGCTGATGTCGGCCATGTGCTCGAGCGGCTCAAGGCCGTTGGCCCTGAGGGTGTTGCCCGTGTCCACCAGGTCCACGATGCGATCGGCCAGCCCCACCAGCGGCGCCAGCTCCATGGAGCCGTAGAGCTTGATGATCTCCACCTGCTCCCCCCTGGCGGCGAAATGGCGGCGCGCACAGTTGACGTACTTGGTGGCGATGCGCAGGCGGCCTTCGACCGGCGGCGCATCCACCGGCCCGGCCACCATCATCCGGCAGCGGGCGATGTGCAGATCCAGCGGTTCGTAGAGGCCCTCGCCGCCATGCTCCATGAGCACGTCCTTGCCGGCCACGCCGATGTCGGCCGCGCCGTGCTGCACGTAGGTGGGCACATCGGTGGCGCGGATGATCACCAGTTTGACGTCGTCACGGTTGGTGTCGAGGATCAGCTTGCGGCTGGTTTCCGGATCGTCGAGCGGCTCGATCCCGGCATGCCGCAACAGCGGCAGCGTTTCCTTGAAGATGCGGCCCTTGGAGAGGGCGATGGTCAGTGTGTCTTGCATGATGGCAAACCGTGATGGGTGGCTTGGTCTGGTTGCAGTATTGTAATCGTGGTTTCGAAGTTGGTGTCTCGTGAAGGCACGGAGCCCTTGAGGCCGGGGAGGCGTTTCGTGACCGTCGGCCGCAGGGATGCGGCCGTCGAGCCTACAGGGACGTATTCACGGCGTGTCACGAAACGCCTCCCCGGCCTCAAGGGCGGACCCGATGCAGGTTCAATGGCCAACGCGCTCTGGCTGCCGGAACCCCATTCAACTTGGCACTCGGCGGATCTGCGCCCCGAGCTGCTGCAGCTTCTCCTCGATACACTCGTAGCCGCGATCGATATGATAGATCCGTTCCACCACCGTCTGCCCTTCCGCCACCAGTCCGGCCAGCACCAGGCTGGCCGAGGCGCGCAGATCGGTGGCCATCACCGGCGCGCCGGTGAGGGTGGGCACGCCCTTGCAGAAGGCGGTGTTGCCCTTGAGGGTGATGTCGGCGCCCATGCGCTGCAGTTCCAGCACGTGCATGAAGCGGTTCTCGAACACGGTTTCGGTGATCACTCCCTGGCCGTCGGCAATCGCGTCGAGCACCGTGAACTGGGCCTGCATGTCGGTGGGGAAGGCCGGATAGGGGGCGGTGGAGACATCCACCGCCTGCGGCCGCCGGCCCTGCATGTCCAGGGCAATCCAGTCGGGGCCGCTGTCGATCACCGCGCCGGCCTCCTCGAGCTTGATCAGCACCGCGTCCAGCAGGCCCGGATCGGTATCCTTGAGCCGCACCCGGCCTCCGGTGACCGCCGCGGCCACCAGGTAGGTGCCGGTCTCGATCCGATCGGGCAGCACGGTGTACTGGCAGCCGTGCAGGCGTTCCACACCCTCG
>Ga0256841_1001988_pt1 | contig 16833 bp, 12 predicted proteins | sample 356308metaG_FD_185971 | JGI IMG/M metagenome (GOLD analysis project Ga0256841, IMG submission 185971) | Hydrothermal vent microbial communities from Mid Atlantic Ridge, Atlantic Ocean - 356-308 | ecosystem: Environmental > Aquatic > Marine > Hydrothermal vents | place: Atlantic Ocean: Mid... | reverse complement strand
GATTCGGTGTGCAGGGTCCGTTTGACTAATTCCCACGGTTAATTCAACCGGTTTCTGTGTACCGTTCCGGCTCGAAAGCTAACGATTTTTCTATATTTTTTAGGATTTTCGTATCTTAATTCTTTCAAATATGAGGTTTTTATGTCTGCAAAAAAACTTGCGGTGGTTGCGCTCAGCGGCGGAATGGATAGTTGTGTTACAGCGGCAATAGCAAACTTGGAATACAACTTGGCATTCCTTCATGTAAATTACGGTCAACGCACCGAAAAGAGGGAACTGAAAGCATTTAACGATATTGCGGATTACTACAACGTTAAAAACAGATTGGTAATCGATTTTACCCATTTCAAAAAAATCGGCGGTTCGTCATTGACCGATGAAAACATGGAAGTATCGAAAGCCGATTTGACAAGTAAAGAAATCCCGACGTCATACGTGCCGTTCAGAAACGGGAATATCCTTTCGGTTTGTGCAAGTTGGGCGGAAATTTTAGGCGCCACCAAAATTTTTATCGGCGCAGTCTTCGAAGATTCTTCGGGCTATCCGGATTGCCGCCCCGATTTTTTCCAAGCGTTCGAACATGCGGTAAATCTCGGAACCAAACCGGAAACCCGCATTGAAATCGTTACGCCGATAATCCGTATGAAAAAATCCGAGATAATTCAAAAAGGTTTGGAGCTTAACGCACCGCTTCACCTTACTTGGTCGTGTTACCAAAACGAAGACGTTGCTTGCGGCATTTGCGATAGCTGTGCATTGCGCTTGCGGGGATTCCAACAATTGGGTGTTGACGACCCGATTCCGTATAAAGTAATTCCGAAATATATTTGATAAAAATTTGCAAGGAGAAATAAAGTGGATGATAAAAAGAAAATATTGGAAACATTCGAAAATCCTTATCCGGCTAGGGATTATTTGATAAAACATATAGCGCCGGAATTTACATCGCTTTGCCCCGTTACGGGTCAGCCCGATTTTGCTACGATGATTCTGGAATACATTCCGGATAAATTATGCGTTGAACTTAAATCGTATAAATTTTATTTACAATCGTACCGGAACGACGGCATTTACTTTGAAAGCGTAACAAATAAAATTTTGGAAGATTTGGTTGATGTGCTTCAACCGAGATACATGAAGTTAACGGCAAAATTTAACGTGCGGGGAGGTATAAGCTCAGTAATAGAAGCAGAATATGTAAAAAATGGATTCGTAAAACCGGATGATAAATAAATCCCTTTATTTTCAGTACAGTGTGGAGGAGCAATGGCAAAGAAAAAATTAGTTAAAAGAAGTTGGGCGGAACCTTACAAAATCAAAATGGTGGAACCGATTAAAATGACAACCCGCGCTCAAAGGGAAAAAGCAATTAAAGCGGCGGGTTACAACACGTTTCTACTCAAATCGGAAGATGTTTACATCGATTTGCTTACAGACAGCGGAACAAACGCTATGAGCGATTACCAATGGTCGGGTATGATGCTTGGCGACGAAGCTTATGCCGGTAGTAAAAACTTTTACTATTTATGGGATAATGTTAAAAGATATTACGGATTTAAATATTTCGTTCCCACGCATCAAGGACGCGCAGCAGAACACTTGATTTCAAAAATATTAATCAAACCCGGCGATTTTATTCCGGGTAACATGTATTTTACAACAACCAAACTTCATCAAGAACTTGCAGGCGGTACGTTTGTAGACGTGATTATTGATGAAGCACATCAACCGCAAAATACGCATCCGTTCAAGGGAAATATCGATTTGCAAAAATTGGAGGACTTGATTAAAAAAGTCGGACCAAAAAAAATCCCTTACATTAGTATGGCCGGACCCGTAAACATGGCGGGCGGTCAACCTTTCTCGATGAAGAACCTTAAAGCGGTAAGAAAACTTGCCGATAAATACGGCGTTAAAATGTGGCTCGATGCAACCCGCATCACGGAAAACGCTTACTTTATTAAAATCCGTGAAAAGGGTTACAAAACAAAAAGCATTGCGGCAATTATCAAAGAAATTTGTTCCCACTTCGAAGGAATTTGGGTTAGCGCCAAAAAAGATTTGATGGTCAACATCGGCGGATTTTTGGCTACAAACAACAAAAGGGTTTTCAACGAAGCACGGAACATGGTGGTAATTTACGAGGGACTTCACACATACGGCGGCTTGGCTGGAAGGGACATGGAAGCAATGGCGCGCGGAATTGAAGAGATGGTAAACTACGATAACATCCACGCAAGGGTCGGACAAATTGAGTATTTCGGTCACAGATTGATGGAATACGATATCCCAATAGTTTTGCCGATAGGGGGTCATGCGATTTTCCTTGACGCAAAGAAATTTTTACCGCATATTAAACAAGATCAATTTCCGGCACAAGCACTTGCCGCGGAAATTTACGTCGATTCCGGCGTTAGGGGAATGGAACGGGGAATCGTATCCGCCGGAAGGGATAAGAAAACCGGTAAACATATTTATCCGAATCTTGAATTGGTGCGTTTAACATTTCCGCGAAGGGTTTATACGCAAGCGCATATCGACGTTACGTTCGAATCGATTGTGGAAGTTTATGACAGAAGAAAGAAAATAACCGGCTTGAAAATGGTCTATGAACCGAAATATTTAAGATTTTTCCAAGCAAGGTTTAAAAAACTTTAATTTTATATATTGGAATTCAAAAAACGGATAATCGGGTGAGAGCTTTTCTCATCCGGTTTAATTTTATTTGAGATGAGCTATTTGGAAAATTTGAAAGAACAATTTGCGGCAGCCAAGGTGAATCTGTTCGCCGATGAAGAATTGCGTAGAGACGGATTTAAGTTCAGTGTAGCATACAGCTTGCTCGTTGAAGAATACATCGTGAAAATTCTCAAGGATAAATCGTTCCGCTGTGTGTTATGTTCTGCGGGAAGTTTCAGCAGACGCGAACTTGCTCCTTATTCCGATATCGATATTATGTTTATTTTCCCCGAAGTTAAAGGGCAAGAAGAACCTCTTTCGGAATGCGTTAGATTGCTTTGGGATGCCGGAATTGAAGTATCGCACACGGTGAGGGATTTTTCAGATATAGCTGAATTCATCTCAACCGATTTGCACACGTTTACGCAGTTCTTCGAAACCCGCTTCATTATTGGCGATGAAAAAATTTATCATCAATGGAATGAAAAACTTCTTGCCGAAATTGAAAAAATAGACAAAGAAAAACTGTTGAACGATTTCCTTACCGATATTGCCGCCCGCCATAAAAAATACGGCGATTCACCGAAAGTTTTGGAGCCTAACATTAAATTTACCGCCGGCGGCTTGAGGGATTTGCATGCCCTCGAATGGCTTTATTCCATCAAAAACAAAGAGATGCTTGCAAAACAAAATGAAATCGCCCAATCGGAAGATTTCATTGAATTACTTTACCGCCAAGGATTGATAAACGTACGCAGTAAAAACCGCCTTGTTAAAAGTTACAATTTACTTTTGACCATTCGTAACAATTTGCATCTGCTTACGAAACGGAAAGACGACAGGCTTGAATTCGGTGCGCAAGAAAAATTGGCAGTGCAACTCGGTTACGGGGAACACGGAAATTACAAATTGATGCACGAATATTTCGAAGCGGCAACAACAATATTCCGCTTTTCCAAAACAATGATGAAACGTTTTAAGCAAGAAATTATCAATCCCGTTTCCGATTATTTGACCATTGAGCTGGACGAGGATTTTACGCTTAAAGGTGGAATAATTTATACTAAAAAAGACAAAAGATTAACATTTTCCGAAATTATGCGGGTGTTTTACTATCGCGGTAAGCACGATGCAATATTCGACCAGGCTTTGCGTGCTTTAATTATCGAAAGCGTTTTGGATTATACGGAGAATCCGGAACCGGAATACAATTCGTCTGTCTTTTTCCGTGAAATTTTAAAACTTCCCAAAAACGTTGGTAAAGTACTCTCCTCGATGAATGAATTCGGCGTTCTGGCGGCGTTCCTTCCCGAGTTCAAAGATATGGTGGGATTTTTCCAGCCCGGAGTTTATCATTGTTACACAGCCGATGAACATACGATTATAGCCATTAAAAATCTTGAGGAACTCGAAGGTAAACCCGCACCGCTCGGAAAAATATTTTCCAGGCTGAAAGAAAAAGATATTCTCTATTTGGCATTGTTGTTCCACGATATCGGTAAGCCGATCAGTATTTCCGGGCATGAAATTATCGGAGCCGAGATTGCCAATTCGATTATGGAACGGCTCGGTTACGAAAGCGCTGAAATCGATTTGGTACAGTTTCTCGTCAGAAACCATTTGCTAATGGAGCAAGTTGCCTTCCGCCGTAACCTGAACGACCCCGCCACACTCGATAATTTCATCTCTATTTTCCCTTCACTTTTGTCTTTGGATATGCTGTACTTAATTACTTATGCCGATCTCTCCGCCGTTAGTCCGGCAATATGGACGCAGTGGAAAAGCGATTTACTTTATGAACTTTATTCCAAAGCGAAAGAAATGCTCGAAAAACAAGTATCGGGCGAGGATTTATTGTACCGGGAATCCCTCGATGTTATTAGCGATGCCGATATTGAAGCGAACAACAACGTTAAGGAACATCTTGAGATGATTAACGATATGGGCTACTTGGCACATTACTCCCAAGAGGAAATTAATAAACATGTGGAAGAAATAGAAAAAGGCTCCGAAATTGCCGTCTTCTTCAAGGAAGAAGGAAGCTATACGAATATCAGCATTATTACAAGGGATTCGGAATCGTTACTTGCCAAGCTTACCGGTGCTCTTTCGATTAACGATTTAAACATTCACGATGCAAGAATTTTTACCAGAAAAGACGGAATTGTAATCGACAGTTTTAACGTTACCGATTTCAGAACACACGAAAAAGTTGAACCTGAAAGGTATGGGAAAATAAAAGAAACTTTGCACCAAATAGTTGCGGGCGAACTCCAGATTACGAAAGAATTCAACAGGGTGAAATCAAAATGGTGGCGGCTCGAGCAAAAATTATTCAGTAGAAAAGGCAAGATAAAAATTGATTTCGAGGAACACGAAAAATATACGATTCTGGACGTTGCTTCTCCCGACAGATTGGGATTATTGTACCAAATTACCAAAAAAATATATGATCTTGGATTGACAATTTACTTTGCCAAAATATCAACCAAAGGGGATGATGTGGTCGATTCGTTTTATATACTCGATAGAACAGGAAAAAAAGTTTCGGAAAACGATTATGAACTAATAAAGTTGGAGCTTACCGAAGCGATTGAAAAATTATTATAATATTAATTATTGAATATTAAACTATGAGCAATGTTAGCCCGGTTGGAATTTTTGATAGTGGAATAGGCGGGCTTACCGTCGTAAAAAAAATTTCATCAATCTTACCGTCCGAAAATATCGTTTACTTCGGCGATACTGCGCGGGTTCCGTATGGAACAAAATCGAACGATACGGTGATTGAATACGCTTTACAAGATGCGGCATATTTGCTGACTCACCACGTAAAGTTGATAATCGTTGCATGCAATACCGCTTCCTCGGTGGCATTGCCGGCACTGCGCGAAAGGTTCGACGTTCCCGTTATCGGGATGATTGAACCCGGTGCAAAATTAGCAGTGGAAAAATCAAAAAACGGAAAAATCGGGGTGATAGGAACCAACGCCACGGTTAACAATAAGGCTTATTCGACGGAATTGCTGAAATATGATACTCGTCTCGAAATTTTCGAGAAAGCATGTCCGTTATTCGTACCCCTTGCCGAAGAAGGTTGGATTGATCACAAAGCAACAAAATTAATTGCGGACGAATATCTGCACGGTTTGAAAGAGCATGAAATCGACACTCTCATTCTGGGTTGTACGCATTACCCGATTCTTTCCGGAGTAATTCAAAGTTCGGTTGGCAATAATGTCGAGTTGATTGATTCCGGAGTAGCGGCGTCTTTGGTTGTTAAAAATTATTTGGAGAAGGAAAACCTTTTGAATCCACAGACCGGTAACGGAAAAATCGATTTTTACGTGAGCGATTTATCTTCAAAATTCAAGGAAATTGCCGGAAGGTTCCTCGGCAAACCGGTTGATGAAATTAAAAAAGTGGACGTTGACGAATTGGTGAAATTAATTTAGAAATTCGATTTTGTAGCGGAGAAAAAATTGTTTCCATTTTGAATTGTTAATTGATTGAAAGGTAAGTTGAGTTTAGAATTTTAACATTAAAAAAATATTTTATTTGTCATTAAATAATTTATAGAAATAAATTCCGCTTATGGTTTTGGCGTCCACAATTTCGCCGTTTCTGATTTTCCCGTTAATCTCTTCAAGAGTAAATTCATAAACTTCCATTCCGTATTCGCCTTCTTCACGGTTGTGGTTACCGCTTTTCAAATTTTGCGCAAGATAAATGTGCAGCACTTCCGTGCAGAAGCCCGGAGTTGTGTAAATCTTGCCTAATTTTACGATTGTGCCGGCAGTGTAACCGGTTTCCTCGGTAAGCTCTCTTGTTGCACAAACTTCTGGGTCTTCGTCCGTTTCCAACTTGCCGGCGGGGAGTTCCAACAAAAAATCTTGAAACGGATAGCGGAATTGTTTCACAAGAATTATTTTACCGTCGTCTTTAACAGGCACAACCACCGCCCCGCCGTTGTGTACGGCAACTTCACGTATTCCTTTGTTACCGCTGTCGTATTCGATTTCGTCAACTTGCAAATCGAAAACTTTTCCTTTGAATAATATTTCGCTTTTCAGCACTTTGAAGTTCATTTGTTTCATAAATACTTCCGCTATTTTTCGTAGTAGGGAATCAGTTCGTGTCCCAGAAATTTAAGTACGGCAGTTATTACTCCCAAATCGTCCAGATAGCCGATTAACGGGGCAATATCGGGTATTGTATCGACCGGCACGATGAAGTAAATTAGTGCTCCAACCACAATCGTTTTGCGGTGCCATGAAACGTCAGGGTCCGTTAAATATTTGTACAGTGCGGCAATATCTTTGGCAAAAGAGATTTTCTTTCCAATACGCTCGACTTTTTCCCAAAGGTTTTCTTCAACATACCGTTTTTTCTCTTCGTACGATTCCTTTGTTTCATCGGAGTAAATATCGAAATCGTCTTTTTTTTGGTGTTCGTAGATTTCATCGATGTCGTTATAATCGCCGTTTAAATTTTCTTGCATGATCAGTTCTCCTTTTTATGTGATTTAAACCAATCGAACACTGTTCTCCACCAGAGTTTTGAATTTTGCGGCTTTGTAACAAAATGTGTTTCATCGGGAAAATAAAGAAGTTTGCTTTCCACGCCCATTCTTTGCAACGAAGTGAACAATTCAAATGCCTGCCCTTCGGTAACGCGGAAATCGTTTGCACCATGGATAATGAGCATCGGAGTTTTGAAATTTTTGACGAACATGTGAGGCGACCATTTACGGTAGAGCTCACGGCTTTCCCATGGCGGTCCGCCGAATTCCCATTCGGGAAACCACAATTCTTCCGTCGTTCCGTACATGCTTTCGAGGTTGAATACACCGTCGTGGCAAACAAGAGCATTGAAACGGGCGGTATGACCCTCAATCCAGTTTATCATATAGCCCCCGTAAGATGCACCGGCAGCAAAAGTGTTGTTTTTATCGATAAAGTTAAAATTATTTAAAGAGTAATCGTAAGAGTTCATCAAATCGGTGTAAACTTTGCCGCCCCAATCGCGTGAAATTTCATCGGTGAATTTCTGACCGTATCCGACACTTCCGCGCGGATTCGGCGCAACAACTACATAACCTTTTGAAGCGAAGAGTTGAATGTTCCACCGGTAATGAAAATCGTCCGTCCAATGTCCTTGCGGACCGCCGTGAATTAAAAATATTAACGGGTATTTCTTTGCCGGATCGAAAAACGGCGGTTTAACCAAAATTGATTGTACCGGTGTTCCGTTTGCACCTTCCGTCCAAAAGGTTTCGATTTCATTCATTTCTATTCCGGCAAGAACCCCGGAATTAACGTGCGAGATTTGCTTTAAGTTTTTACCGTTTGTTTCTACAGAAAACAGTTCGTATGGTTGTGTAGATTTTTGTTGTTTGAAAAATAATTTATTACCGCCGGGGGAAACCGCTAAACCCGAATTAACCCGCTTTTCCAATACTGTTGAAAATTTTTTGGTTGCTACATTTATTTTGAATATCGAATTGTAAATTTTATTTGCCGCCGTAAAATAAATGACTTTCGAATCGGGAGACCAAACAATGTTTTGGGCTGAATAATCGAATCCGTCGCTAAGGTTTGTTATTTCACCGGTTTTTCTGTCGAGCAAAACAATATTCTGTTTATCGGCTTCGAAGCCGGCGCGTTTCATCGAAAGGAAAGCGAGGTATTTCCCGTTGGGTGAATAAGCAGGTGATGTGTCGTTGCCTTTACTTACGGAAACTTTGGTGTACGGTGTTTTCCCGTTTTTATTTATTTCATCGAGCTTGATTGTGAAAATATCGTTGTTTGTACTGGTGGCAATGAAATCCGATTCGTTCATGCAAAAAGCTATTTCTTTCCCGTCGGGTGAAAAGGTATATCCGCTACCAAGTGCAACCGGCGGAACATCGAATTTGCTTTTGTAAAGTAAGTCGGTAATTTCACCGGTTTGTACATCGTAGAGAAAAAGATGGCTTCTTTTTTCATCGCGCCAGCTGTCCCAATGCCTGAACATCAATTCCGTTATGATTTTTGCTTTTACTTTGCTTTCGCTTTTTTGTTTATCTTTAGCGGCATTGCATTCCGGTGTGGTGCAACCGGGGTAAACACTTGAAGTAAACAATAATTTAGAACCGTCGGTATTCCAAACCGCTCCGTGTGAACCTGTGGGTAAATCGATTAGTTGCCTCCGGTTTTCCCCGGATAAATCACTAATCCAGATATTTCCTTTATAATTATAAGAGAAATGCTTGCCGTCGGGAAGAAATACCGGCGAGCTTTCGTTACCGGATGAATTCAATACGGGGCGCAAACCGGTTCCGTTCGTATTTACAAAATAAATATCTGAGTTGCCTTTGTTTTCTTCCACGTTGTAAGTTGTGAGCGAAAATAAAATTGAGTTGCCGTCGGGAGACAAATCGAAACTGCCTATTCGTTTCATCGCCCACAAATCATCCACTGTTAACGGTCTGCTTTGTGCAAAAATGCCGGTTGACAAAAATATGATAGCGAGTGTAATAAACTTTTTCATGATTTCCGTTTACATTTTTTGAAAGAAATTTGTTTCACAAAATACAAATTTACGGTTGGAAATTGAATAGAGTGAATAAAAAATCGACAGGAATGAAATTACTTTTCGAATAATCCGGGTTTAATTTCTTCATCGAACAACAAATGATCGTATGTTTCCCTACCGCGAACAACGAAAAATTTATCTTTATCGACAATTATTTCGGGCGGTCTGCGTCTTCCATTGTAGTTGGATGCCATCACCATTGCATAGGCTCCGGCGGAAAATATGGCAAGTTTATCGCCCGGTTTGCATCCGGAAATTTCCCTTCCTTTTGCCAGGAAATCCCCGCTTTCACAAACGGGACCGACAATGTCGGCAGTGATATCTTTCGCAGTTCCGTTCAGTTCGGCCGGTTGAATATGATGGTACGCGCCGTAGATGCTCGGGCGCAATAAATCCGTCATTGCTGCATCCACAACAATAAAATTTTTCTTTTGGTTCGATTTGGTGTAAAGAACTTCCGTAACCAGAATTCCGCCGTTTGCCGTTAAATATCTGCCCGGTTCGAAACTCACTTCGCAATCCAATCCGTTTAGTATCGGTAAAAGCGCTCCGGCAAATTCTTCGGGTGTGAAAGGGGTTTCGTCTTTATATTTAACTCCCATACCGCCGCCAATATCGAAATGTGTAAGCTCCAAACCTTCCGATTTCAATTTCTGAAACATTCCGGCAAGTTTTTCCACGGCTTCTTTATATGGTTCAACCGATGTTATTTGCGAACCGATGTGCATATCGATTCCCAAAGGTTTAACATTTTTCAACCCGGCTGCTTTAAGAAAAAGTTTGTAAGCCGATTTGGAATCGATGCCGAATTTATTCTCCGCCAGACCGGTGGAAATATACGGGTGGGTTTTGGGATTAACGTCGGGATTAACGCGAATGGCAAGCGGTGCCGTTTTCCCCAATTGCCCTGCAATTTCATCAATCAAGTAAACTTCTTGCTCCGATTCGGCTTTTATAAACTTTACATTGTTTTCAATTCCAAGTTTAATTTCCCCGGCGGTTTTTCCAACACCGGTCAGTATCATTTTTCCGGGGGAAACGCCGGCTTTAACGGCTCTGTAAAATTCCCCCGCGGAATTTACATCTATTCCGCTGCCCAAATCGTAAAAGGTTTTAATTACATTTAAATTAGAATTTGATTTTACTGCATAAAATATTGTGTGGTTTATTCCGGAAAATGCTTTGGTAAATTCATTATATCTGTCGGTGAAAAATTTTTTACTGTAAATAAATGCCGGTGTGCCCACGCTGTCGATTATTTCTTCAACGGGAATTTCGTCACAATATAATTGATTGTTTTTGTACGTAAAGTAATCCGATTCGAAAAGTTTCATATTCATTCCGTATGATTAAAGAAGTGTAAAAATAAGAAATATCCCGGTATAAATCTTTGGCGTTAAAATTATCTTCCGGAGTTTGCCGGATTATGAAGGAAACCGTATTTGTAAATATGCCCGGCAGCAAGCACGAAGGCACCGGTAAGTTTGGCGTACTTTAACAAGTCGTTCCAGAAACTTAGATTTTTTCTTGAGTTCCGGAACAAATACCTCAGGTAAAGGGATTCATTTGAATTTTGTTTTTGTAAATATTTTCCGGATATAATAGGTGAATATCCCAAAACACTCAAATCGAAATAACCTACTTGCAATTGCCCCGTGTTGTAATTTATCGACGATTTCAAAAATAAAAGTGGAAGTTTTTCTTTTTGTGAATTCAATGAATCGGGATTAACTCTGGAGTTTTGAGCAAACAGCGGATTGGTGCATAGAATTAAAATCAACAACACAACGTATCGCATTTTCAATTTCATAGCTGACCTCAATTTCCACGGGTTATATTCTTTATTTTGCCTAAATGTTCCAAATCAATTCCTTGATAAACCATTGCTAATTTGATAAGTTTACTACCTTGTTATATTCACAAATTATTGAAAAGAAAAATGAAATATCCGCACAAAGAAATTGAACAAAAGTGGCAAAAATATTGGGAAACCAAAAAAGTTTATGAAACGGATTTAACCGATATCGGGAAAAAACTTTATACTCTGGTAATGTTCATTTATCCGTCCGGAGCCAAGTTGCACATTGGGCATTGGTACAATTATGCACCGACCGATTCATGGGCAAGGTTCAAAAAATTAAAAGGGTTTAACGTTTTCGAACCGATGGGTTACGATGCATTTGGGCTGCCCGCGGAAAATTATGCGATAAAAACCGGCGTACATCCCCAAGACAGTACACTGAAAAATATTGAAGATATCCGCAAGCAATTAAAAGCTATGGGTTGCATGTATGATTGGAAAGCCGAATTAATGACGTGCGTGCCCGAATATTATAAATGGAATCAATGGTTATTCTTACAAATGTACAAACAAGGGTTGGCTTACCGTAAAAAAGCTCCCGTTAATTGGTGCCCCTCTTGCAAAACCGTTCTGGCAAACGAACAAGTTCAAACAGACGGCACTTGCGAAAGATGCGGTACAGCTGTTACGAGGGAAGACTTGACACAATGGTTTTTCAGAATTACAAAATATGCCGATGATTTGTTGGATGGTTTAAAGAAGATCGATTGGCCCGAAAAAACTAAAATTATGCAGACAAACTGGATTGGTAAAAGCTACGGTACGGAAGTAAAATTCAAAGTGGATGGCTCCGATGAAATCATCACAGTTTTCACTACCCGCCCCGATACGCTTTTTGGTGTAACATATATGGTATTGGCACCGGAGCATGAACTGGTTGAAAAACTTACCACCCCCGAACATAAGGAAGAAGTGCGTAAATATATTGAATCGGTGAAACGGTTGTCGGAAATCGAACGGACTTCAACCACAAAAGAAAAAACCGGTGTGCCGATCGGCGCTTATGCAATTAACCCAATGAACGGTGAGAAAGTGCCGATATGGATTGCCGATTATGTACTTGCTACTTACGGAACCGGAAGCGTTATGGCGGTTCCGGGTCATGACGAAAGAGATTTTGAATTTGCTAAAAAATTCGGCTTGCCGGTAAAAAAAGTAATTCTGGAACCCGGTACAAAACCGGAGGACGAATTGAAGGAAGCATACGTTGAGCCCGGCATAATGATTAACTCGGGTGAATTTAACGGCATGCGTTCGGAAGAAGCAATACAAAAAATCACCGAATATCTGGAAGAAAAACGGCTGGGCAAACGTACCGTTAATTACCGCTTGCGCGATTGGTTGATTTCCCGGCAGAGATATTGGGGAACACCAATACCGATAGTCTATTGTGAAAAATGCGGTGAAGTTGCCGTTCCCGAAGAAGATTTACCGGTTGAATTGCCTTATGAAGTCGATTTCAAACACGATGGCGGTTCGCCTTTGGCAAGTAATCCCGGTTTTGTTAACACTACATGTCCGCGCTGCGGCGGCAAAGCAAAGCGTGAAGTGGATACGATGGATACATTTGTCGATTCTTCTTGGTACTATTTGCGTTATCTCGATCCGCATTATGAAAATGGAATGTTTGACGAAGAACTTGCAAATAAATGGGTGCCGGTCGATATGTACGTCGGTGGCGCCGAGCATGCTACAATGCATCTGCTTTACGCAAGATTTGTGCACAAATTTTTAAAGGATTTGGGATTGGTTAACAGCGACGAGCCTTTCCAAAAATTGATTCATCAAGGCACCATAACAAATATGGGTGCAAAAATGTCAAAATCGAAAGGCAATGTGGTTAATCCGGATGATTTCGTCGAACAATACGGCTCCGATGTTTTCAGAATGTACTTGATGTTTATGGGTCCCTACGAACTTGGCGGTGATTGGAGCGATAAGGGAATTGTCGGAATCGACAGATTTGTTCAGAGAGTTTATAATTTATTTTTGAATAATAAAGAAATTAAGAAAAATGCCCCGTCACACGGTTCCTACAATTTAAATGATTTGGATAACGCTGCAAAAGCCGTTTACCGTAAAGTAAATCAAACGGTTGCCAAATTCGATAAGGAATTGGAAAATTTCAGATTCAACACTGCCGTTGCACTTTTAATGGAATTGTTGAACGAGTTGACAAAAAATCTGGAGAAGGTTGAAGATTCAATAAAAACATACGCTCTCGAAAGATTTGCGGTATTGCTTTCCAGTGTGGCTCCGCATCTCGGGGAAGAATGTTGGGCTCTGCTTGGGAATGATAAATCGCTGTTCGAAGAACCCGTTTGGTTCGAAGCGGATAAAAATGCATTGACTGAAGATGAAGTAACAATTGTTGTGCAAGTAAACGGAAAAGTGCGCGCAAAAGTTAAATTACCCGTAGATACCGATGAATCAACGGTGAAAGAAACCGTCTGGAAAGAAAATAACGTGAAAGCACATACCGAGGGTAAAACAGTTGTAAAAGAAATTTACGTAAAAAATAAAATCTACAATATTGTAGTAAAATAAAACCGGTAAGTTTAACAAGTTTGTTCGATAAGGAGAGAAATGTTAGATATTAAATTCATTCGCGAAAACCCCGGATTGGTAAAGGCGGGAATAAAAAACAAAAACGAAAAAGATACCGTCGATCAAATATTGGAGTTGGATAAAAAACGCCGTGAAATTATTAGAGCCACTGAGGAACTGAAAGCCAAGAGAAACAAGGTCTCGCAAGAAATAGGCAAATTGAAAAAATCAGGCGAAGATGCTTCGGAAATAATTGCGGAAATGAAAACCGTCTCAGATGAAATTAAATCCCTCGACGATGAACTGCGCAGAGTTAATGAAAAGCTGAACGAACTTTTGATGTGGGTACCGAATTTGCCTCACGAGAGTGTGCCGGTCGGACTTTCCGAAGCGGACAACGTTGAAGTTCGGAAATGGATTCCTGAAGATTTTTCTTTTGAAAAAGATTTTGAATACCTCGATCATGTGGAGTTGGGGAAAAAACTGGGCATACTCGATTTTGAACGTGGTGCAAAAATTAGCGGTTCGGGTTTTCCGGTCTATTTGGGCAAAGGTGCAATGCTTGAACGGGCGCTTATCAATTTTATGTTGAACTACCATATCCAAAAACACGGATACAAGGAAGTGTTAACACCTTTTTTGGTTAATGCCGATTCAATGAAGGGAACGGGACAGCTACCCAAGATGCAAGAGGATATGTATTTCTGCGAAAAAGATAATTTATATCCCATCCCCACTGCGGAAGTGCCGATTACAAATTTGCACCGTAATGAAATTTTAAGTGAAGAAGAATTGCCGCTTAAATATGTCGGTTTCTCTGCTTGCTTCCGCCGTGAAGCCGGTTCATACGGTAAAGAATCGAAAGGGTTTTTGCGCGTTCATCAATTCAATAAGGTTGAAATGGTGAAGTTTGTTAAACCTGAAGATTCGTATAACGCCCTCGAAGCTTTGGTAAAAGATGCCGAAGATATTTTAAAAGAATTGAAAATACCTTACAGGGTAATAATGCTTGCTACCGGTGATCTTAGTTTTGCCGCCGCCAAATGTTACGATTTGGAAACTTGGTCGCCTGCCGAAGAAAAATGGCTCGAGGCTTCTTCCTGCAGCAACTTCGAAAGCTTTCAAGCCCGCCGTGCCAATATCCGTTTCAGAAGAAAAAACAATAAAAAACCGGAATTTTTGCATACGCTTAACGGTTCCGGACTTGCAACAAGCAGGTTAATGGTTTCGATTCTTGAAAATTATCAAACACCGGAAGGAAAAGTTATCGTTCCGAAAGTATTGCAACCCTATACGGGTTTTAATGTTATCGGTTAAGCGGTTTTTGAATTAACGTTAATTCTGATAACGTAAATATTTTACCTTAAGAAATTAATCCCATTTCTTTGTATTTTATATTGTGTAATAGCAACGGGACTTAATGGAAAGTTTATTAAAACTTAATAAATATTTTTTTAAATATAAAAAACCGTTACTAAGCGGGTTTATATTTATACTGATTTCCGATGTTGCACAGGTAACAATTCCCGTCTTTCTGAAAAACAGCATTAACACACTTCAAAAATCTGCCGATTATCCGGCATTGTTGCGGTATGCCGCTTTGATTTTGGGCGCTGCAATTATAAGCGGAGTGTTCCGTTTTCTGATTAGGGAAACGATAATTGTAACTTCCAGGAAAATCGAATACGATTTGAGAAACGATTTCTGGGCTCATCTGATAAAATTGCCTCTGCGGTTTTTCCGGAATAACTCCACCGGAAACATAATGGCACATGCCACAAACGATATTAATGCCGTACGGATGTACATCGGGCCGGTTGTGATGTACTCGGTCGATACGTTTGTAAAGTTTGTTTTAATAATTTCCGTGATGATCTCAATCGATCCGCTGCTTACACTGTATGCGCTTCTGCCTCTGCCTTTTCTTTCTTATTTTGTTTATAAGTTGAGCAAGAAAATCCATAAGAAGTTTACCAAAATTCAAGAAAAATTCTCCGAGCTTACAACAAAAGCGCAGGAAAATTTTTCCGGCATAAGGGTAATTAAAGCTTACGTGCGGGAGCAAAGTGAAATCGAACAATTTAAAAAGTTAAGCAGCGATTATCTCGAAAGGAATATGGATAAAATCCGTATTCAAGCTTTCTTTATGCCTATGCTGTTTATGATTACCGGTATTTCAATAATCGTTGTGATATGGGTCGGCGGAAGTATGATTATTCAAAATAAAATCACCCTTGGCGAAATTATGGCTTTTGTAGCATATCTCGGAATGTTGATTTGGCCTATAATCGCTTTCGGTTGGATAATAAATATCAGTCAACAAGCGTCGGCCAGTATGAAAAGGCTTTTGCATATTTGGTCGGAAGACGAAGAAATTAAAAATACCGGACTTACCGATTTTACAATTAAAGATATCCGTGGCGATATCGAGTTCCGTAACGTTTACTTCCGGTACAATAAGAATTTACCTTTTGTATTAAAAAATATTAATCTTAAAATTCCGGCGGGCTCCACGCTTGCAATCATCGGGCATACTGGCTCTGGAAAAACAACATTGGTAAATTTAATTCCGCGTTTATACGATGTAAGCAAAGGTGAAATTCTAATTGACGGCAGACATATTAAAGAAATTCCCCTTGAAGTTTTACGCGGCAAAACCGGCTTTGCACCGCAAGAAACTTTTCTTTTTTCCGATACACTGAGAAACAATATCCTTTACGGTTTGAACGGGAACGGAAAAGCGGACGAAATTTTGGAAGAGGTATCCGGAATAGCACAGTTAAAAAAAGACGTTGAACGGTTCCCGGAAAAATTTGAAACCGTGCTGGGGGAACGGGGTATCACGCTTTCGGGCGGACAGAAACAACGAACGGCTTTAGCACGCGCCTTGGCAATTCATCCGAAAATTTTGATACTTGACGATTCTTTTTCCGCAGTCGATACGAACACGGAAGAAGAAATTTTAAAGCGGCTGAAAAAATTTATGCAGGGCAGAACCAGTATCATCATTAGTCATAGAATTTCCACCGTTAAAGATGCCGATAAAATAATTGTGATTGAAAACGGTGAAATAGCCGAAGAAGGCAAACACAATGAGCTTGTTAAACTTGGCGGAATTTATGCCGGTTTGCATTACAAGCAACTCCTGGAAGAAGAATTAAAAGAGATTA
>Ga0256841_1001987_pt1 | contig 16839 bp, 14 predicted proteins | sample 356308metaG_FD_185971 | JGI IMG/M metagenome (GOLD analysis project Ga0256841, IMG submission 185971) | Hydrothermal vent microbial communities from Mid Atlantic Ridge, Atlantic Ocean - 356-308 | ecosystem: Environmental > Aquatic > Marine > Hydrothermal vents | place: Atlantic Ocean: Mid... | reverse complement strand
GCGAGGTCTTCCCCAATGCGCGTCCGAACCTCCACGGTGTGGTCTTCAAGATCCCAACCGGTAGCCAAAGAAGAATCCAAGACCTCCTTTGGGATTGTGATTCTCCAGCGAGCTGTGTTTTTCTCAATCGCGCCCGAACTCGCCAAGGTCGTAGAAAAATCATTGGATGACTCGGTGGAACAAGGAATATAGTCCAAACCATAGAGACGATGGCTTGCGTAAAGTCCCTTGTCATCCGGGATGGTCCCAAACTGCGGCGTAACCGATGGAGTGTTGTAGAGTTTAATGAGAGTGTATTTCTCTCCCCCCGACGCTGTGTTATCCACAAAACTGACCTGATAGTACATCTCCAAAGGCCGAATGCCCGAAGGGCTCGTAGGAGCATCTGCAAAAGGTTTGTAGGTAAGATCCCCATCTCCCGTATCCACGCCCCCCGCGAGACGCTGGATTTGAAGAGTACTTGGACCCGTTCCTCCTCCATTGACATTGCCTGTTAAATCCACCCCCATCACCTGGAGAGTAATGGGCTCACCTTGGGTAAAAGAGTCTCCAGGGTTGTTCGGATCCGTTCGATATGCGTACACCCGAAAATGGAGATTCTCACTCGTCCCCACAGTAGACCCACGGACATGGCGCAACTTCTCGGGGTGAGTGACGACTCGAAGACCCGGCATGGTGAGAGGAGACTTGGCCGGATCTGAATAGTTTCTCAGTGCAGGCATGGGAAGGAGTTCGCCATGCAGATTGATCAAGATCGAATTTTTGAACTTGTCAGGATTACTGGCCATGTCCTCCAAAAGAAGCCGCCAAGTTGGCGTCAGGGGATCTTCGAGCCCTTTCGTGACGCGATCATCAAAAAGCTTCCTTTCATCCGGCAAACGCATGGCCTGGTTAAACCGGTCTGCCAATGCATAGGGGAGAGGATTGTCCGAAGCGTCATACCCATTTTTGAGGGTTCCATCTAGGAGGATGCGAGCCCCGATTGCGTCTGGCACATAGTAGTAGTTACTGGCGGAACCGCTTGGCATTTTCCCTGGATAGAAATACGTGTTGGGAATCGGGTGAACGGAATCCTCAACCTCATTGACATAGGGGGTATAAAGCTGGTTGCGGCCATAGGCTGCCTTGGTGATCCAATGTGTCCTAAACTTGACTCCGGGATTTCTTGCCTCGAGATCCGTAATGGTCGACTCGACGAAAGGCCGGATCGCATCCATAAAAACCCACCAACCCGGGACGTTCTCAAGGGCAAGGAGATAGATGTCATAAACCTGGCTCGGAGGATAAGCGTCTCCAACCGAGTTGACCACGCCGGCAAGGTCCGCCATCGTCACGTACTTCCCGTTTCCTCGGGACTTATAGATCCTAACCGTTACATAGCGGACGTTCCGATTGTTGAGTCCCGCGAAGGGTTTCACAGTGATCCTTCGTGCCCAAACCCACGCACCATTCCTTTGAAAATTGCCTGAAAGAGGATGGTCAGGAAGAATTGGTACGCCGGACTTCTTTGCAATCGACAGAATGGGATTATAGGAAGTCCCATCGTCCAAAGCATCCAAGCTATCAGCTGCCTTATCCTCGGAAGCATTCACATAAGTTTGGAGCTCCGCAAGAATGGCGGTGGCCTTGGAAAAGGCGAAGACCTTCTCTTTCTGCGTGCTATTGCGCCGGTAGACACCGGTGAGATGCTGAATCATCGCAAAAGAAAGAACAGCGAGAATGACCACGGCAAAGGCTAACTCAATAAAGGTGAACCCCTGTTCCCGATTCAGGCCGCTCATAGAATGATGCCTTGGTCCCTTGCTTTGGATTTTTTTCATGATCTCCCCCTCCCTCAATTTTTGAGGCTCCCCTTCAGCATGGATTTTCGAATGGCCTTACTCATCCGGTACTGGCCGACTTCGACCATTAAGGAATTCAGGACACCATCGTCGTATTCGAGTTCGGAATAATCCCCCACTCCGGACATGCTCACATTTCCCAACACAACTATCGTCCCGCGAATCAGAGACGGGGCTTTGAGCGTCAGGTTTCCTGTGATGTAAAGCATCCCTGTGAAAAACGAGTTGGAGCTGGCGTCGATTGTCACGTCGCCCTCTACGTATACAATCCCAGTTCCCTTGAGCGGCCGAGTCGCATCGAAACTGAGATCGCTTTCGACAAAAAGAATCGAGTTGGTGGGGACAACATCGGGAAAAGCCCCGTTGCTGGAAATACGATCATCCGCCAAGGACCGGAGCTGCTCAGTGGTAACTCCGAAAACCGCATCCACGCTGTCGTCCCAGGAACTGATGGCAGCCACACTGGGGGAACCACTCACTTCACCCGAAATCGACGGGGAGCCTGTGCCGGACTTGTAGCCAATCCCAGCGCCCACTCCTCCGACGACACGGCCCTTAGAGGAGATTGCACAGGTCGATCCGTTCCGGACGCAGAGTGCCGCCTGAGTAGGAGGAGCAAGGGTGATTCTTCTGATTTCGGTCTCAAGGACATTGGTTCCCAGCATTTGGTTTGGGGCTTGGTTAAAAGGAACCGAGGAATCTTTGAGTCTGAAGACATAACCACGACTCACGATTCTCCAAACCGTTCCGGGGGCTGCTCCGCCTCGCTCCAGAGAAATATCCTGTGTCTCCGCCTCGGGTGGAGACACAAAGGGGATCTCCTTCCGCACTTCGTAGCGCCCCCATATGCCACGGCTGATCTCAAACTCACGCACAATCCCAATGCTCGGGTCATCGGTATCCAAAATAGGAGGGCTGGCGGAAGTATCTTTGATGGGAGCAAAAGTAGTAACGGGCTGGCTGGTCTGCCTCCGAAACCAAGACAGGGCGTCGATCAAACCAGCCTGGGCAAACTGACGGGCTTGCCCATCCAAGCGAAAGAGGACATCCGTCTTGCGGCTTGCCGAATCCATGACAACGGTGCCCGAGAGGATCATCCCAAGGACAAGGATGGTAAGAAACATGCCCATGAGGAGGGCAACTCCTCTTTCAGAGGCCCTTCCTACAGGGACCTGGGGGCTCTCCTCCCTTTTCAAAGGGGAATGAACCTTCCCGGAAAACCTTTCCGCAACGCACTGTTTCTCAGAATGAGAAGTCTCCCAAAACCTCTCAGCTCCCCTTACCGAATGATTATGAATCATTATGTTCTCCCTCGTTACCCAGACATCTATCGGCAGGCATGAAGAGGAGAACTGCAAGTCCGGTTTCGCCGGAATCGGGAGAAGCCCTAAGTCACTTTTAACAAAAAACTTAAGCGAACCCCCTCTCTTTTGGATTGTCCTATTTTTCGTTCAGGCCCCAGGACTTCAGTGTGGGATTCCCAGGACCACGGGGATCAAAAAGGGCTTCTGGGACACGGGTCATCGGTTTGGGTTCCACGGAACCAAAGTCCCGAACCGGCCGTACCCAAGTCCCTTCTCCAGGAACGCGCAAGGGTGACCTGGGGTGATGGGTGAAATGATAATAGGTCAATCCCGGACACCAGAGAGTCTGTGCAGAAGACTGAATATAGATGTCATCCGTCTCGAGGTAGCCATGTCGCCCCCACTCCTCTCCATTCCCGTGCAGCTGAGCCAAGGAAGCAATACGGATGGCGAAATTGTAACAACCGTGATCCGTATCAGCCTGGGTGTGATCTAAGGGAATGGAGGTCCTGGGGCCTTCAAAGCCCGGATGGACAGGCTTGAAGCCAATATTTTTGATAAGCACTCCATCCGTAGGTTCATGGTTACGGGGAAGGCCATGGTTACAGGGAGGATCGGAGAGGGGGGGGTGATGTTCGCTGACTTCCAAGAGCCTTCGGGCAAAGCCCAGGTCCGCCTCATTATGAACCTCATCCCCATCGAGAAACAAAACATGGGTTCCACCGCGTTTCCTCGCTTCAACAAGGCATTGCTCTCTATTTTCCTGCTCACTGGTCCCCCCAAATTGCTCGAAGAGAGTCAGCTTGGAAGCAATATGCTCCATTCCCCTTATGACCTCAACAGTCCGATCCTCTGAGTAGTTATCAAAGACGAGAAGCTCATCCACAAAAGGGAAGACCGAACTCAGCGCGTACCAAATCCAATATTCTTCATTCTTGACCATGCTGAGAGCAATCAGCTTCATCAGGTTTCCTCGTCAGAAGTTCGGCAGCACAATGACTTTAGCCCCAAAGCAAAGATCCTTCGATGAAAAAGGTTGAGACGGGGACCGAGATGCCCAAAATATTCAGCCCTTTCCGGACAGGACCTCCCTGCCCGGATTTCCAAGTTTTGAATCGAGGAAAACAATGGCCGCAGTTGAAGAGCTGACTGATAACAACTTCCAAGAAACCGTGGAGGGAGCCTCTACTCCCGTTCTGGTTGATTTCTCCGCCACATGGTGCCAACCCTGCAAGGCCCTCGCCCCCCTGGTGGACCAGGTGGCAAAGGAATTCGAAGGCAAGCTCCTCGTCCGCAAGGTCGATATCGATCAGGCACGACAGACTGCCATACGCTTTGGGATCCAAGGGGTCCCGACCTGCATCTTTTTCAAGGATGGAGCCGAAGTGGATCGCTTCATGGGCATGAAAGATTTGAATCAAATCCGCGAATCCGTGGAAAAGGTCATTCAGAGTTAATCCACCATTTGACCAGGCTTCGTGTCTGCCTGAAGAAAACCCCTGAAGGGGTTTTCTTCTTTCAAAAGGATGGTTGCCTTCCCGGTTTTGCCAAAACCTGGAAGCTGTCCCGGAGGCTTACCAACGATAGAAACCTTCCCCGGACTTCTTTCCCAGCTTCCCTTCGGCAACCATCTGCTTGAGAAGATCGGGGGGATCGAATCTGCGGTCATCCAAGGTAGCCGCAAGATATTGGGCGATCGATAAGCGCACATCCAAACCCACCAGGTCCGTCAGCTCTAAGGGACCCATTGGATGCCGGTAGCCCAACTTCATGGCTTTATCGATGTCTTCTGGGGATGCGACTTCCTCCTCCACCATGCGGATAGCTTCCAAACCCAGGACCAGGCCCAATCGCGAGGAAGCAAATCCCGGCCGATCCTTTACGACAATGGGCTCGCGCCCTTGTTTTTCTGCGATCGCACGGGCAAGCGTCACGGCCTCAACTGAAGTCTTTGCACCCTTAACAATTTCGCAGAGCTTCATAATGGGGGGCGGGTTGAAATAGTGCATCCCCAAGAAACGCTCAGGATTCTTTATAACCTCTGCAATCTCGCTCACAGAAAGAGACGAAGTATTGGACGCCAACAAGCAGTCATCGCTCACAAGCTCGGCAACCCTGGCGAACACTTCTTTTTTGAGGGCCATTTGCTCCGGGATGGCTTCAATCACAAGGTCAGCCCCCGGAACCGACTCCTCGAGCTCACAACTGGTGGAAAGCAATGCAAGAGTGGCATCCTTTTTCTCGGGATCCATCTTCCCTCGGTCCACGGCTTTTTGGAGCATGGAACGGATCCGATCCATGCCCTTTTGCACAAAGGCCTCTTCGATGTCATAAAGCCAGGTCTTCCAACCGGCCATCGCGGAGATCTGCGCGATTCCATTGCCCATTGTCCCGGCACCCAGGACTACAACTTTTTTGATTTCGTCGATGTCTTTCATTTTTTCTTCCGGTCGAGGAAGCCTTGCATCCTCTTGTGTTTTTCATCGCTTTCAAACAGGACTGCCTGGGCAGCACTTTCCAGACTGAAGGCCACATCGGGTCGCACACGAAACAGCGAGTTCATCACCCGTTTCGCAAGTTTACTTGCAAGGGGAGCCATGTCGGCGATTGCTTGCGCAACCTCGATAGCCTCCTGGAAAATGCGATCATCGGGGACAACCCGGGAAACGAGGCCCGCCTGCAGGGCTTCGTCGGCATTCAGGATCCGGCCCGTCAAGACAAGGTCCTTGGCCATCCCCATCCCCACGAGAGCCGGAAGACGGTGCATACCACCGGCGGCAGGGAGAATACCAAGGTTGAGCTCGGGCTGACCAAAACGGGCTGAAACCGAGGCAACCCGAACATCACAAGCCATCGCCAATTCCATTCCACCGCCCAAGGACCATCCGTGACAAGCAGCGACGATGGGAAGGGGAAATTCTTCGACTTTTTGAAAAAGCTTGGCGTTGATCCCTGCGAGGGATTCTTCCGCACCCCGCTTTTTGAGTTCACTGATGTCGGCTCCTGCCACAAACGCTTTTTCGCCCGCTCCTCGGAGGACGAGGGCCCGAAGATCGCCGTCCAAGGCCAAACTGTCCAACGCATCCCCGAGAGCCCGCACCAGGTCCAGATTGAGGGCGTTGCGCTTTGCAGGACGATTGATCGTAAGGATGGCAATCGCCTCCTTTCTCTCAATCAGGACGAGATTTTCTCTTTCTTCGCTGGACTCAGCCATTCTGATCTTCCTTGATTTTGATGAGAACCTTTCCAAAAACTTTGCGTTCTTCCAGGAGCCTATGCCCTTCGGGAACTTGTTCCAAGCCTTGAAGGACTTTGCCGATGACCGGCCTTAGCTTTCCTGCAATCACAAGATCCAAAATGCGGCAAAGATCACCTTTGCTTCCCATCGTGGAACCCAGGATGGAGAGGCTTTTGAAAAACAGAGCGTTGAGCCCGAGGTCCACCTTGGGTCCTGTGGTCGCTCCACAGGTCACATAGCGCCCCCCCCAAGAAAGGCAGCGCAGCGAAGCAGCGAAGGTCTTCGCCCCCACATGGTCGAAAACAACATGAACGCCACGTCCCTGGGTCAGCTCCTTGACCTTCTGGACAAAATCCTCGCTTTCGTAGTCAATGACCTCGTCCGCCCCAAGGGCGAGCGCCCTCTTTGCCTTGACACTTCCTCCAGTTGTGGCGAGAACTCGGGCTCCCACCAACTTGGCTATCTGGATTCCTGCGCTTGACACTCCACTCCCGGCAGCCTGGATCAAGACTGTCTCGCCCGCCTCCAGCCTCGCCCTCCGAAGCAACATGGTCCATGCTGTCAAAAAGGTCAAGGGAAAGGCGGCAGCATCTTCGAAGGAGAGACTCGCCGGAATGGGGTGCACATTGGCCCTCGGTAAAACGACCTCCTCAGCCAAAACTCCATCCCGGGCTTCTCCGAGGATGCGATAATCCCGACAAAACTGATCCTTTCCCGCGAGGCATGATTCACAGTGGCCGCAGGAAGTCGCAGGAAAGCAAACGACACGCTGCCCCGGCTCCAGGTCCCTCACTCCAGGCCCTCTGTCCAGAACCACCCCCGCCCCATCCGAACCCAAGATCAGTGGAAGGGGAAAACGGTGTCCGGGGACACCCTTTCTTACCCAAAGATCCAAGTGGTTGAGAGCCGCATAGCTGACAGCGATACGCACTTCCATGGGGCCTGGAGATACCGAACTCCGCTCGATTACCTTCAGGGCATCCAATCCTCCGTGTTCCTTTACACAAATCGCTTTCATGGTTTTTCCTCTACTCACTTCCCCTTAAAGACGGGGGGCCGCTTCTCGACAAAAGCGGCCAGACCTTCCCCTGCGTCCTGAGAAGCAAAAAGCTTTGCCTGAAGTTCCCGCTCGAGACTGAGCCCCTGCTCCAGCGGCAGCCCGGCTCCTGTCTGGCAGGCCCGTTTGATATGCCCCGTAGCCATGGCTGCGGTCTTGGGGCAGCAAAGCCCCTTGGCATAATCCAGCACCTGCTCCAAAAAGTCCTCGCCTTCAAACAACTTGTTCAAAATCCCAAGCTCCAAAGCCTCTTCGTAGCCGAAGGTCCGGCTCTCGACCATCAGCTCCATGGCCTTGGAAGCTCCCAAAAGACGCGCCAGCCGCTGCGTTCCTCCGGTTCCGGGAAGAACCCCCAGCTTTGCCTCAGGAAGACCAATCTGGCCTTTGCCCTTGGCACCGATGCGAAGATCACAGGCCAGGGCAAGCTCAAGCCCTCCCCCCACGCAATGCCCTCGAAGCGCTGCGATCACCAACTTGGGCGTGTGCTCCAGCCGCAGCAGGGTCTCGTTGGAATGGAGGCAAAAATAATATTTCCACACAGGATCGGCCTGCTTCAACATCTCGATGTCCGCACCCGCACAGAAGAACTTCTCCCCTTCGCCTGTCAAAACCAGGACATCCACATCCTGGTCAAAGCGGGCTCGAAGGATCGCCCCGTCCAGATCGCGCATCATCTCGTGGGAATAGCAATTCGCCGGGGGGTTGGTCAACGTCAGAAGAGCAACACGGCCCTGCGTTTCATAGCGGACCAGAGGGTTTTGATCAGTCATAAACAGTTCCTTGTTTTAGGCGGTTTACACGATAGCAAGGAGAAGGCAGTGGCTTTCGTCCGGGACTTGTGCAAGAAACTCCCGGGGAAGGCCTCGAAATTGCTGCCCATCTGGACCAGAATGGTCCACAGAAATGAAGATATACCGTGTTTGGATCGACGAGGGGTGCATTTCCTGCAGCCTCTGCCAGGACTACTGCCCCGAGGTCTTCCTCGTGCAGGACGGGGAAGACTGCATCATTCACGAGGAAGCCGCGAGGTACTATCTCCAGAAGGCCGAAGATATCCAGCTCGCCTCAGAAGACTGCCCTGTGGAAGTCATCAAAATCGAAGAATCCCCCATCGAAGACCCCTGCCCCAAGAACGAAGCCACGACTTGACAGAGGCTGCTCCCCAGCGCAGCTCTCCAGAGGCGAACTCAGTCCCCTATTACCTCCGCTTCGAGCCTCAGGGGACGACATCCTCCACAAAGATCTCTTCCAATGCTGCGTCGACCTCAGGATATTCGAAGAGGAAACCAGCTTTCAGGGCCGCCCGGGGCAAAACCCTCTGGCCAGTTAAAACAATCTCCGCCCCTTCGCCGAGGGCAATCTTGAGCGCAAAGGCTGGGGCGGGAAGCCAGGCAGGTTTGCCAAGAGCTTTTCCTATGGCTTCGGCGAAGGCCTTCATCTGCACTGGATTGGGAGCCGTCCCATTCCAGACAGTATCCACCTCCTCATGATCCAAAATGAAGCCGATCATCCGCACAAGATCCCGCATATGAATCCAAGAGATCCACTGCTTGCCGCTGCCGATCTTGCCACCGAGGTTCTTGCGGAACACAGGCGCCATACGCTCCAAAGCCCCGCCCCACCTTCCCAGAACAACTCCGATCCTTAATGGGACCATCCGGACACCCTGGCTACGCACCCTGGCAGCCTCGGCCTCCCATTCTTGGCAAAGCTCGGCGAGAAAGCCTTCGCCAGCAGGGCTGTTCTCATCCAGTTCGAGGTCATCCTCCCGGGGGCCATAATAACCGACCGCCGAGGCTTGTACGAGAACACGAGGGCCGTTCTTGGCTGTCGCGCAGAGATCCACAATCCGCCGAGTGGTATCCAGCCTGCTATCGCGGATCTTTTGCTTGTGCTCCTCGGACCAGCGATGCCCCAAGAGATTTTCGCCCGCCAGGTTGATTACGGCATCGAAGCCATCCAGAGATAGGTCCTCCCAGGAAGAGGCGCTGACCAAGCCGTGAAAAGGGATCGGGAGTTTCTCAGGGGTCCGGCTGATGACAGTCACCGCTTCTCCCCTCTCGATCAACTCCTCGACCAGAGCCTTCCCTACAAATCCTGTCCCACCTGTCACTGCGATCTTCATAAGGGCAACACCTCCCATTGGAACAGCCCAAGAATGATTCCAAACGAATTCTCCCGAGAAGAGAGGCTTGGCACAAGCCCGACCTTTTTGTTTCCATGGAACCTACAGTAGAATAGGTGAATGGATCAGAATGAATATGAAACCAACCCCACGATCTTTGGCAAAATCCTGAGAAAGGAGATCCCAGCAGACATCGTTCATGAGGACATCCACTGCCTCGCCTTTCGGGATATCAACCCAAAGGCGCCCCAGCATATTTTGGTGATCCCCAAGCGACTCATCCCCAAGCTCTCGGACGCAAGTGAGGAGCAAAGGACCCTCTTGGGACACTTGCTCTATGTAGCTGCAGAGATCGCTCGCAAGGAGGGTTTCGCAGAAGAAGGGTTCCGCGTGGTCATCAATAATGGGGAGCAAGCCGGCCAGGAAGTCCCCCACCTTCACCTGCATCTCTTGGCCGGACGTTCTTTTGCTTGGCCCCCGGGCTGACCCGCGACCTTCTTTTGAGACTGGGGAGCCTTCGGGGATTTCTACAGCTCCCCTTCAACGAGGTCGAAAAAGGCAAAATGGCACCCGTCTCACTCACTTGCACAGCAATCAGCCCCGACCGTTACGTTGCCTTCTTTCAGGAGGAGAACGCTGATCGCGAAGTCTTCGCATACCTACCTCACATCCCCGGGATCAATCCCTATCTTTTGCAAGTTGGGGACAAACTCCTTGGTTGGGTCAAAAACCACAAAGGAAAGTGGGAACTCTACCAAGCCCAACCTCCCCTCCCAAACCCCCGGGCTTGTTCTGGGCCTGGACCGAATGCTGAAAGGGTTTTGTAGCCCACTGCGGTGAGCTATGGTTTGGAGAGTGCCTGGCTCAGGGAGTAGCCGGTCCCCTTTTCAAACCAAAAACAAAAAGACAAAACCAATGACCGCCAAACTATGCGTCGCCCTTTTTCTGGCTTCTACTCTGGCCGCCCAAGTTCAGCTCCAAGAGGTCAAGAAGGCCAAAGTCCAAAGCCCCCAATCCCAACCGGCATCCCGCCCCTCGAAAGGGGCAGCCCCCAAAAAATCCGGCCGAAAATTTTTCAAACAACCGGTTCAGAAATGGGCGCCGGGAGTCGGAAAATTCCAATTCAGCGGAGCGCCCTTCTCAGACAAAAAGATCTCCGCCATTAGCGCAGGGAAGCTCCTCAAAAAATTCAAAGAACTCAAAGGGAAGATGGTTCGGGTTTACGGCAAGGTCGAACAGACCTGTTCTAAAAAAGGATGCTGGATGTGGGTCAGGGACATCAAAGATCCCACCCAAAAAATCTGGGTCCGCTTTAAGGACTATGGATTCTTCGTTCCTAAGAAGGGAGTGGAAGGACACCTGGTTGTTATGGAGGGGAGCGCAAAGGAGGTCACTTTCTCCGTCAAAACCGCCCGCCACATCAAAGAAGACGCAGGTGATCTGGAAGGCGCTAAGAAAATCACCAAGCCAGTGAAAATGGTTCAACTGACAGCGACTTCGGTCATGATCCTCGCGAGGAAGAATCCCCCCAAGGGCAGCAAATCTTCTTCCAGGCCCAACCAAAAAAAGAATTCGAAAGAGGAAGAGATGGAAGAACGGGAAGAAGCCGTCGAAGAAGAAGCTCCTGCCAAGAAAAAAAAATAGACTACTGAAAGGCAAAGCGAAGGATGTAAAGCAATAAGACGTTGCATAAAAAGGGAAAGAGGAGCTTCCATTGGAAGCTCCTCTTTCTCGTTTTGTGGCGGAAAGTCTTCATTCCCAAAAGAGCTCCCGGAAGGGCGCCTGGAAGAGCGAGAAGGATCAGAACTTTCTCCGAAATCCGCCACCCTCCGAGCCGAGCACGTCGCTTATCGAAGCCAAAAGCAAAAAAAACGATAAGGTTCGCAAGAAAAAGCCCCAGGACAATCCCTTGTTGGAGTCCATTCATTCGGCGACAGGTTTCACCTTTTTCTTTCCAAACATCTTTGCAAAGAGACCGATCACAACAGCGCCCAGGATAAGCAAAGGCTTAAGGAGGACCTTGAACAAACCGGCCTTAAGCGCAAGCTTGCCGGCGATCAACGCCCCAATCCCATAAGCTGCAACCTTGTCACCCGAGACGTAGTCGGAATACCGATTCCCTTCTGTAAAATTCACTCCGGACAAGATGGCCCTGGATCCCGTTGAGACATCCTTAAGACGATCCATCGTAGAAACAGCGCTCAAGACGAGGACACCTCTGCGACCCAGGCAGCGAATGTTGTAGTTCAAGGTATGATCCTTCTCCCCCTCAAACTCAAATTCCTTGGCCCAGTAAAACTTCTTCGTCTTCGAATCGTAATGGGGCCTTTCCGCCCAACCTACAAGATGGATCGTCGGGTATCCCTTCTTTTTGCGCTGCTCATTGACTTCGGCTTCGTCCTTTTGCATTTGAAGAAGCATCTCGTCAAAGTCCATTTCTGAGGCATCATCATCATTGATGTAACCATCATTCTCGAAAGAGACGACGATGCCCCAGGAGTTCTGATCCTTTAGGCTTTCCCCCTTCGGGAGGATGAAACCCAAGAGATCATCGCTGGGAGGATTCCCCCAAAGTTTCTCTACGACGAATTTGGCACCCTTTTTTTGAAGATACCTGGCTCCTTCAGGAAGATCGATCGTCGCAAGATGATCCCCAACCACGATCTTCCCCTGTTCAAAATGAAGTTTGGGAAAGGATGAAGATGGCGAAGGTTTGGCAGCCTCTTTCGAATCGCCTTGCGCAGGGAGAACATTGGGAAGAAAGAGAAAAAATGAAAAAAAGAGAGTGGAAGCCGTCATAGCACATCGCCCTTTGCCCGATGGAGCATGAGATCTCGCTCCAAAAGAAATGGCCTAGCCCGGATAGAATCTTGTATGGGGGATTTCAGTGGGTTTTCTCCTTGGGCTTTGCAGAAAAAAGATTCGTTCGAGTTTCCGTGCTTCCAGGCAGGAATCGAACAAGGAAGAAACCTTATCTTACGGCCATGAGATTGAAATATCGAGCCTCGGGATGGTGGCAGACAAGGGCAGAAGTCGACTGTTCGGGGGCAAGTTGCCATTCCTCGGTCAGCTCGACACCGATGGCGTGAACAGGAAGGATCGCGAGGACCTTTTCTTGGTCTTGGAGGTTGGGGCAGGCGGGATAGCCAAAGGAGAAACGACTTCCACGATAGCCTTGCTTAAAGAGATCCTGGATTTCGGGAGCATCCTGATCGGCGATCCCAAGCTGTTGGCGCATCCTTTTGTGCCAATATTCCGCCAAGGCTTCGGTGGCTTCCACCGAGAGTCCGTAGAAGTGAAGGTAGTCGTCATACCGATCCTCCGAAAAGAGCTTCTGGCAGGTATCTGTAGCCACCTTACCCATGGTTACCACGGAAAAGGCCACGACATCCCGCTTGCCACTCTCCATGGGAAGGAAATAGTCGGCCACGCACAGGCGTTTTCCTTTGGGCTGTCTGGGCAGAAGGAAGCGGGCAAGTTCACCATGACCCTCGGGATCGTAGACAACCAGTTCGTTGCGCTCCGCATTGCAGGGGAAAAAGCCGTAGGCGACCTGGGGTTGCAAAAGACTTTCTTCTTGGGCGCGTTTTGCCCAAAAGGCAAACTTCTCTTCCGCTCTTTTCATATGCTCCGCATAATCGGCATCAGAGAGGCGACCCTTCTTGTACTGCCATTGGAATTTAAAGAGAACCCTTTTGTTGACATAGCGCAGCACGGTCCCAAGGTCCAATTCATCGGAACCCACGACCCGCCCACCAAAAAAAGGAGGAAGGGGAATATCCGTAATGCGACGAACCCTAGGTTCCACATATTCCAGGAAGGAATGCTCCAACCTTGTCTCACGTTCCAACCTTGTCTCGTGGCGCACGACCTTATGAGGGGTTTGGGCTGTAAGGGTTTTCACTTGGCTGATCCCACAGATTTCATCCATGAGATGCAAACCGGTAAAGGCATCCTTTCCATAAAAAACAGGGTTTCCATAAGCCTCTCTCAGATCCTTCTCCACATAGCTACGGCTGAGCGCGGCCCCACCACAGATAACCGGCGTCTCCCACTTTTTTTCACCCATCAACTCTAGGTTTTCCTTCATCACCACGGTGGATTTCACCAGGAGACCACTCATTCCAATCGCATGGGCCTTGTGCTCTTCTGCGGCTTTCAGAATGTTTTCGAGAGGCTGCTTGATTCCAAGGTTCACAACTTTGTACCCATTATTGGAAAGGATGATGTCGACAAGATTCTTTCCGATGTCATGGACATCCCCACGCACCGTTGCGAGCACCAGAATCCCTTTTTCTGAACCGTCGATCTTGTCCAAGAACGGCTCGAGGAAGGCAACACAATGCTTCATCGTCTCTGCGGATTGAAGGACAAAGGGGAGTTGCATTTGTCCTGACCCGAAGAGTTCACCAACGGTTTTCATGCCCTCCAGCAAAATTCGGTTAATGATTTCCAGTGGCTTGTGGGATTCCATGGCTTCTTCAAGGTGAACTTCGATCCCAGTCTTGTTGCCATCGACAATCCTGCGCTGGAGCCGTTCCTCCACAGGAAGATCCATTTCATCCTGCTTGTTCGACTCGGCCTTTGCAGTTCGAGCGCCAAAACGATCAATGAAAGCAAAGAGAGGGTCATAACCCTCTCGGCGCCGGTCGTAGATCAGATCCAGGGTAACCTCAAGATCCTCGTCACTCAGCTTGTGGATCGGAATGATCTTGCCAGAGTTCATGATGGCAGCATCAAGGCCGTGCTCTAAGGCTTCATGGAGGTAGACAGAGTTTAGAATGCGCCTGGGATAGGCCTTGAGGCCGAAGGAAATATTTGAGAGGCCCAGCAGAGTCCTTACTCCAGGGAGTTCTCGCTTGATCGCTTCCAGGCCCTTCAGGGTTTGGATGCCAGCGTCTCGACTGTCTTCATCCCCCGACGCAATTGTAAAGGTCAAGGGATCGAAGAGTAGGCTATCCGAAGAAAGGCCATGCCTCTTGGTAACAATCCCATGAATTCTTTTGGCAACTTCGAGTTTCTTTTCCCAGGTCTTGGCCATCCCATCTTCGTCAATAGTCAAGGCCACGAGAGCTGCCCCATACTTTCGCGCAAGCCGGCAGATCTCGTCCGCTCTAGGCTCTCCATCCTCCAAATTAATGGAGTTGATTACCGGCCGACCGGGAATCAGTTTAAGAGCCGCTTCGAGGACATCCGTCTGGGTCGAGTCCACCATGATGGGGATAGGCACCTGTGTCACAAAGCGCTGGACAACTTCGGACATATCCCGAACCTCATCCCGACCGACATAAGCAGTGCACACATCCAGGATGTGGGCACCCTCCCGGGCTTGGCCCTTGGCGATCTCCACCAGCCCATCCCAATCTTCAGCCAGCATGGTCTCTCGGAATTTTTTGGAGCCGTTGGCATTGGTACGCTCTCCAACGATCAAGGGACCTGATTCTTGGTCAAGGGCAACCGCCCCATAGAGAGAAGCAACATGGGGAGAATAGTGACTAGGCCGAGTCCTGGGCACCAAGGATCGGACCTCTTCGGCCACCGCCTTAATGTGTGCGTCGGTTGTGCCGCAGCATCCCCCGACGGCACTCACCCCAAAGTCCTCCACAAAGCGGCGATGGAACTTGGCCAGTTCCTTGGGAGTCAAGTCATAGACTGTCTGCCCGTCCACGTTTTGCGGAAGGCCCGCATTCGGCAGAATGAGAACCTTGCGAGTACTGTTTGCTCCCAAGAAGCGAACGTGTTCCTGCATGAGATCGGGTCCGGTTGCACAGTTCAAACCAATCCCATCCACAGGAAGCGCTTCGATGGTGGCAAGTGCCGCAGCAACATCCGATCCAACCAACATAGTCCCGGTTGTTTCCATGGTGATGGTCACAAAAATAGGAACTTCGATCCCCAGGACATCCATCGCCTCTCGGCTAGCGGACACAGCGCATTTGATCTGCAAAAGGTCCTGACAGGTCTCGATTTGGAGGAGATCCACCCCTCCTTCGATCAACCCTCGGGCTTGTTCGAGATAGATGGAATAGAGATCGTCAAAATCCACATGCCCGAGTGTCACAAGCCTGGTGGTCGGCCCCATAGAACCCGCGACAAAGCGCGGACGATCCGAGGTGCTGAACCCATCGGCAGCTTTTCGTGCAATGCGGGCAGCTTTTTGGTTCAGTGTGGAAGCTTCTTTTTCGAGACCATATTCGGAGAGGACGAGGCTCGTTGCCCCAAAGGTATTCGTTTCGACGACATCGGCTCCCGCTTCCAAATAAGCACGGTGGATTCCTTCCACAACATCAGGACGAGTCCTTACGAGGACTTCGTTGCAACCTTCCAGGCCATCAAAGTCTTCAAGAGTCAGATCCACTTCCTGGAGCATCGTTCCCATCGCTCCATCCCAGACCAGCACCCGCTCCTCCATGGCGGCAAGAAAGGGGAAGCGTCCCGCCCTGTCTTGGGCAAGAAAGGCCATGGGTTCGCCATACTTTTTTCTGCCTTCGCTTTCCTTGCTCATACCTTCTTTTCCCCCAACAATGACAGAACCTGAAGGTGATTCGCCCTCGGATCGGTTGAAACGATTGAATCCCGTTGCTCCACAAATCCGGCATCTCCCATCCAGCCTTCGAGATCCTTCTTGTCGAAGCCTTTCCAGATATGCCCGTATTCCTCACAAATCCGCTGGTCCTCATGGGCTTGAAGGGTAACAAGAAGACATTTCCCCCCGGCCCGAGTAAGCCGCCCGGCCTCGGCCAGGACCCTCTCGGGTGCCCGTGCATATTGCAAACTCTGAAGAAGGAGAATGGTATCCACGCAACCGTCCTCCAGAGGCACGTCATGCATGTCAGCCCGAAGGAAATACACATTTGGGTGTCCCTCTTCGGAAGCTTTCTTGCAACCCATTTCCACCATGCGGGGGTGGGAATCAAGGCAAATGAGCTGCTTAGCCGTAGGCGCAAGCAATGAGAGAAGGGCTCCATCCCCCGATCCCATGTCGAGGCATACCCCCAAATCCAAGAATAGGGAGAACCCGAAGGTCAAGGAAGCAAAGCTCCGCCCGGGAACCCAACGCCGATCCAAGCTCCCAGCCACTTGGTCAAGCCAATTTCCACCCCGCCGATCCAGAAGAACCTGGTCCATTCGTTCGCGATCTTTACCCAAAACGGGGTCATTCCCCACACTCCTGGTGATCAGGTCCCAGAACTCGTCTCTCTGACTCCCTCGAAACCGATAGAAAGACCTCGTCCCCTCGCGACGGTCAAGAACCATCCCCGCTTCTCTCAACC
>Ga0256841_1001986_pt1 | contig 16841 bp, 12 predicted proteins | sample 356308metaG_FD_185971 | JGI IMG/M metagenome (GOLD analysis project Ga0256841, IMG submission 185971) | Hydrothermal vent microbial communities from Mid Atlantic Ridge, Atlantic Ocean - 356-308 | ecosystem: Environmental > Aquatic > Marine > Hydrothermal vents | place: Atlantic Ocean: Mid... | reverse complement strand
CAAACTCCGGTTATCTATTTATTCTTATTTATTGTCACTTATTCATTTGCACAAAATGCAGAATTAGTTAGTCCTTCCGTATATTTAATTTTAGGTGGTATTTTAGGGAATATTTATTCCGCTAAATCAGACGATAATTTTGTTGATGAAGAAATTGATTAGTTTACTAATAATTCAAGGAAAGAAATATTTATTAAAAATAGATTTCCCCTTTAATTATATAAAAGATTATTATATTATTACTTAATGAAAAAAAACGTACTACTTATTGTTCAAAATAACTCATTCCCGTTCGATAAAAGAGTTTACAGGGAAGCTACCAGTTTAAAAGAAAACGGCTATAATGTTTTTGTAATTTGTCCTAGATCAAACCATGACATTGAATCAAAATTAATTCATGAAGGTATAAATGTAAGACGTTATAAAGATTATCTTGCCAAAGGTGGTATTGTTAGTTATTTTCTAGAATATGCAAGCTCTGTAGTAAAAATATTTTTTCTTTTTCTCCAAGCGGTTTTTAAAAATAAAATTAAAATTGTACATGTTGCAAATCCTCCCGATTTCTTTTGGCCGATAGCCTTAGTTGGTAAATTATTTGGAGTTAAGTTTATATATGATCAGCACGATCTTGCGCCTGAAATGGCTATGGTTAAATTCCACAGCAGATTTCTAAAAAAAATGTTAATGCTTAATGAAAAACTTACTGTTAAATTTGCCGATGCTATTATTGTAGTGAATAATAATTTTAAAGAAAGACTTATTTCAGAATGGAACACAAATCCGAATAAAATTACAGTAGTTTACAATGGTCCACACGAAAGTTTTCATGTAATTGAAAATGCAGGAATATCTGAAAAATATAAAAACAAAAAAGTAATTCTTTACATTGGTTTAATGACTATTAATGACAATATTGAAGTTATTATAAATGCAGCAAACGATTTAATCAATCTCAAAGGTAGAAAAGATTTACATTTTGTTCTTATCGGTGATGGAGATGTTCGTAAAAAGATGGAAGAATTGGCTAATTCCTATGGTATTTCAGAATATGTTGAATTTACCGGAATAGTTAACCACGATATGGTTAGAAAATATTTAAATGTTGCCGATGTTTGTATTGCTCCGGATTTACCTAACGGATTGAACGAATATTTAACTTTAGTTAAAGTTTTAGAATATATGAAAACTTCAAAAGCATTTGTTGCATTTAAACTAAAAGAAACTATGGATTTTGCTAACGGTGCCGGACTCTACGCTGAAGATGAAAAAGATTTTACAGATAAGATTATTTATTTGTTAGAAAACCCTAAAGTTGCAGCCCAAATGGGAAAATTAGGGAGTAAAATTATTAATGATAACTATCTTTGGAGTCATTCCGAGGAAAAATTATTAAAACTTTATGAATCACTTAATTAGTATTTTTTACAAATACTCTTACCTCTTTATTATTTGACATACTGTTAAAACTATTACTACCAAGTTTATAATTTCAACAAAATAATAGCATAATAGAATATCTCAATTCTAATAAAAAAAATAATATGATTATAATAGACGCACATATACATATACATGATTGTTATAACTTGGAACAATTCTTTAATTCTGCTGAAACTAATTTCAAAAAACAAGCGGATAAACTTAAAACTAATTCCTTTGTTGGTGTACTTTGCTTAACTGAAATTTCGGGTGTAAATGTTTTTGATAAACTTTCAAACTTTGCAAAAGAAAAGAAAAAAATTGGGAATTGGTTAATTTCTTTTACTCAAGAAGAGAATAGCTTATCGGTTACAAAAGATAATTTCGCAATTTTTGTTATTGCCGGCAGACAAATAGTTACCAAAAAGAAACTAGAGGTTTTAGCCATTGGATTAAAAGAAGATTATAAAGATGGTAAACCTATTGAAGAAGTTATTCAACATGTTGTCAAATCCGGAGCAATCCCTATTATTCCTTGGGGCTTTGGTAAATGGTTTTCCCAAAGAAAAGAAATTTTAAGAAAAATTGTCTTGCAAAAAAAATCATATCCTATTTTTTTGGGGGACAATGGAAACAGACCATGGGTTTTCAAAAAGCCTAAAATAATTACTCTCGGTTTTGAAAATCTAATATTAAATTTACCAGGTAGTGATCCTCTACCTTTTAAAAGAGAAAATAAAAAACCCGGAAGTTTTGGATTATATATAGACGATGTTATAAATCAAGATAAACCTTTCGATAATATTTATAAAATATTAACATCTTCTAAAAAACAATTTAAAACCTATGGCAAGCTTGAATCGTTATTTTATTTTTTAAAAAATCAAATAGCAATGCAAATAGTTAAAAGAAATAGAAACTAAAAAAAAGAACTTTATGAAAACATTAGTTATTGCCCCCCAACCTTTTTTTTCACCAAGAGGAACTCCTTTTAGCGTATATTATAGATCGTTAATAAGTTCGGAACTTGGTGTAAAGATGGACTTTTTAACTTATGGTGAAGGACAAGATGTAGATATTCCTAACTTTAATATTATTAGAATCCCTAGATTTAAGTCTTTGGGAAACGTAAAGCTTGGACCGTCGCCATTAAAATTATTTTTAGATGTTTTTATTATTATAAAAATGTTTTGGTTACTTCTTAGAAACAAGTATGATGTAGTTCATGCACATGAAGAAGCTGTTTTTTTCGCTTGGTTTTTTAAGCCTTTATTCGGATATAAACTAATTTATGATATGCATTCAAGCTTACCTCAGCAGCTTACAAATTTTCAATTTACCACTTCTAAAATTTTAATTAACACTTTTAAGTTTTTGGAAGATAAATGTTTGCAAAGTGCTGATGCTGTTATAACAATTTGTCCGGACTTAAGAGATTATGTAAATACAATTATAACCAACAAGGAAAAACATTTTCTTATTGAAAATTCTATTTTTGAAGATATAAAACTTAAAAAACCGAATGATGATTCAAATAAAAATAAAGCTAATGATGAAAATGTTCAATTAAATGATTTTTTAAAAGACGGTGAACAATTATTAGTTTATGCCGGTACTTTAGAAAAATATCAAGGAATAGATATTCTTATTAAATCAATGAAAGATGTTGTGCAGAAAAACGACAAAGTTAAACTTTTAATTGTTGGCGGAACCGAACAACAGGTAAAAGAGTTTTCGAAATTAGCAAGCGAACTAGAACTAAATAGTTTTATTAAATTTACAGGAAGAGTACAACAAAAATTAGCAAAAGCATATACAAATAAGGCAGATATACTTCTATCGCCAAGAAGCGACGGCACAAATACTCCGTTAAAAATTTATGAGCAATTAGCTTCGGGTAAACCACTAGTAGCAACAAAAATATATTCTCATACTCAAGTTCTAACAGATGATGTTGCTTTCCTTGTGGAACCACAACCGGAAGATATGGCAAAAGGAATAATTTCCGCTCTTAATAACAAAGAAGAATCCGAGAGAAAAGTAGCTAACGCATTAAAGCTTTATGAAGAACAATACTCCAGAACCGTATATAAATCAAAATTAAAAAAATTATTGGAAAACTTATAAATGTGTGGAATTGCCGGAGTAGTATCATTTAATAATTCACCTGCTATTTCTAATTCTTTGTTAGAAAAAATGGTGAATACATTATATCATCGCGGACCTGATGAAGCCGGAATGGCTATACACGGTTCCGCCGCTTTGGGAATGAGAAGACTTTCAATCATAGACCTTTCCGGTGGCAGCCAACCAATTTATAATGAAGATAAATCCATTTGGACGGTTTTCAATGGAGAGATTTATAATTTCCCTGAATTAAAAAAAGAACTTATTAAAAAAGGACATACTTTTAGAACCAATACAGATACGGAAGTTATTGTTCATGGTTATGAAGAGTATGGTTTAGACTTTGCAAAACATCTAAACGGCATGTTTGCAATTGCTTTACATGATATAAAAAAGAACAAATTTATCTTAGTCCGTGATCACATTGGAATTAAACCTTTATACTATTCATTTTCTAATAAAAGAATTGTATTCGGTTCGGAAATTAAAGCCATTCTGGAAAGTAAATTAGTAGATAGAGAATTAAACATGGATGCACTCGGTGAGTTTCTTTCATGGGAATACATTCCCGGTGAAAGGACACTATTTAAATCCATACAAAAATTAGAACCTGCTAAATTTATAGAAATTGATTTATCAAATCCCAAATGTAATCCTAAAGAATATTGGGATATTCCAATATATTCCGGAAGTTTGCCAACGTTATCAGAAACCGAGTGGATTGAAAAAGTTGACTATCAGATTAAAAAATCAACAAAAATGCAGATGATAAGCGATGTACCGTTAGGTGCGTTTTTATCGGGCGGAGTAGATTCTTCTTTGATTGTCGCATCTATGGGAGAAGCCCAAACCTTTAGCATCGGTTTTGATGATCCTACCTATAACGAACTTGACTGGGCTAGAAAAGTAGCCGATCATCTCGGTGTAGATCATAAAGATGAAATCATCAAACCGGATGTTCTTGATTTATTTGAACACCTAATGCATTTTATGGATGATCCGATTGGAGACTTTTCAATATTTCCTACATATTTAGTTTCAAGATTAGCCCGAAAACATGTAACTGTTAGTTTAAGCGGTGACGGTGGTGATGAATTATTTGGCGGTTATGAAACCTATTTGGCAAATAATAAAGCATTACAATTTCAAAAAATTCCTTCATTTATTAGAAAAGGGATTATTGAACGAACAATAAATTCGTTAAAACCAACCGCAAAGAAAAAGGGTTTGATAAATAAATCCAAAAGATTTGTAGAAGGTTTGCAATATGAAGAAGAATTATCTCATGCAAGATGGAGACTTTTTGTTGGTGACGAACTAAAGAAAAGTTTATTTACAAATGACACATTAAAACAAATTAGTTTAACATCAGGCGATCATATATCTAAATTGTTTAATAAAGCCGGCAACAGAGGTGCTTTGAATAGAAGTTTATACGTTGATGTAAAAAGTTACTTGGTAGATAACATTTTGACCAAGGTTGATAGAATGTCTATGGCAGTTTCTCTTGAAACAAGAGTTCCATATTTAGATCCGGATGTAGTTGAGTTAGCATTTCAAGTACCTGAAAATTTAAAAGCTGATTCTAAATCAATGAAAATATTACTTAAAAAAGTTGCTGCCCAACATGTTCCGCACGAGTGTATTTACAGACCCAAAGAAGGTTTTTCAATTCCAATAAAACATTGGTTAAATAATGAATTTAAACCTCTTATGGATAATTTATTAGCGGATGATAAAATTAAATCCGATGGAATTTTTGAACCGGCTATAATTAAACAATTAAAACAAGAACATCAATCAGGAAAAGAAAATCATAGTCATATTCTTTGGGCATTAATAGTTTTTCATGATTGGAAACAAAGATGGTTATAAAATAATAAGCAATAGGAAATAAATTCTATGACAAGAGATATAATTTCTGCAAAAAAAAATAATTATGATGCAATAATTATTGGGGGTGGATTTTATGGTGTTATGATTGCATACGAATCGGCATGTAGAGGATTAAAAACATTATTACTAGAAAGAAACGATTTTGGTTCTGCTACAAGTTTTAATAGTTTAAGAATTGTTCATGGTGGTTTACGTTATTTGCAAACATTAGATATTCACAGATTTAGAGAATCAGTTGGTGAAAGAAAATGGTTTATGGAAAATTTCCCTAACCTAACTCGCCCAATATCATGCTTGATGCCACTATACAATAAAGGATTACAGCGTAATTCAATTATGTGGGCAGCACTAAATCTTAATGATATTTTATCATTAAATAGAAATAAATCGGTTCCTCCAAAAAATAATTTGCTAAATGGGAAAGTAATTTCAGCAGAAAAAGTAAAAGAAATTTTTCCTGATGTTGATACTAAAGAATTAAAAGGCGGAGCTATTTGGAATGACGGCTCTATTGATGATTCACAATTAGTTTTAATGGAAATATTAAAAGTAGCTTCCGATAATGGCTGTACACCTTTAAATTATGTTGAAGTAAAAAATATAATTACACATGAAAATCAAATAAAAGGCGTAGTGGCAGTTGATAAAAAAACAGGAAATGAAATTGAATTCCATTCTCCGATAGTTATTAACTCTACAGGTCCTTGGAGTAGAAAGTTAGCTAAAAGTTTTCATAAAGATTTTAATGATCTTTTTAAGTATTCAATTGCATGGAACGCTCTGTTTAATATTGATGCCTTATCGGATCATGCTTTGGCAATTACGCCGCCCAAAGATAATGCTAAGGCTTATTTCTTAAGACCATGGAAAGGTAAATTATTTGCCGGGACAGTACACGAAGAACTAACAGATGTAAAAGATATTCCAATGCCGTCAGATAAATCCATTGATTCCTTTATTGCGGATTTAAATCTTTCTATTCCTAATTTGAACTTAAAAAGAGAACATATTTTAAAAATATATTCCGGAATTTTACCGGTTAAAAAAGAAGGAACAGATCAACTAGCCGTACGTGAAGTAATAATCGATCATTCCAAACATGAAGGACCAAAAGGGCTTTATAGTTTGTCCGGTGTAAAACTAACAACTTCCAGATTAGTAGCAGAAAAAGTTGTAACAAAAATATTTGGTTCAAATATAACACGTAATGAAATAAAGTTTCCGGTTAAATCTGAACGGGAATATGGAATATTTGACTTCAACTGGGATAGTACAAAAGATAGAAACGGTTGGAAAGATATTCTAAAAACAAAAATAGAAAATGAATCGGTAGTTCATTTGCAAGACTTAATTTTGCGTAGAACATCAATAGGAAATAATCCGCTTGTTGCAATTAATCAAGCAACTACTATTTCTAAACTATTTAATTGGGATGAAGAAAAAATTATTAACGAAATAAATGACCTGAAAGAGTACTATAAAAAAAGAGGTCTTTCAAAAGCATTGGAAAATTAAGGTAAAAATTTATGAGAGCATTAGTTACCGGAGCAAATGGTTTTACCGGAAGTTATTTGGTAAAAAATCTATTAGGTAAAAATTATACCGTTAGAGCTTTAGTTAGAAAAACAAGCAATTTGGATTTGTTAAAGGATCTGGATGTTGAATACGTTTATGCTGATTTGGCAAAAGATGAAATATCTAAAGATATCATGAAAGATGTTGATGTTGTCTATCATGTTGGTGCTGCATTCAGAACAGAAGGGGTTCCCAAAAGTTATTTTTGGGATGTGAATGTTGAAGGTACACGTAAACTTTTAGAAGCTGCAAAAGAGGCAAATGTTAAAAAATTTGTTCATTGTAGTACAGTTGGCGTTCAAGGAGATATTAAAAATCCCCCGGCAAAAGAAACACATCCTTATAATCCGGGTGATTATTATCAAGAATCAAAATTAGATGGTGAAAAATTAGCATTAAAATTTTTCAAAGAGAAAGGTTTAAAAGGAACTGTTGTTAGACCTGTTGGTATTTACGGACCTGGTGATACAAGATTTTTAAAACTTTTCAAATTTATCAACAATGGTAAATTCAGAATGATAGGCAGCGGAAATGTTTTATATCATTTAACATTTGTTGAAGATTTGGTTGAAGGATTTGTTTTAGCCGGTGAAAAAGAAGAAGCTAATAACGAAATATTTACAATTGGTGGAAACAGTTATTTAACACTTTCGGAACTGGTAGAAAAAATAGCTAAAATTTTAGATAAACCTGTTCCCAAATCATCTATTCCTGTTTGGCCGGTTTGGATTGCCGGGGCACTTTGTGAACTTGTTTGCAAACCTTTGGGCATTTCACCTCCTATTTTCCGTAGAAGAATAGATTTTTTTATTAAAGATAGAGCTTTTGATATTTCAAAAGCAAAAAATATTCTTGGTTATAATCCGAAAGTTGATTTGGACGAAGGATTAAAACGCACGGCTGATTGGTACAAAGCAAATAATTTATTATAAATTGAAATAAGTAGTAACCATGAGTAACAAAGATTTTAAAATTCAAGATTCTATTTCCGGGCAAAAAAAATCAAAAATTCAACGATACATGGATTTGGTTATTGGCAGTAATAAATTTTTGGATTTAATTAAATATGAACTAATTGTATTATTTTTTTCCAGAATTCCGGGCGCACTTGGTGTATTTCTAAGAGGTAAATTCTATCCAATTCTTTTAGGTAAAGTTGGGCGGGGTGCTGTATTTGGAAATAATATTGTTTTAAGACACCCGAAAAAAATTATTCTAGGGGATAATGTAATTATAGATGATAATGTTTTGTTGGATGCAAAAGGTTCGGATAATAGCGGAATAATATTAAATGATGAAGTTTTTATCGGAAGAAATTCCATTCTTAGTTGTAAAGGCGGTGAAATTATTTTAGAAGAAAGAGCAAATGTTGGTTTTAATTGTGAAATTTTTTCCTCTAATAAAGTTGTTATAGGTAAAGATAATTTAATAGCTGCATATTCATACATTGTTGGCGGCGGAAATTATAAACTTGACCGAACTGATATTCCAATAAATCAACAACCCGATTTTGAAGGCAAAGGCGGTGTTGTAACCGCAGAAGATGTTTGGATTGCCGCACATGTAGTTTTATTAGACGGTAGTAAGATTGGCAAAGGATCGGTAATTGCTGCAGGAGCAGTCGTTTCTGGGGAAATACCACAATATTCAATAGCAGGTGGTGTTCCTGCAAAAATACTTAAAGAAAGACCACATTAAATTCTTTTGGAGGAAATCTTTTAAATGTCGAAAAAATCATTATTGTTTTTTATCATTTTAGGAATATTTATAATAGGTATTGGTGTTTTTATAAACCCTGAACTATTGGGGAAAGTAAACTCTGGTAAAAATGCCAACTGGAAAAATATTAGAAATACATTGCTGGGCTTTTATTTTTTAAGCAGTGGTATTATTTTATTGTTTTCTTCTATATTGTTTGGACAAATTTTCAAATTAAATAAATTTAAGCTTTATCTAATTACTTCTGTATTATTGGGAATTGGCTTAATAATTTTAAGTTTAATTCTTAATCCTGCGTATGCAATTGAACATTTCACTTCAACAAATTATCTCAATAGACAAGGGCATGACAGATTACTATTTTATCAGCTGATTTTTATTTTTATTGGCTGGTTTTTAATATTTCCTTTATTGGTTTACTATTTTATTAAGTTTATAAAATCATTTGGGTTATCTGCAATTACTACTATTGTTGGGATAGTGTCATTATTATTATTATTTCAAATAACATATGTAGAAACCAAATATCCTTCCAATATTATATTAAAACCCAAAGAGTATGGTAAAGTTTTAGAATTACTCTTAGGGAATGATATTCTCTTATCCGATTTTGAACCACGCTCCACTTTAAAGTTAAAACGCAAAAAAGTTGTAAAAGCAAAATTTCCGGTTATTGATTTTAATGCTCATCTTAGTTCAGCCTTTAGAACGGAATATGATAAAAAAGTTTTAGCTCCGGAAAATTTATTAAAATCTATGGATTCTGTCGGTTTAAGAATTGTTATAAATACAGATGTTGAAAACGGAGATTTGGAAAAAGTTCTTAATCGCTATTCAAGAAAGTACCCTGATAGGTTTATGAATTTATGGCCCACAGGTTTTCCGGCAGGAGTAATGACCGATAAACGCATTGCCGAGTTACCTGGTGAATTAGAAAAAGCTATAAAAATGGGCGCTGTTGGTGATGGAGAGCTATGGAAAAATTTAGGATTAAAAACAAAGGATACTTCCGGCAAAGTTATTCCGGTAGATGATCCGCGTTTAGATCCGTTGTGGGCAAAAGCAGGCGAATTAGGAGTCCCAATATTATGGCACATGGGCGATCCTGCTGCAATGTTCCTACCAATTGACAGATTTAATGAGAGATATAGTGAACTAAGAAGATTCCCCGAATGGAGTTATTATGGTCCTCAATTTCCCAGCAGAGAAACAATAATGAAAGGACGTGAAAATGTTTTAAGAAAGCACCCGAATACAATATTTATCGGATGTCACATGGGATGGAATGTTGACGACTTAGAATATGCAGGATATTTACTGGATACTTACCCTAATTATTATCTGGATATGAGCACTACCCTTTCGGAGTTAGGAAGACAACCTTATACTACAAGAAAATTCTTTATTAAATATCAGGATAGAATTGTATTTGGAACTGACGGTGGTTCTCTTTACGGTGTTAAAGGTTGGACAGTAGAAAAATTTTATCAAGCTCATTGGGAATTTTTAGAAACTGATAATGAGTATATCGATTATCCTATGCAAGGTGCAATAAATCAAGGTAATTGGAAAATTTATGGAATTCATCTTCCTGATACGGTTTTACAAAAGATATATTACAAAAATGCTGCTAAAATTCTTAATATTAAAATAGACGAATAGAATACCTAAGGTGGACCGGATATTTATTTAAATTATGATTAAAAAAAAATCTTTTATTATTGCATTAAAAACTATAGTAAGCATTTCTTTATTATTGTTTTTATTGCTCAATATTGAATGGGATAAGGTTTTAGAAAACCTAAAAAATGCCAATATATTTTTATTGTTAATCGCTTCGTTTCTTAATCTTACAGAACGTTTTGAATTAACATTTAAATGGAATTTATTGTTAAAGGTTAGAAATATTAGTGTTAAATTCGGACGTTTATTTTTAATAAATGCAATTGGTAGTTTCTTAGGTATTTTTCTTCCATCAAGTCTTGGTACCGATGTAGTTCGTGGTTATTATTTAGTAAAAGATAATTCGGAAAAATCCGTTAGCATTTCTTCTGTATTTGTAGATCGTGTTCTCGGAATGTTTTCATTGTTAACTTTTGGTGTGGTTTCTGTTTTTTTTGCAGGCGATTTAATAGATAAATTTAATATAAAATTTTATGTGGTAGCTCTTTTTATAATTGTATTTATTGGTTTTTATATATTCCAAAGAACCGAATCGGTTAATTTTATCCAAAATTTACTCAAACGTATTAAAAATAAAAAGATAGTAGATAATATTTTATCTCTACATAATTCTATTTTAGAATATAAAAAACATCCGAAAACTTTATCATTTGCTTTTATTATTACACTACTTGTTCAGGTAACACGGGTTTTAACTTACTATTTTATTGCTCTGGCATTTAACATTCATATTCCAATAGTTTATTTTTTCCTATTTATTCCGCTCATAATGCTGGTTATGATGATTCCGATATCAATTGGAGGACTTGGTGTAAAAGAAGGAACATTCGTAGCCTTTTTTACATTAATTGGAATGTCTGTAAATGATGCTGTAATAATATCATTTATGAATTCCTTTTTAGATATACTTAATACGCTAATTTTAGGTGGAGGCGGATACTTATTTTATAAACCAACCTCAGAAAATACCCTTAATACAAACAATAATAATTTTGTGGAAACAAATGAATAATGAAGTTATAGAAGTTTATATTTTCAATTTTAACGGTAGAAATACAATTTTATCAACTCTTGAATCACTTTATAAAAGTGAAGATGTTAAAATTTCGGTTTCAATTATTGATGATCATTCCACTGATGATTCACTGAAAATTGCAAAAGAAAAATTTCCGGAAGTTGCAATTCATATTTTGCCTTATAATACAAAAAAACTAAATATTTTAAGAAATAAAGCATTAAACTTAGGAACAAGTAAGTATGTTTTTATTACGGATAATGATTTAAACTTTGATAAACATTGTTTATCCGAATTATTAAAAATTATGGAATCAGATGAAAAAATAGCTTCTTGTACTCCAAGATTAATGCATTGGGATAAACCGGAAATAGTTTATACGGCAGGAACTAAAGTACACTATCTTGGCGCAGCAATTTCCGAACAACGGGATAAAGTTTATGATCCTACAAAAGATAAAATTTCTTCCAATTCAGGTGGCGGAATTACATTGTTAAGGCGTGAAGCAGCGTTAAAAGTTGGAGGGTTTGATGAAAACTTTATGTTAGGCTGGGGCGATGACGGTGAATTTTATCAAAGATTATTGAGAGCCGGTTACAATTGCTTATACGTTCCAACAGCTTTCGCCCTTCATGAAAACAAAATTGTTGATAAAATACGTAAATTCAGAGTTATTGGGCAAACTTATAATAGATGGTTATTTATTTTTTCACACTATTCTGTAATACTTCTATTTTTATTAATTCCTGTATTTATAATTTATGAATTGATGCAAGCAGCTTTTGTTATTGTAAAAGGTGTTTTTCCTGAATACATAAAAGGAAATTTATTAATAGTTCAAAATTTCAAACAATTTATTGAAAAACGTAAAGCAGTTCAAAAAATAAAAATAGTTTCGGATAAGAAAGCTTTGTATTCAGGCGATCTTTATGTAGCTCCGGCATTAATTAAAAAATATAGTTTTCTTAAATATGGAATATCCGCTCTTTCAGCAATATTTAATTTTTATTGGAAACTTATTCAACCAATTATTCCTTAGGCTTTTTGTATGAAACATTCTATAAAAGATCAGCTCGCTATAGAAATTAAATCTTTATTTGCAGGTTATCCTCAATTTGTATATTCAAAAAATAATATTAAAAATTTAGACGGCATTCCTGTTTTTGTATATCATACAATTGAACCGGAATTATTTGAAGCTCATTTGATGTATCTTAAAAATAATGGTTATAAAACTTTATCTATCTATGAGTTTTATGATATACTTACAAAGAAAAAATCAATTTCTACAAAAAAAATGGTTTTACTAACCATTGATGATGCTCGCTCCAGTGTTTGGCGGTTTGCATATCCGTTATTAGAAAAACACAAAATGCACGCAACTGTTTTTGTTATTCCCGGTGTTACCGAAGAAGGCACATCTTTAAGAAAAAATCTTAAAAATAGTTGGAATAATGAATGCTCAATAGAAGAAATTCATAAAATTGATTCCGATGATAATACTCTTTGTAATTGGAATGAAATTAAGGAAATGTATAATTCCGGTTTTGTAAATATTGAATCGCATACTTTGTTTCATAGAGAAATATTTATAAACTCAAAAATTGCTGATTATATTCAAGAAGATACAGAGGTTATTCCATATAATTTTAAGGGTTCGCCTTACTATACAAAAGAAAATATTGGAGTGCAACCAACTCTTGAAAAGTATGTAGGGTTACCTCTTTTTGAATCAGCTCCTATAATGTTTGCCGGACCTAAATTTGAAGTATCCGGAGAATTTAGAAATAAGTGCAAGGAAATTTATAATAATGCCTTGGAAAGCAAAAGTGACTGGAAAAAGGAAATAGAAAATTTTGTAATTAAAGAAGCTAATAATAAAAAATATTTTAATTCTGAAAGTAGTTCGGAAAAAGATACTTTGGAAGATTTACAATTTGCAAGGGATCAAATACATAAGCATTTGGATTCCGATGCAGGTAATCATTTATGTCTTCCATGGACAAAAGGAAATGGTAAAACCATTGATATTTGCCATGAATTGGACATTAAAAGTTGTTTTTGGGGAGTATTAGATAATAAAAAAATTAATAAGGTAGGAGATAATCCTTATTATATATCAAGAATTAAAAATGATTTTGTTTTCAGACTTCCCGGAAATGGAAGGGATAGTTTGTTTTCTATCTATATGTACAAAATGAAAAGAAGAATGTCAGGGGGAAAAATATATTGAAATAAGAAGTAAATTTTTATTAACTTTGCAACCCTATTTTTTAATATTATGGGAAAAATAAAAAATTTTGAAGGGGATTTTTTAATGAAAAAAATTGTAGTTGCATTAATAATAGTATTATTAGGATTAGTCTTTTTATGTGATTTTTCTGGCCATGCTAAACAGAATAATAATAAGGGTGTTTTAATTTTACTTGAAAAACGGTTGCTTAAACCATTAGAAAAAAGTATCGAAATATATAAGAAAGATTTAACAAATGAAGGTTATTTTGTTGTTGTTAATTCTAGTGTTACAAAACTAACTTCTCCCAGTAGAATTAAGCAAATTATAAAGCAATATTACAATAAAAATAATGGGCTTATTGGAGCAGTTTTTATTGGGGGACTAGCAGCTCCACTATTTAATACTATTAAAGACGAAGGCGACCCTTATTGGCACGACTATTTGTGTGATTTTTATTATATGGATATTAACGGGGTTTGGGATGAAAATTCAAAGGACAGCGTAAATAATTATCATAAAGATACATATGTTGAAATTTGGAATAAAGTAAAGCGAAAACTAAACTTTAATGATAACCGTACCCCGGAAATATGGGTTAGTAGAATTCGTGCCGATAAATTGACAGACCTTGGTGATGAAATATCTTTACTTAAAGAATATTTCAAAAAAAATCATAATTATAGAACCGGTAAAATGAAACTACCGCCTCATAAAGCTTTTGTTGTTTCTGCTGGTATAAATTTAAGTAAATCCCAATGGGGAGCTTTTCCTAAAAAGCTTTACAATGAAATAGACAGTGTTAATTTCCGTCCAAATTTGGGTGATACTTTACGAAAGTTTTTAAGTTCTAAAGAAGGATATGAATGGGGAGTTATAAACGTTTTTTCCGGGCCAAGAATTCACCATTTTAGTCATTTTAACAATGAAATAAATCCTGAATGGTGGAAAACCAAAGAAGGTAGAAAATTAATAGCCGAATATTCAGATAAAATTAACACTACAAATGATGTTAGTTGGAAAGATATAAAATCCATTAAACCTAAAGTACTTTTTTATCACTTACTTACATCGGAAGTCGGCCGGCATGATTATCCAGACTATTTGGGTGGTATGTATCTGTTTAGCGGTTCCGGATTAGCTGCAATTGCCGGTACACAACACAGTGGAGCTGTTGGTACTTCTCTTTTATACGATTATTTAGCTGAAGGAAATACTATAGGACAAGCATGGAAAAAAGCATTGGTTTATTTGGTAAAACATGCTGAAGATAAAATTTCTATTTTTTACTATCCCAATTCGGAACAAAAAATAAAGGCAGGAAAAAGCAACTATAAAGCAGTTTTACTAGGTGATGGAACCCTGAAATTACCAACAAAATATGCATGGTACAGTAAATAATTAAGAGGTAAAATTTTGAAATGTGAATAAGAATCTCCTGCTTACTCTACCTTGCGTAACAGGATTCACATTATTATACAAAATTTAACCGTAAATATTTTTCAAAGAAAAACTAATAAAAAAGTTGATTACTATTTAGTTATTACTTAGTATTAAGATTTTACTTATTTGGTAAATAGGTAAAATCTTTTTTTATTTTAAAAGGAGTTTTTGTGTGAAAAAGAATTTTGTTTTTGGGGGGAGATTTTTTTTCCAAGTAATATTATTTGTTTTTATAAGCAATAAAGTGTTTTCTCAAAATATGCTTCAATTAATTTCTCCAAATGGTGGTGAAGTTTTTCTAATTGGGACCTATCAAGGAATAGCCTGGAATTCCAAAGATATTGACGAAATAAAAATCAGCTATTCAATAGATTATGGAAAAAATTGGAATTTAATTTTTAATAACGTTCCTGCTGAACTTAAAACAGTTAGTTGGAAAATTCCTAATTTACCAGGTGAAAAGTTCTTAATAAAAATAGAAGATTCAAAAGGAAAAATAAAAGATATCAGTGACTCTTATTTTACAGTTAGAACTGATAATTTGTTTAATCGGGCATTGGGAAAGGTGGATTCAAAAAATAATGAACCGATATTTATTATGCCTTTAGGTAATTCCATAACCTACGGAATTACAGATAATAGTTTGTCTGTTGGTGATAAAAAGGGTTATAGGTATTTTTTATATGATTCATTAAGTAATGCCGGTTATGATTTTATCTTTACAGGAAGTGAACATTCAGGGTGGAATTATTTACCACCAAATTATGATAACAATGCGGGATTTCCGGGGATTAAAGATCATCAATTAGCCTATCTTTTAGAAACCGGAATTAAACAACTATCTGCATCAGTCATTGATACAATTACTGATGGACCTTATTTAAATACTTATCCTGCCGATATAATTTTGCTACACATTGGAACTAATGGGAACAATGAAACCGGAGGTGAAAGCCCATGGGATGTTGAAGATATTTTAAATGACATTGATAATTATGAAAGTTCATCCGGAAGACATGTAACTGTTATACTTGCCAGAATAATTAACCGTGCACATAATCAACCTTATGTTACAGTGTTTAACGATAGTGTAGAAGCAATGGCATTAGATCGTGTTACAAATCCGGCAAATCCCCACTACCCTGATGACATTAAGATAGTTGATATGGAAAATATACCCGGGTTTAACTATTCAATTGATTCAGGAGGAACCATTGGAGATGGTATTCCCGGAGATATGGCAGCTGAACTTCATCCAAATGAAAAAGGTTACAGAAAAATGGCGAATGTATGGTATAGTGCAATTAAAGAGGTTTTGGGAGCTCCACCTGAAATAACACAACAACCTATTTCCCAAGGTGTTTTTGAGGGAGAAGAAGTTAATTTTTCCGTATTAGTTGCCGATACAAATGGTATAAAATTTCAATGGTATAAAAATAATACAATTATTAGTGGTGCAGTTACTTCTTCTTATGTTATTAATAATGTCTCTCTTGCAGACAATGAATCTAAATTTAAATGTAAAGTTTTTAATAATGTTGCTTCAATTTATACTGATGAAGTTTCACTTTTTGTTACTGCGCAAAATCAAAAAGTATTATCAGGTATTCAAGCCCGATATGAATTTACGGAAGGAAGTGGTGGAAATGTTTTTGATATTTCCGGTATCGGGACTCCGCTGGATTTAACAATTAGTGATACAACTAAAGTTGAATGGAACCATTTGAAATT